>OLRX01001481.1_pt1 | contig 17499 bp, 19 predicted proteins | sample 1672991 | NCBI WGS metagenome assembly OLRX01 (sample SAMEA3136744, study PRJEB25190) | human gut metagenome | biome: human gut; feature: human-associated habitat; material: faeces | place: Austria | collected 2013
CAGTCATAAATGAAAATCCCGTACCGGTATCGCTGTCTGCCGCTTCATCATAGGAAATACCAATAGCGTCAAGCAAAACCCAGTTATATTGGATATACCGTTCATCCACGTTCAAATCTTCTGCGAGAGCATAAATGATGCTTTGAAAATTTTGCTTGTCATAAGTCTTAAAATCTGTGGAATAAAGCAGATACTCTTCTGGCAACAGTTCTTCTGCGGTTCCCTCACCGACAATCCCCTCAACCGTACCAGATGCGTAGCCGATATAGCTGCTTTCCAGAATGCCCGTCAATACAAAATCAGCAGAATATTCTAACTCTGACAGCGATCCATCCATAACGGAAACACTCAAATCCAGAGAAACGGTATCGCCAATTACAGCGTCCAATCCAAGATATTGAAGCGCATCCTCCGACAGGGCAATCTCAATCGCTTCCTCTGGTAATCGTCCCTCTTTTACGTTTCCGATTGCCGGGTACATAGATAATGCGTTATCGTGATATTCCCGAAGATATAAAGATAAACTACTGTTGCCTAATGGTGTGCTGCCGATAAAGATCGTATCGCCTACATCATATAGGCGATCATCTTCATGCAGCTTTTGCGCTTGTTCCTTGCCAAGCTGATGAAAGGTTGCATAACGGTTTCCGTTCAGACCCGCCGCCTGCTGAATACGCATGGATTGCAATATACCAATAGACTGACCGATCACTGTCGTCATAATCGTGGACATGATAACTGCAACCAAGATCAGGATTGCCGTGATTTTCTGTGCTTTCAGTTCTTTCCATGCAAGAGCTAAATAAGATTTCATCTTGCTGTCACCTCCGAAAGAACACCGTCCACAATTACAAATTGCCGGTCTGCCATTCTTGCAATGCGGCTGTCGTGAGTGATGATAACAAGCGTTTTCCCCATCTTTTTCCATATGCTTTGCAGCATTTCCATAACCTCGCCGCCGCTCTTGCTGTCCAGATTTCCAGTCGGTTCGTCAGCAAAAATAATATCCGGCTTTGCGATCAGGGCGCGGGCAATCGCTACACGCTGTTGCTGACCGCCGGATAGATTATTTGGCATATTTTTCAGTTTATCTTCCAGCCCCAGCAGATGAACAATCTCATTCAAAAACTTTTTATCTACCGTGTCCCCGTCCAGTTCCACCGGCAGGACGATGTTCTCATACACATTCAGGATCGGAACAAGGTTATAGTTCTGGAAGATAAAGCCGATGTTGCGGCGGCGAAAGATGGTAAGCTGTTCGTCGTTCATCTTCGACAGTTCTTTGTCCCGGACAATCACATTGCCAGAAGTAGGGGTGTCCAGCCCGCCCATCATGTGAAGCAGGGTAGACTTGCCGCTGCCGGAGGTTCCCACAACGGCCACAAATTCGCCGTCCTCCACGGAGAAGTTCACACCGTCAAGGGCGCGGGTGATGTTCGGCTCTGTGCCGTAATACTTTTTCAGGTCGATAGTCTGTAAAATGCTCATAAAATTCAATCCTTTTTTTGTTTGTTGTAAATGCGGAACGCTGCTGCGCCGGTGGCCGCCAACTGCACCAGAATCAGCACAGCGAACAGGCCGAAGCTCTCATAGTAGAACAGTTCATCCCAAAATAGGAGAACATCACAGAGAGCAGTCAAGGCAACCGTCCAGCGGATGTGCCGGGCCAGCCATTGCCGGAACACCAGCACAAGGGCAACGGGCGGGACGATCAGCAGCGCCAGATTCAAAATCAAGGTCGGGGTCAGTTCCATTGCGTCGCCTCCCTTATTTGTTCACTTTAGTTGATATGGTTCATTTCAACTAAAAAACCCCAATATGCTAGTAACCGCTATAATAATGATAGGTACATATACCGTACAATCTCTTTTTATAGGTGTTGTCTCTGAATAAGCTTCAAGCCCTTCTCTTTTGCTAAGTATCCATTTTGAACATAGATACCCTATAAATGTCCCCATCACATTTGTTAGTAAATCATTTATATCGGTTGCTCTATACAGTGTGAATAGCTGGGCAATTTCAATAAATAGCGAAAGACCAATACCAATTAAAAGAGTATTTTTCATCTTTTTATAACTTTTGCTTATAAAAGGACACAAAAATCCCAGCGGGATAAAAAGAAAAATATTTAGGACAAAACTCAAACTAAATCCATCACTCAAAGGAATTAAATTTAATTTTGGATTAAAGAATGTTTCTCCCAAACGAGATAATCTTATATATTCTTTCAAGGTTGGAATGCCTACGATATGTCCCAACATTACACACAAGTAATAGTACATTACCAATGATAAAAAAATCATCTTTCCCTTATGAACACTACCTTCCTTTTTGCATATTAACATCAAGGGTACAGCAATTAAAACTATTCCAAATATGAAAATAGGATCAATCAGCAATAAATCCGCAATAGACTCAAATAAGCCTAATTGCGTAGCTGAAACCGTTTGATTGTTTGTAATACCTTCCATAATTATACTCCTTCCTCCTATAAATAGATATTGTGATAAATGCGGAACGCTATTGCGCCGGTGGCCGCCAACTGTACCAGAGTCAGCACAGCGAACAGGCCGAAGCTCTCATAGTAGAACAATTCATCCCAAAACAGGAGAACATCACAGAGGGCAGTCAAGGCAACCGTCCAGCGGATGTGCCGGGCCAGCCATTGCCGGAACACCAGCACAAGGGCAACGGGCGGGACGATCAGCAGCGCCAGATTCAAAATCAAGGTCGGGGTCAGTTCCATTGCAACGCCTCCTCTCTTTTGTTGATAAGGTCATTGTAAAACCCAAATGTCCGCGAAATGTTACAATTTTCGGATATTTCAAAAAATAGTGTTCTACTCAACCGTTTCAATCGAATCCACAATATTCATTTTTGAAATTTTCCGTAGCGGAATTGCTGTTGCCAGCAAGCAAGCTCCTACTGCCAAGAGGGTTGCTTCAAGAATGGGCATGACAGGGATTGCAACAAGCTGGATGGTGTCGCTCGTGGCCGCCTCAATGAAGATCGTACAAACATATCCCAGCACGCTTCCAATCACAGAGGCAATGATTCCGTAATATGCACCTTCCCAAAGGAAAGTTTTATAAAGGCTATCGGCACTCATTCCAATGGCCCGCTGCATACCGATTTCTGTTACTCTGGTGTGAATATTTGTGTAAACGGTATTGATGATATTAAGAATACCAATCAGGCCAACGAAAAGAATCAGCCCCCATGCCAGCATTTGAATTTGTGCAAAGCTCTCTTTTAGTTGCTGGTCGGTTTCTTCATATGACAAGAATGTTGTCCCCGGTATTCTGTTACAAAACGCCTCGATAAATGTATCAAAGTTTTTCCTGTCTGTGCCCTCGTTTAGCGTAGGTAAAAACTCTGAATAGGTATTTTTTCCCGTCAGGTGTTCATAGATAGCATCATCAACGATTACCTGAACACCATTTGTGAAACCGCCATTACCAATACCAAGATAACCGTCATAGCCATCTAAGGTTTTCAAAACATCCAGTTCCATTCCCGCAACACAGATGCTTTCTCCAGCCTCTATGTTTGTAAATTCAAGAACATCTTCGCCGTAGCTCATGGGAATAGGATTCCTTACTATACAGGCGTTCCCTGATTTCAGTTGTCCAAGCTGTTCTTCTGGTAATTGATCCCCCATAAAATAATCCCAATATTCATCGTTCAATCCGACAACCTGAAAAGTTTCGCCGGGTTTCAGTTGAAATTCAAGACTGATTTCATCGAGCAGCCCATTTTCATTTTGTTCGTAAAGCGAAAATTGTATGGCGGCTACACTTTGCACAGCTTCATTTTTCCGCAAAGTGTTCAGATCATCTGTGGTAAATCCAATACTTTCATTTGTGATCTGATAATCTCCTACATGGTTATCTTGCAGGGCGCTTGCAGCGTTCAGGAGAGAGGAAAACCCTTGCAGGGCAATAAAAACCGTGATACTCATAACAAGGGACAAAATTGTAATTGCAGTACGGCCTTTATTTCTCTTTAAGTTCAGGCGGGCATAATATGCTTCAAAATTATGGATTTTCTTTGTTTTACGCTTTCTGCGGCGAATTTTCAGATTTGTTCCAGACATCGCCATAATGGGAGATACCCTTGCGGCTGATCTGGCTGCTGGTAATGCTGCAAACAACGCAAACGCCAAAGTGATTGCTCCGCTTAAAACCAGTAAGGTTCCATTCAAAGAACTGTTCTCTGCTATTAGAGTTTTCAATTCAGAAGCATCCTGAACCAAGAACAATTCAGGGGAAACCAAGCCGGTAGCTGCCTCTAAAATTCCTCTGGCACTCAAAAAGCCTAGAAACATACCAATAGGAAGCCCAATCAGGCATAATAGGATTACTTCAATTACAACGATCTGGTAAAGCTGTCCTTTTTCGCCTCCAATAGCCCGAAGTGTTCCATATCCCTTTATCCGTTTTGATACAGATATTTTCAGAATGTTGTAAATCACAAGACCAGCAGCCAGCAAAATCAAAGTACCCACTAATATCCCTGCGACTGTCATAAAAGAGAATCCCTTATCATTAGCACCCTCGGAATTTGCAGTATAGGAAATTCCCAAGGCGTTCAAATATACAATATTATAGCTGGTATCAAGTTCATGGATATTAAATTCCTTATTGATGTCATCGACAACTGCTTGAAAATTCTTTTTATCGGCAGTCCGAATATCCACATTGTAATAAATATAAGATTCCGTTAAAAGTTGTTCAGCAGTTCCTTCCCCTACAACTCCCGTAACAGTGCCGCTTGTATATCCCAAGTAGTTATTTTTCAATATCCCTGTAAGAACAAATTCTGCTGTATAGGAATAGCTGTCCGCAATGTTGTGGCGAAGATTTTTTTGCAGTGAAAGTGTAATCCTATCTCCAATACCGCCCTCAAAGCCAAGATATTTCAGAATATCTTCCGAAAGAGCTATTTCCATCGGGGCTTCCGGCAGATGACCTTCTTCTATACTGGTACTGGATGGATAGATAGCGGCAGTATCATCCAAATATTCCGTCAAACCAAGGGTAAGAGATGGTGAGAGTTCTAAGCTTCCCATATAAATAGATTTCCCTACATAGGAAAGACGCTCATCCTGTTCCAGTGCGTGAAGCTGATCTGCATTCATCTGCAAAAAAGTGGCATATCGGTTTCCTCCGATAGCGATGGCTTGCTGTTCCCGCATTGCACTAAGTACGCCAATGGATTGTCCTACAATGGTTGTCATCATAGTAGACAGCACAACGGCAATCAAAATAAGAATAGAAGTGACTTTTTGGGACAGCAGTTCTTTTAATGCTAATGTACGATAAGATTTCATTTCGCTGTCACCTCCGCAAGCACACCATCTACGATCTGAAACTGGCGGTCTGCCATTCGCGCAATACGGCTGTCATGGGTAATGACAACGAGAGCTTTACCCATCTTTTTCCATACATTTTGAAGCAGTTCCATGACTTCGCCGCCGCTTTTGCTGTCCAGATTTCCCGTAGGCTCATCAGCAAAAATCACATCTGGTTTTGCAATCAAAGCGCGGGCAATGGCTACACGCTGCTGCTGGCCGCCAGATAACTCATGGGGCAGATGTTCCAAGCGCCCCTGAATGCCAAGCAGTTCTGTAAGCTGCTTCAGGTATGCTTCATCCGGTTTTTGTTTATCCAGCAAAAGAGGCATGATAATATTTTCTTTTGCCGTCAAAACCGGAAGCAGATTAAATTGCTGAAAAATAAATCCAATCCGTTTCCGGCGGAATGCCGACAACTCCTTATCGCTGTAACTGTAAATATCTTTACCATCGTAGGTCAGCGAACCGGAAGATGGCTTATCCAAGCCGGAAAGCAAATGAAGCAGGGTACTTTTTCCGCTTCCAGATGGTCCCATAATAGAAATAAAATCGCTGGATACAATTTCGAGATTCGCATGATCCAAAGCCACCACTCGGTTTTCACCATCACCATAAATCTTTGATAAATTCTTTGCCTCAATATTCATAAAAAACACTCTCCTTATTTGTGGTATAAGGAGAGTGTAAATGATAAATCTCAAAAATTGCTCAAGGATTACACGAAATAAAAAATGGCAGTTGCGGATGCACCGCCCCCAACCCTATTTTCCAAAATCAATCGGCCACCATGTTTTTCACATAAAATTCTGCTGCTGTAAAGCCCCATTCCGAAATGTGAGGAATTACTACTTGTCGTTTCAAAAGGGTTTGGCCCATTCTGCACGAGAGACAGCGGATAACCAGCACCATCATCTTCTACATTCAAGGTCATAGAATCATTTTGCAGCGTTATTTGAATAGAGATTGCTTTTTCTGCAAATCGTGCCGCATTTCCAATCAGATTTTCCGCTACGGTAAGAAATAGCCCGTGATCTATACAAACAGTTCCATCTGATGGTACTAAAACAGAAACTTTTTTGGATAGTGCTAACAGCCGTGCTGTTTCCTGCAATTCATTCTGCAAAACGGATAGTTTGATTTCTTTTGGCTTAACAGCGAGTTGTTCCAACTTTTGAACACTGCTCATAGCTTCTACATACTGCTCGATCCGTAAAGTGTAACTTTCCAGCCGGTCTATGGTCTGTTCGTCCTGAATACCTTGCCGCAAAAGTTTTACACTTCCTTTTAAGACCGTAATCGGGTTACGCAGATCATGGGAAAATGCGGCATTGAGCCGTTTGCGTTCCTCGGCCTGTTGCCACAACAGCCGATTCGATTTCAAAAGTTCACTCCGCATTTCTTCAAAGGCAGCGCATAGCTGTCCCATTTCATCGTTAGACAAAATCGGCAGCGAAAAATCCAGATCATTATTCTGAATCCGCATAATGCCATTTTGCAGGCAGAAAATAGGCTGTTTCAATTTGAGATAATAAAAAAGAAAAACTGAAACAATCAATCCCCCTACCGGAAAAAGAATACAGGAAACCGTCTGCACAATGTTTAGGGTAGCCAAAATACGCTGTTGTGACACCGTAGGAGATGGCAGCGGTACGACAGATCCATCCACCAAGATTTCTACGCCGCCTAAAGGATAATGATTTTCAATACCTCGGCAAAGGAAGATAACCGCCCCAAGCAGAAGAAATGCCACCGCCAAACAGATGAAGGATAATATCAGGAAAGATTTCTTTAGTCCCATATTTTTTAGGCGTTCCACCGATAACCACACCCCCAAACCGTTTCAATGTAATTGTGCAATGTATGTGCTGCAAATTTAGCTCGTATTTTCCGAATATGCTCCATGATCGTATCGCTGTTTCCGTCCCCATCTAATCCCCACACACGCTCATAAATCCGCTCACGATCAAAAACCTGTCCTGCATTGAGGGATAAAAGTTCTACAATCTCAAACTCCCTCTTAGATAGCGGGATGTTCTGATTATTGATTGTAACTGTTCGGGCGGAATAATCCAGTATCAATTCACCAAAGAAGCGAACTGCTGAATTATTTTGGCGTCGCTGCTCCCGGCGCAGATGTGCGGCAATACGTGCCCCCAATTCATCCAAATCAAAGGGCTTGACGATATAATCATCCGCCCCGGCCTGAAATCCAATAATCTTATCGCTGGATTCAATACGAGCAGTCAAAAAAAGAATGGGACAGGCTATGTGTTCCCGTATCTTCTGGCATACAGTCAGGCCATCCATTCCAGGCATATTGATGTCTAATAAAATTAAATCTGGTTTGCAGGCTACTTTTTTGAGTGCTTCTTGGCCGCTATAAGCGGTCAGAATATCATATCGTGTTTGAAAATAACTCTGTATCATATCAACAATACCGCGTTCATCATCAACGATCAGTAATTTAGGATTCAAAATCATGCACCTCCGTTCTTTATATGATATATGGTAAATCTCAAAAATCTCTCAAATTTTACCCAATAAACGCTATTCATTTTATTATAGAACACATCGCTTTTCCGTACAAGGCGCAAAATATGAATTATAAAGTTTAATCTTACTGCATATAGTAACATTCCATTGAGAAAATATGAAATATACAATGTAGATAGGTGGTGCTATATGGCAAATATCAAAGATTGTCCCGGCTTTGAAACTTTCGGCGCAGATGTAAAAGAGGCGCGGAAAGTCAAGCAGTTATCGCGTAAGACGCTGGCGGAACAGGTCAATATCGACTGGCGCTATCTTGCCAACATCGAAAATGACGGCACGATTCCCAGCCTGCCGGTTATCATACAGCTTATCAAAATCTGCGGGCTTCCCGTGGAACGGTATTTTAACCCGGAGATCATGCGGGAGGAAAGCGCACAGCGGCAGCGGGTCAGCCACAAGCTGAAACTCTGCCCGGAAGAATTTCTGCCGATCATCGAGGGCGCGATTGACGGGGCCATTCAAATTCAACAGAAGAATGACGAAACGGAGGGTGCATGATAACCCTCTGTTTTGTTTTTGGGAGGACGCAAGCTGCGCCCTCTCTTTTTTTGTGCGGTTTTCGGAAAAACCGGGATTTTGCGGGTATTTCCTTGGGGGCAGAACGCTTTTTAGGGGAAGAAGAACAAAGACAGCAAGCATAGGGAGTGTAGCCACACTCCCGGCAAACGGCTTCCCGTTTGTATCTTGGGGAAGTCCCCAAACCCCTGAATGAAGGAAGGTGAGAAAATGGCAAACCGAAAACGGAAGTTTGTGCTGCGCGTCCCGGTGACGCCGGAGGAACGGGCGCTGATCCAACAGAAGATGGCCCAGCTTGGCACAAAGAACTTTTCTGCCTACGCCCGGAAAATGCTGATCGACGGCTATATCGTCCATATCGACACTGGCCCTGTCCGGGCGCAGACCGCAGAGCTGCAAAAGATCGGCGTCAACATCAACCAGATTGCAAGGCGTATCAACAGTACCGGGACTGTGTACGCGCAGGACTTGGAGGACATCAAGGGGGCGCTGGCACAGATATGGCAGTTACAAAGATCCATCCTATCAAGTCAACGCTGAAAAAGGCGCTGGACTACATCGAGAACCCGGACAAGACCGATGAAAAGCTATTCGTTTCCTCCTATGGCTGTTCGTATGAAACGGCGGATATTGAGTTTCAAATGTTGTTAGATCAGGCGTTCAAGAAAGGCAACAATCTGGCCCACCACCTGATACAAGCCTTTGAGCCGAGCGAAACCACGCCGGAGCAGGCCCACGAAATCGGACGGCAGCTTGCGGATGAAGTGCTTGGCGGGAAATATCCCTATGTGATAACCACCCACATAGACAAGGGCCATCTGCATAACCACATCATTTTCTGCGCGGTGGATATGGCAAACCAGCGCAAGTATATTTCCAACCGCCAGAGCTATGCCTATATCCGGCGCACCAATGACCGGCTGTGCAGGGAACACGGCCTGTCCGTGGTGATGCCGGGCAAGGACAAGGGAAAGAGCTATGCCGAATGGGACGCCCAGCGCAAGGGCAAGAGCTGGAAAGCAAAGCTGAAAACCGCCATTGACGCGGCCATCCCGCAGGCCAGAGATTTTGACAGTTTCCTGCGGCTCATGGAGGCGCAGGGCTACGAGATGAAACGCGGGAAATTCATTTCATTCCGCTCCCCCGGACAGGAACGCTTTACCCGCTGCAAAACCTTGGGGGTGGACTACACCGAAGAAGCCATTACCCGGCGTATCAAGGGGCTGGCTGTGGACAGAGGGCCGAAGCGTAAAGTGGAACAGGGAATTTCCTTGCGTATTGAGATTGAAAACAATATCAAGGCGCAGCAATCGGCGGGCTATGCGCGGTGGGCGAAGCTCTACAACTTGAAGCAGGCCGCCAAAGCCTTAAACTTCCTGACGGAACACCAGATTGAGAGCTACGAGGGCTTGGAAAGCAGGCTGGACGAGATCAGCACAGCCAACGACGAAGCCGCCGCTGCCCTGAAAGCAGTGGAGTGCCGCCTTGGAGAAATGGCTCTGCTGATAAAGCAGATTTCCACCTACAAGCAGACCAGGCCCGTGGCGCTGGAATACCACAGGGCCAAAGACAAGGCCGCGTTCCGGCGAGAGCATGAGAGCCAGCTTATTTTGTATGAAGCTGCGGCGAGGGCGCTCAAAGAGGCCGGGATGAAGAAGCTCCCCAATCTGTATGCGCTCAAAGCCGAGTATAAAAAGCTGGACGGAGAACGGGAACGGCTGTCAGAACAGTATAACGAGGTAAAGAAAGAGCTGAAAGAATACGGCATTATCAAGCAGAATGTGGACAGCATTTTGCGGGTGACGCCGGGAAAGGAGCAGATACAGGAGCTATGAACATACCGAGAATGAATTACCGCCAGTACCGCAAGGCCCGGCGGCTCACGCATGAGTGTTGTAATTACTGTGACGGAAACTGCCTCCTGCTGGACGATGGCGAGGAATGTGTCTGTGTGCAGAGCATTTCCTATTCCGTGCTGTGCCGATGGTTTCAGGCTGCCGTCCTCCCGCTGGACGCGACACTTTATGCCGAACTGATGGAGCGAAGCCAAGCGCGGCGTTGCCGGGAATGCGGGGCACTGTTTTCTCCCAGACGTCCAAACTGCCTCTACTGTCCAGACTGTGCCAAGAAACGCAAGCGCCAGAGCAAGAAGCTGTGGGCAAGGAAACACCGGGAGCATGCGTAGAAAAAGTAATGGGAAAAGGCCCTGAAATATCAGGGCTTTTTCCTTTGGTCAGAGGGGTGGGTACTATGTTACTACCTTTTCTCCTGGAAGCGGCATTTACTTTTTCTACAAGGTGATACCGATATCCCGCTCTCATTTCTGCGTTGCCATTCTGTTTCTTTTTCCTATGGCTTTCCCCACAATCATATATCCTTGAAAAATCAGTAGATTTTTCGATGGAGTTTCTATATAATAAAATCAGTTAGTTAATGCGAACTTAGTAAGAGCAAGGAGGTTATTCCATGGGGATTCTCAAACAGTTTTTTAACAACACCCGAAAGCCGAACGGTTGGATGGGGAAATTGATGGTCAACGGTATGAATCAAGGGCATGCCGCTGTTTCCGATTGGGGCCTTTCCTATTTTCCAGATGTACCGGGGGCAGCTCATTCTATGCTGGCGGATTTCGGATGTGGTGGAGGACGCAATACCGCAGAACTTTTAAAACGGTTTCCGGAGGCAAGAGTGACAGCCCTGGATTATTCCAAGGTCGCTTGCGACAAAACAAAGCAATTCAATCGGAATGAGGTGCAGGCTGGGAGATGTAACGTTGTGCAGGGGGATGTGTCCCGCCTTCCCTTTGAAGCGGCGACATTTGATGTGATCACTGCCTTTGAAACGGTCTATTTCTGGCCGGGGCCAGTGGAGAGCTTTCAAGAAGTCTGGCGGGTACTGAAACCGGGCGGGACATTTATGATCGTGAATGAATCGGACGGGACAAATCAGGCAGACGAAAAATGGACTGACATTATCGATGGAATGCGTATCTTTACACAGGAGCGGTTGACACAATACTTAAAAGATGCAGGCTTTTCCCAGATAGCCGCACATGTAAATCGGAAACAACACTGGATTTGTCTCCTGGCGGAGAAAGCACGGTAAGAGGAATCGCCGATTCAAAATTCGGATTTATAGAGATTTCTTACTTACAACATAGGATGGAGGGATAGAATGACACGCGGAGAGATTTGGAAAGATTTTTTGAAACATACTGTTTTGACCTTGGTAATCGCACTGTTTCTGTTTTTGATCTTCAAGTCTGTTTTTACCAAAAACGGCGAAACGGAATATTTTTATGTCTGGCTCTGTTGCGGGATTCCCTTTGGGATTCGGAGGATGTTTGTCTGGCTGGTTCCCCATGGATATGACTTAGGCGGCACGGTTGGTATTATTGCGGTGAACTTTATAATAGGCGGCCTGATCGGCGGGGTCATCCTGACCTGGCGTCTGGTGGTTGCTGTATGGTATATTCCTCTTACCATTTACCGATTGCTCACAAATTGAGTTGGATTTCTGGTTGAGTTCTAAAATGTCAGGGAATACGTAGAAAAAGCAACGGGGAAAAGCCCTGAAATATGGGGGATTTTTTCTTAGTCGGGAGTATATCTGCGTGTTATTATCATTCCCCCCGGAATCAGAGGTTACTTTTTCTACAAATGGCAGCGTAGCTTCTTTCTCCTTGTTTGCCTGATTCTGCCGCAGCCTGTATATCGGGAAGGTTGAAACGAAAGAGCAGCCAAAGCGAATAATCCCTGCACTGCTGCAAACGGTCACGTTTGATGTATCAAAACGGGATGGATTGGTATGACACGCGAAAAAAAGCGCCGGACGCAAGGGCTATATAGCCCCCGCGCCCGGCGCTTTTGCCTGCTTGGGTTATTCGCCTGTGAAATAGAACCGCTGCGCCTCAAAGGCGGCGTCGCTCATGGCCTCCAGCTTATCAAGGGACTGACGGGCCAGCGCCGCCATATCCTCGTTCACCTCTGGCAGAACGGCCTGGATTGCTCCCGCTGTCCTGCGCCGGTCACTCTTATGATACATACCAATCATGTTTTCTTCTTCTACGGTGAAATACATTCCTCATACCTCCAATTCGTTTTTCTTGGTGTGGGGCGGGGCCTTTTTCGGGGCACTAGCCTGTTTCGTTTCGGAAAGCTGTCTGCGGATGGAGGCACGGGGCCTCCGCACCTCTTTCTCCCGGTTTTCGTCCTTGTGTATCACCGCATACAGCCCATGCCGATCTCTCATGCCGGTAAAGCACAGGGATTTATAAGGCAGCATGGAAAAGAGGCGGTCAGTGTCCTTGCTGGACGCGATCTGCACAAAGTATGGGGACAGCTCCACCATGAAATGTGTCTTGTTTGGGCTGTTGGGGGCGGACAGCTCTTTCAGTCCTGCCACTATGCGCCGGGCCTCCCTCATAATCCGTCCATTCCGCAGGACAGCGACGTGGCTTTTGAAGTCACCGGGGGCAAGCGGCTCCCGGCTTCTCTGCTCCTGCCGCAGCACTTCACGCAGGTTTTCCGGCTCGTTGGGCTTGGCCTCATACCGCAGGAACGCCCCCAACTTGGGGTCAGGGCTCCCGTTAAAATACTGCGCGGCGGGCTGCTCCTTGTCGCCCTTTTCATAATGCAAAATGAGATTGTCCGCTTTTACCGCCTCGGCTATAACGTGCCGGAAATGCTGCTGGTAGTCCAGCTCATAGAGAGTTCCACGGATTTTCCCGCCCACTTTGCCGGTCAGCTCCACGGCGTAGGCAAGAACATGGTCGCGGGTCTGCTCCCCATTAAATTTCCATGTGTTGTATTGCCAGGTGTCCTTCAAGAATACGTCACGTTCCCGGAAACAGTACGTCCCGGAGGGGCGCGACATCCACAGCAGGGTTTTATCTTCGGCCTTATCACTGGCGGCGGCCTTACGGAGCATGTCTTTGTCAATCTCAAAATCATTCTGATAAAAGGCGGTATTCTGGCGCATGATCTGTTCCAGCGCGGCCAGAACATCCACATTCTCAAACTTATTCACGGCCTCCCACCTCCATATCCTTTGACTTCTCCCGCGCCGGGGACTGTTTCTTCTGTTCCTTTTTAGCCGCCGCAAGCTGCGCCCGGATGGAGGGCTTTTTCGTGCTATGGTTGGCCTTAGCATTCTTGTGGGCCTGTTTTTCTGTTTGTCTCTCTGCTTTCACTGCCGCAGCGACATCCGAAAGGGAAACCTGTTCTCCGGCTTTTGCTCTGGCTTCCAGTTCTTCCATAGACGGGGCGTTGTTCATCATGCCGTCAATCATGTTGTAGTTCTGCTCGGTGGACATTTCCGCCGTCTTGATATGGCTTTCTGGCTGGGTGGGGATGGCAAAGGCCTTTGTGCCGTTTGCCATAATAAGATACCTGCCGTCCTCCGACTGGTGGTGGAATCCATACCCGGCGGCCTCCATCTGTTCCCGGCTCATGGCGGTTACATAGAAAGTCCCCCTCGGCGTTTTAACGGTTTCGCCCGTTTCCAGTTTGTCGGGGGTAAGCGGCTGTCCCTGCTCCTTGAAAAATTCCGGCACCTCCCGATAACCGACGCTATCCACATAGTAGGCAGTCTGTTTCCCGTCCTGCCGGAATACCACAATATCCCCCAGAGAGAGAGAACGTCCCGTGTAATCAGTGGGATGTTCCATATTGAAGCGATGGTAAATCTCGTCCAGAGAGGTGTTCTTATCCAACGGGGCTGTGTAGACAAGCTGGTAATTTTTCCTGTCTACTGAAAGCCCGTCCGCCTGCAAGCCCTCATAGGAACGGTAGCGGAAGTCGCGCCCCTCCGGGCCGCGCGGTACCTGGTAGATGGAAAAGTTAGGCTGCGCCGGGGCATCGGAACCAGAAGCAATATATTCCTCCACCGTCAAACCGGCGGCCCCGGCCTCCTGTGCGACCTCGGCCTGTACCAGCTCCTTGTAATCCTGCAAGTTCTTATCAAAGTCGGAAAGCTGCGGCGGCTCCGGCAACTGATACTGGCCTTGATTGAGAAGTGGGCGGCACTCCGTTACATAGTCTACAAGGGCGTTCAAATAGGCGGTCTGCTCTGGCGGGAGGGAATCGCCGGATTGTAAAAGGCGCTGGGCTTCCTGTTCCATACGGGAAAGGGTACAGTGCTGCTTCATATAAGGGATAAACTCATTGAGAAGCATTTCCCGCTGGGCCTTGTCCGCCTCCCATGCCTCCGGCCCCTCGTGGTGCAGCACATGGTTTTTCCAGCTTTCATCCTGCGCGTAGTATTCGTGATAACCTTGGATATGCTCGATCAGGGAACCATCGCCGTCGCCAAAATCCTGCCGCCCCTCGTAGTTGTCCGGCTGGCCCTGCATCGTAAAATCAATGCGGAACTTGGTTTTATCGTACCAGCTCCCCGCGTGGTCTGGATGTTCCCGTTCCAAGCGTTTGGAACTGTCCAGCGCCCCGAAAACGGCCTCGGCCTCGTGCAACGGCATTTGTTGGCCGTCTTTTAAATGGGGGCTTTCACTCCAAAGAATCGTAACAATCGGCTCCGCTGCCGGGTCATGGGCGATTGTCTGTTCTGCCCTTGCAACGGCAATCTCGCTTTCAATCTGGCTTTTCATAAAATCATCCATGTGGCCGTGCTGCATTTCATAGCCCTGTTCGCAAAGCTCATTGACAAGGGCCATCACCTTTTGCGTGTCGTCCACCGCCTCGGCATATTCCACAATCAACCGGCGTTCCCCGTTGCCTAACCGCTGGCCGTCCTTTTCTGCAAGGTCAATCAAAGCGTTGGCCCGTTCATTGGGGAACGCCTCCGGCATGAATGGTTTTCCGTTCAAAATCCCGTCTATCCTATTCCACGCCTGCGGCTGCCGGGCCTCGGCCTTTTCCAGCGTTCCATCCTTGGAGAGCGTAAAGCCCTGTGTCTGGATGGCCTCTTTCGTCCCCTGCGATACCTCGCCGGTAATTTTCAAATCCTCCATGCTTTTCCCTCCCTTCCGTTTTTTCGTCTGCTAAAAGTATATCATAACAAATAAAAAAAGGGAACAACCGTTCCCAATTTTTATACAAAATCTCTGCAAAAAGCTTATTCTGTTTTATGTTCTTTTGGTGGCTTCAGGTCTTTTTTCCGCTTGAACAAAATCAGAACCACCGCACCGACCACAAACACGCCGCCGCAAACTGCAATCATGGGCAGGCAATCCGAAAGACTCACGCTTTTGTTATCCTGTCCGGGCATACCGGGAGGAGTCTTTTCACCGCCGCCGAAATCGGGTGGATTGCCCTGCTGTCCGTTCTGCTGTCCATTCTGCTGTCCATCTGCCTGTCCAGTCCGCTCTTTTTCGTCCATCTGTCCACCCTGCTGTCCACCGTTTTGGTCAGGGGGTGTCGGGCGGTCATTCTGCTGTGCATTTTGCTGTGCATCCGTTGTCTGCTCCGTTCGGCTTGCCATATCGGGCTTTTCTCCGCCAAAATCGGGGCCATCCTTTCCGCCGCCACCAAAGCCACCGCCCTGCATGCTGCTTGTGTTGAAGGTCGGTTCGCCGCCGTTCAGCTGATTTTCAATGCTTTCCGCCATATTCACCGCATAGTAAACCAGAGAATATTGGTCGGTCGGGTCGGTGGAGCAGGCCTGCTCGAATTCCTCATAGGTGCAGAAGGCAGTCGGGTCATTCTGCACATAGGGCGCAATCAGGCCATGGATTTTCGTTACCAGCGCGGTCATGTATTCCTGCGTGAAATATTTCTCCGCAATCTCCTTCAGATAGCCCTCATACATGGAACGATAGGTTTCATTTTCCAGAAGGGTTGTCACCAAGGGCTTCTCGCCGCTGCCCATGGAGGGCATGCCCTGCGGCTGCTTGCCGCCGCTCGGCTGACTGCCGCCCTGCATATCGGCGTTATCGGGTGGCTGTGGCTGATTATTTGCATCCGCCTGCGCTTCGGTGCTTTCTGCGGCATTGGTTACGGCATCATTATCCTGCGTATCCTTCCTCTTATCTCCGCCGCCGAAACCGCCCATGCTCTGGCTGGTCGGCTCATAGATATCCACCTCGCCGCCGCCAAAGCCGCCGAAGGCAAGGTTCATATCCCAAGGGATAACGGTGAAATAGCCGTCCTCCTCATAGAGATAATAGTTATGCGTGGTATTGCCGAGGTAGCTGTCAAAGTTCGCCAGTGCCACATTCGCCGCAATATATTTCAGCGCCGATTCCACATCCAGCAAATCCTCCAGATTCTCGCCATCCTCAAGCGCCTTCATCAAAGCGATGATTTCCTTGCCGTCAGAGGTATCCTCGTTTGTTTTCAGGTTCAGTCCTGTGTAGGAGGAAATATCATCCCCGTCATAAACCAGATCCGCACCTGTGCCTTCCTGTCCCTCAGGCTTATATAAATCACCCGTGGCATCCGCAAAATGCTCTGCAAGAAAGACCTCATCCACCGGCTCTACCGCCAGATATAAGCCCCATTCCTCACCGTTAACGGTAATGTTGCTGTAGCCGCATTGGGGGACATCCAATCCAAGCTCGCCCATGATTTTATAGGAAATATATTCGCGCATACTGCTGTTGTCGGAATAGTTATTATTCAGGCAAAGCTTTTTCAAGCCGTAATAATTGCCATTATTGTCATAATAATCAAAATCCAGCTTAAAGCTGTACCGATCGGAATCGGAATTGGCCACAGAGGTCAAGCTGGTGTTGCCCTTCGTGCGAATTGCCACATTCCCGACAGTCTCCCCGTTAATCGTCACATTCGCCTTATGGTATTCCTCCTCCAAAGGGTTATCCAGCATATCCTGCCAATCCTTCTCATCAATTTCGATATTGATTTCATTTACCGTATCATCCTGAAAGATATGCTCCGCGTAGGTATGGCTTTCTGCCGAATCCGCCCTGCCGACGGCGCAATACGCCGCCACGCAAAACACAACCACCAGCAGCCCCGAAAGCAGAACCGCTTTATATTTTTTTAGTACATGCAAAGGAGTACCTCCTTTCGTTATTTCGTTATGCCGCATAATTCCCGTCATAGCTTACCATGACTGCGGATTCTACGCCCTGCATGCCGCTGATTCTATTGACAAAT
>OLRX01001483.1_pt1 | contig 17489 bp, 13 predicted proteins | sample 1672991 | NCBI WGS metagenome assembly OLRX01 (sample SAMEA3136744, study PRJEB25190) | human gut metagenome | biome: human gut; feature: human-associated habitat; material: faeces | place: Austria | collected 2013
TAAACGCAAAATAGCGAGTACCTTGACATTTTTAGGCGGCTGCTTTGCAGCCACCAGTATTTAAGCTTTACGGATTTCCGCTGGAAGTTTTTCTGACCATGGAAGAAGCTCTTCCATAAAGAAACAATTCCTGTCATCCATGTATTACCATAATCATAACCAGTGATTTCAGCAGCAACAAGTTTACCTATTTCATTCCAATCATGCATAGAGCGTCCGGCAGGAATATCAGCATTCTTTGAAAATCCTGCTCCTACAAAAGGAATCACTCTATTATTCACAAAATCATTTAACAACGGCTTTGGTATAGATGATAGATATTTATATTCCATAGACAATCCCTCTCTCATTTTCTTCCCTAGAATCCATTCAGTAGAATAAAAAGCAAACTTGTAAAAAGACTAATATTTATCATCAACATTAAAAATATTAACTCAACATACCTATATCTTCAATTTGAATGCAATTTAATATTGCTGGTGCTGCATCCCAACTCCCAGGGTACTTCATTCCACTATCAAATGTACATCTACTGATAACCGTCTTTAAGTCCTCTAAACTGTCCACACCAAACAACACCATCATCTTATCACAGTATCTTCGAGATTTCATTTTTTCCCATTCAATAGGCATGTTCTTAACATAAACATAACAAGTTGGAAACCAATACACTTTATGCCAGCTCTGTTCCTTTTCTGATAATTCATAAGCATTGCATACTTGATAAAGGAATAAATCCGCTTCAGCAATGGCTTCTCCTGTGTAAATTGGAAGTTTTTCTCTCTGATTACAAATAACATCACCCATAAGAGTATATTTATTTTTCATCTCTGTTTTTGGCTTATAATACTCCTCAATGACACAACTATGATGTCTAAAAGCTGTATAATTGTTTGGCTTAATAGATCCTCCAAATATGCTTGTTTCTAAAAAATATGTATATGTAAGCATTTCGTTTATTGCTGCATAATCTTTAATATGACGCATGAATGCAATAACACATATAAATAATTCCCATATATAGATTTTAAATATATCCAAGTCATTTTGAGAAACTGAATTCGCATTTGGCACAAATGCTTTGATACAAGTCAGCTGGTTATACATTGTTTCAAAACCCTCAGCTATTATCTCTGCATAATCTGTTTCTGTCTCTGCAATGGTTTCTACAAACTTTAAATAGAAATCTCTCACTGGCTTGGTATTTAAAAATATTTCGTATACTCGTTCTGGACTAGCATTCTTTTCAATATATCCCTTTAAAACTTCGATGTGTGTTATTTGGAATCGGGATATACAGCTTTTTCTTTTGTTATCTGTATTACTTCCATGGATTTGACGAATTAAATCCTTTAGTTGAAAAAAATCTGTTTTCTCTTCGTCAAGCCATTCAGGCATTTTTCCTAACTTCGGTTTTGTAAATTGCGGTTTTTCATAAATATTACGAAGAAGTTTCTCGTACTCTATCTCATATGTCTCCGGATCAGACAAATCAATATATATTCGTGTTTTTATATATGTAGGAACATATGCTTTCCCATCTTCGCTTTTTTCTGCTATAACAGGAATGAATTTTTCTTGTTTCGTATTTCCATAGATTTCACTGGAAATAATCACAGTTTCATCTCCTACTCCTCCAGTACGATCATTCGCCTTCTGTGCATATACTTTATCACAAACAATTAGAACTTTTGTTATCTCAGTATCATTAACACAACGTTCCATAAACGCATATTTATCCTGACCTTCTTTCAAATCCCACTTATCAAGGACAACATCAACCCCATGCGAAACCAGTCTCTGTGCCAATTCTAGCACTATCGCATCACTACTCCAAGAATATGATATAAATATCTTTGGTATCCTATCTTCTTTCAATGTATAGTTCCTCCTACTTACTTACTATTTTTATTTTATATCCATCCGACAGCACAAATGTCTGCTCATATATAAGAAAACACTATCTCTCTAAAGAATATCGGCTATAACAAGCAGTAGACGTAATATATATCTAGCTAAAACGGACTATTAAATTCCATTTTTCCACATCAAAATTTACTTTTTCAATTCAGCTTATTCTTTAACGGTTGATTTTCGTATTCTATTAAACAGAGCCGTTTGCACTTAAGTTCTCTTAAAAACCAAAATATTTTTTTCTTACTTTTGTATTTGCCATAACGCTCAGATACCTTTTCAACCGTAAACGGGCTATATTCTGTGTCACGTTTTTGCTGACCATATCCCAACTCCCTCTTGCGTATTCGATAATTTTCCCTTCCTCTTTATTTTCCTCGTAAAGCATTTTAAGCAGCACTACAGCAACCCTGTACTCTTTCTTTTCTGAATTTTGATAAAAATCATAAAACATTGTTTTGAAAGGATAAATACGCTTATAATAGCTACATATTTTTTCCAGAAGAATCATAAAATTCTCTATAAAATTACTGCTGTCAAATATATCCCCACAACCTGCATCCGGTAGTTCCATTAGTTTACGATGTCTATCAGCAAGTTCTTTCAACCATGTGATCATCTCTTCTGATATAACAACTTCGTCCGTACCGTCCCACCAGAAAATCCGGTCATCATCCGTCAGATAATAATTACTTTTTCCTTCTAATTCTTCTGGTGTATCATAAAATGTGAACCAATTATCCTGCCGAAGAAATTCAGCTGTTTTTATCTCCGGAATTATCTCTTCTTTCCATTTTCTCCGCTGTTCCTGCAGCTTTCCAGAAGCGTACTGTTTCATCTGCTCGTCATAATATACTTTATCTTTCCATTCTTCCCACAATTTCCAAAATGACTCCTGTTTTATTTCTGCTGCAAGATAAACAAATACTCGTGCCGGAAGGAACAACGATAATTCTGCAAGTGCCTTTAAATTTTCGTTCCTACTTTTCTCTCTCCTCTTCCTGTCCAATTGAAGAAATCGTAAAAGATGGTCATAAAACTTATCTCCATAACACTCCTGTAAATGCAATAAGGCCATTTTGCACCTGTATATATCCTCCGGATAGGATGCTGGTACTATATTATCTAAGTTTAAACTTTCAGTACCATATATGATATATAACAGATCTGATAGTTCTGTTCCTCCAGCAGCTTTAAGTAATTTATCAGGGACCAACTGTCTTAACTCATCTCTCGAAAACGGCTTATCGTAATCACTTCTAAAAGAAGCAATATGTTCTGCTGCTTCCCATAGATTATATCTCTTTTTCATAGAAAATGTTGTTCCGAGAATATGATTGAGCCATCCACCATAAAATTGAGGATCAATTATTTCTCCATTGCAATCTACAAACCCAGGACTTCTATCATACATTTCATATAACACATATGCAGCAAGAATAACGTCACAAAACTCACAGCTTCCTATCTTATTAGAATAGAAAATGGAATCATTCACATAAAATCCTGCATTTTCCCAGCTGCTTTCTTCAAAATAATTATACCAGAAATCCACCTTACCTTCACTCGACAATTCCACTGGGCTTATAAGAAGCAGCTCGTGACCAAACAATGAAACCTTTTCAAACTGCATCATTCCGCCATAGTTCAGAATTTTCATCATTTGCTTGCCAAAGCATTCCCTCTTTTCTTCTGGTATATCCATTTTTCCTGTATATCCTGCAAATGTACCCATACTACACCATCCTAAAATCCAAATATAATATTTCTTTGTTTCTTGTTTGTCATCAAAGACACCAATGCGCTTATCTCAATATAATCAAAGTTATCCCTGGAATCTTTAATGATCCACTCTTCTGCCTGCTCACCCGTCAATTCTGGAAAATACTCCTGCTCCTTGTCCAAAAGCCGCTGAATAAGTATAAGTGCCTTTTGGTAATTTATTTCACTTCCATGCTCCATAAACTCTGCAACAAACTTCTCATCCACATACCTGCAATAACTACGTTCCAATCTAGTTATAATATTTGTCAAAAGATTTTCTACTGAAATAACAGAGGGTACGCAAATATCATTCATTTGCTCTTCCCAATATCGGATACACTCCTTCATATTTTGTGATAAAAGCAGATTACCTCCATCCCAAAACTCTAAAAATTCATCTTCATTTTTTCTCTGTATTGCCTTATAAAAAGGAAACTTCTGGAAATCACTTTCGTCATCTTTTGAATCAGCTTCCCATGTGATATCAGAATATCCTTTTGTCCCCAGAGAGTCCCATGTTTCCCAGAAATCCAAGTCGACATCCTGCGTATAGGCAAACACAAGACGCACAGGCAAAACATATAAGGAGAGTTCTGCAATAATCCCCTTTTCATCCTGACGTGCGGACAGTTCTTTTCTTTTGGCGAAATCAGCATTTAGCAGTTCTGCAAGGAAACTTTTCATTGCTGTTTTTTCAGTCTCTTTTATACCTCGAAAAACTCTGTATGCATATTCTATCCGGCTGCATGAATTTGCAGATTTTATTTCGTTTCTACAAGATATCTTTCCCTCTTCAGGGATAATTATTTTTTTATTTTCGATTTCAAAAACCGCCAGCAACTGCTCTATATCCAATCTGCCATACTTGTCCGAATAATCCTCTAATAAATCTGTATATGTAATATCCTTATATTCTTCAGAATTTCTGAAAAAAAGATACACTTCCGACATTCTAATTCGCCCAGGCAACGTTACCTTCTCTCCTAATACCCCCTGAATCAAAAGCAGGTATATTTCTACATCATACAGCTTGCCAGATTTTATAAAATAGCAGCCGCCATTCGTAAATGCTTCCTGCAAGACCATTATCATATTCATTACAACACCAAATTCATTATAGCCCGGATCTTCCACATACAGTTCGCAAGTATTCAGGTCGTATTGGGAAATTTTTCTCTTTTTCTTTTCAAAAATTGAATAATCAAATAAAACAATCCCATCTGTATTTGGTCGTGCAGGGGCAGCCACAGTCACTTTCTTTCCTGCAACCGTCATTTCTACTGTCTTTCTTATACCACATTTGTCCATGATTTCAAGGACATATTTATTCATCTCATTCCTTTTTTCTACTGGAATACTTACCTTTCCTGCAAGACAAAACATATTATCTTTCATATACAGTCCTCCCGATTCATTTTCATATGCAGTAAGTAAATTATAATTTCTATATAGTCTGTCCATTCCTTTTAGCCGACAGTTGAAACTCCTTAATTGACTTCTCATACTGAATAATATCAAATTCTTCACAATCAACGCCAATAAGATAGTTTACGATAGTCTGTTCTGGCTTCTTCATAGTATAAATTTTTATATATAGATCAAAGCTCTTTTTATTCACTTGCAACTGCGAGAAATGAAGAATAGACAATATAACCCAAGCTTGCATCATTACTCTTTGTCATGATGATTACTTTATCACATACTATCCGTCTCTCGCAAAGTCAGCGTGTTTCCCTCTATCGCATTGGAATTGTAAGTGTATTCAACTACATTTTCCTGTCAATTGCCGCCAGCAAACTCTCTGCTGTTTTATACCTATCGTCTTCCGGTTTCTTCGCATCTACAGAAATTTTCCAACTGCGCCCTTCGTGGGTAACACCCGAAATTTTCCCCTCTGAACATAATATACGAACTCTCCTATCTGAAACGCCCCATTTCTCTGTAGCCTGCTTCACTGTCATGTACATAAATCTACACCTCTCTTCAAACAGTAGTATCCCCTGTTATCGGAACAATACTTTTCACTTATCGGAATAATACAAAAGTCCGAAAGATACCAATCTCCTATCATTTGTCTCTTATCCCCTTTGGAGAATACAAAAAGTGACCTCTATGTACGAATCAGGTTACCTGTCCGTCTATTTTCATCTAGTGATATTCTGCCCGCACAGTCCACAAAAACAGCATAAAATCAATCGTATTTTTTTACAATTGATTTTATGCGTGCTTTTAATCATATAATTTAAAATCCCTGTCATAACAGGTATGTTTCTGCAATGATATACGTCAAATAGCTATATAACAACAGACTATTCTTCAATCATAATTCCTAATTTTTCAAAAAACAAAGACACGTTACAATAGCGCTTTAAAGAATTTCCATTTTCCATGATAAATTTCCATGTCTCCGCATAAGTTCCCGGTACATGAAATGAAATATCATATAATGATTTCAAAAACTCCATAGGTCTATCGCTATATCGGTCCGCTATTTCAAATGCCAAATCTTCTTTTTCATCATCTGACAAATCTTCAGAAATACCATGCAATACATGTTCCATATTCCTGGAGAAAAAATATATTTCATATGGAAATCCGGCTATATTGTCTGCTTTTACTAAGTAATATACAATCTTTCTTTTACTGATATTTCTTCTGATAAGACGATCTTTATTCTTTGCTGCTATATACGTTTCAAAATATTCCGTTTTTCCGGTTTCTGATTGCTGTATCATGGTACTGGGAATAAAAGCTCCGTCTGTATCAATCATTTGAACCACTTTCAAGATATCTTCTCGTTCAATAAATGGATTTTTCTTCAAATAATAATTAATTTCATCTTCAATCCTATTTTCAATATATTTTACCGTCATAGCTTCATCTGCAGTAATGTCTGTATGCAAAACTTCAAACTCAATATCATGGTCATTCACAAGATTAGAAAACACCAGTGCCAATGCGTCCTCATCTGTTGGTCCTTCTACAAGAAGCAGGATAATCTTTTTAGTCATGTAATCCCACCTTCCCCGCGCGCTTCATAGCCAGTTCCATTTTATAAATGTTTGTTTCATTATAAAGTTTTTCTTTCTGTCCGCCCAGCTTAATACTACGCAGATAAGATAACCGTTTATTTTGTGTATTTTTAATATTTACAGATTTGATATAACGGTTCTGAGGATTAACCGTTGTATAAATCAAAGATTCATTTTTTAGGACTTCCAATGGCCGCAGATTATGAGAAGTAAAGATCAACTGTCCTTTTGCTTTTTCCTGCATGACCTCTATACACTCTCCAAGCAGATACTCATAAATTCCGGAATCCAGTTCATCTACTACAAGACAGTAAGATCTCCTGTTATAGCAGGCTACCAAATTACTGCATATGGAAATCAGTTTTTTTATTCCGGCCGACTCATATAGTAAAGGAACACGTGCCCCCGCACGTATGGTTATAATTTCAAATTGAACGCCATCTTTTCCATTTTCCATCAACTTATCAAAAGCGTTATAGATTTCAATCTGAATTTCTGGAATCAATGCTGCCATCACTACATTAATCTGCTGTATCGTACTAGATACATACGGGTAAATTTCTTTTGGAACTACATTAATATCTGTCAAATGCAGCATAACTCCAGGTCCTTTCGCTTTCATAGGATTTGGCCAGTCTATATTAACTGGTATGGTATCCAAATTTAGTGCCAAGAGACCATAATGTGCATTCTCAATAACTGCCAGATCATACAATCCATAATTTTGCAGGATACTGCATAGATTCGCAAGTTTCTCAATCTCTCCTTTTTCCTTACTGAATGTCTCCTGTGCTTTTTTCGAGAACAGGAAAGAACCAACCTGCGGCATCTGCCGTTCCTCATCAAATCCCTCGGTAATCTGTTGAGCCATTCCCAAAGCAACCATACTTTCCAGGTTTTTCCGAAAATGTTCCAGATTTTTTAATGGTCGGAACAGTTCCTGGCTCCCCTTACGATATTCAAAAACAGGTGTCAGCCGTTTCCCTTCTATGCATTCTTTCATACTCAGTTTTTCATAACTGATACAAAAACTGGATCGCCCGTTTTTTAACAGTTCAACTTCGTATTCTGCTTCTACTTTACCCGCATCTGTCTGGACCATAAATCCATATTTCACATGTGCTGTATCTGATAAACAATTGATATAGTAATAAAAATGAGGAGGAATTTCTCTTCCGCTAAACAAGCACTTTAATAATACCATGCAGTCTATTACAACTGTTTTGCCAGATCCATTCTGTCCATAGATTCCAAGGACACCACCTTTATTATCACCTTGTGCAAATTCAAGTTCCCCATGCTGCACATTTTTTATATTATCAATTGTTAATCTTGTCAACCTTACTATCTGCTGCATAATAAACTGCCCTCCTTTTTTATATTATATGTTATGTTTCCCTTTGAGTCAATTCTTATCCAATATTCGTTATTATTTTTAACATTTTTAATTTTTCATGTTCTAAAACCGTCTTTATAACTGTATTCGTCAGTTGGACAATAAACTCTGTCTATTCTCTACCTCATGATAAAATTTATGAATATAGCCCTGATTTACTTTACATACGGACGCTTCTACGTTGTTAATCATATCCCTTAACGTAGTTCCTCACCTTCCACAAACACCATTTTTTTCAATAGTCCGGCTGCAGTTTTCTCCCCTCCTGTGAGGCACTCTTTATCTCCAAAAACTAAAAATGAATCTTTTGCCCGAGACACCGCAACATTCATAAGATTCGGTGCTCTGTTGATAAAATAGCACCCATCTTCGCTTCCATACACACAGGAAAACAAAATGACCTTTCGCTCCGCCCCTTGAAACGTATGTACCGTCCCAACATCAATAAACTTTGAATACTCCGGAAGTCTATGTTTTATAAGATTCTTTATCAAAAAACTTTGGCTCTTAAAAGGTGTGATAATCCCCAATACCCCTCTCTCATCAAATCCATCTTTGTCTCTGTAGCATGACAAAATTGTTTCATATTTTTTCTGCAGCCACATTATAATAGCTTCCGCTTCTTCTATATTTCGTCTGCTTCCTCCGTATTTCTGTGATTTTGCAGTGGTAACCTGTCTGAATCCCATTACCGGAAGAACCCCTCTTACTTCATTGCGCTCAGCTGCATAAAAGGAACCCCTCTTAGGTTCCAATTTCCCCTCATATACCAGTTTGTTACAATATGTAATTATTTCATTATAACACCGGCGATGTTCACTTAAAAATAGCCCTCTTTTATATTTATTAAATTCACAGGATAGTGCAGCCATTTTCATAATACTGGATTGAGAACAATTTAAACCATTTTCTTCAAGCATACCGTATTCACCTTTATTTGCAATTACACCATTACTGATTGCCATTGCAATATCAAGAGCTCTTGCAGTTCCCCATACGGGCGGTATTTGTTCTTCATCCCCTACAATAACTGCTTTTTTAGCTAAGGAAAACGATGCGGCAGCAATCTCCGGAGATGTCTGTCCCGCTTCATCTACGACTAATAAATCTATATAGTTACACATAAAATAGTTCTTTTTATCATTTCCGTCATATGCCCAAAACTGTTTTGGAAGCATAAAAAATGTCATAACCATACACGGTGATATCATAGCAATCCGATGATACATATCATCCAGTATATTTTTAAACGTTTTCCCTTTTTGCTTCTCACTAATCGGATTCTCTTTCTTCAGCCATCGGCTCTCATAATAATGTACTGCCAACCAAAATTCCGCATATCTTACCCGATCCAATACATCGTTCAATTTACACAAGTCGAATTCATTTAACACACTGTCCTCCGGAACTGCAACATTATATTTTTCAAAGTTTTGATATCCTTCTTTTAAATGTTCCATCTTTATATCTATTTCTTTTTTTTGACTTTTTAATTTTTCTATTTTATCGTCTATACAAAGTTTCTGTTCCTGCAATTGACTCTTTTTCAAATCATTATCACATATTTTCTGCATATAAACTTTTTCTATCTCATCTATTGACATATCACGTCTTAAAAAGGATAATTCCGCTTGATTTACAAAGGAAAATGACCATCTTTGTATCTTGCTTTTAAAACAGAAAAACTTTTTTAATAATCGTACATACCACGGAAATTGCTGATAAGCTTTTCGCCATTCCTGCATCCTATTTAAAAACCATTGTGTAGTTTCCTGAATTTTTTCTATTTGATTTTGCAAATCATTTCTAATTGCTTCTTCTTCCCATATATTTCGCATTATCCTTTCTACATATTCTCCATACGATTCCTTGCCGAGAACACTTTTCATATTGTCCAACATAGAGAGACAGTTTATTCTATCTTTATTTACTTTCTTCAATTCCTTCCACAATATTTCTTCGCATACTGCAAAATCGATATTTTCTATTTCGCTTCGAAAATATTGATGAAATTCTTGTTTAAATAATCTTCCTGAGGAACGTCTGTTTTCTGCTGACTCAAGTTCCTCTGCAAATCCACCTCCACGTACCGTCGTATATTGATATCGTTTTTTTATAGCTTCCTTTACTTTCCCATTGGAGGGAAAATAAACTGCAAAGCTATTCGTTCCGGTAATCCACTTATGTTCTAAATTAGAAATTCCAATCTCTGAAATCTGTCCAAAAGAATCAATAATATTTGTAACCGCTTGATTATTAGTGGATACTGCAACAATAATTGGCGCCTTTTCCTTCTGCAAAGCAGATTTTACATACATGTCTGCCACTACAGACTGCAAAAAAGTAGTCTTTCCTGTTCCCGGAGGTCCACTGACTGCCAAAAGATTTCCTTCTTTTATTTCTCCAAAATGGTTCATTGCCTCACGCTGAGATGGTGACAATGGATATGCCCCTCCCATTTGTCCGACATGAGCTTTCATTTTACTTATATCAGTATTTTTTATCAATGGTTTTGACGGCTCTATCTTTCCATTCGTTATTCTATCGTACAAGGAATTAGCTCTTTCCTTTACCAAAGCATTATACAACTGCAGAATATAAAAAGAAGCATTGACTGTCGAATCCTGAAACAAGTAATATCTGCCATCTAATTTAAATAATTCATTTCCATTTCTAATATAGTTATTTTCGAATGGCGTCTGTGTAACAAATTCATAGAGTTTTATCGCATATGCTAAATAATCCTGCCACGAATTCAATTGATATCTTTCGTTCGTAGTATCCTCCAAAAATTCATCATATTTTTCGACATCTCCTACAGCAAGCAAAGGCTCCTCCATAGGTCTTAAATACTCCCGCGGTATCCAAGGTATTTTCCCTTCAACCGGCATACATAACTTTCCGGTACGGGTTACGCATAACGGCAAAAAGAAAAATGATGTCATCTCTTCTATATTATCTTCAGTCTTTCCACCATCTTGGAATTCCGTTGCTAATGTCTTCAATGCAATAATTACATTTTTTATCTTTAACTTTTCTTCATCAATATTGCCCTCTGAATCATAGTCCATCTTCCATATATTAAAATTATTCTCTTCACTTAACTTTCCAGATAGTAATTCCTCTTCTGCAACTACAAAAAAATGCTCTTTTTTATAGTCTATTGTCCCTTGCATATTTGCTGCCACAGCATTTCTGAAATATCTTGTAACACTTTTCACTTTGAATCTTCTCCTACTATAATAATTGTTTTCATAATTTTAGCAAAACAATTATCTCTTATCATTTGATTACTTGCTTCTGTATCATCTGCAGTTATTCCCTGTTCATAAGCATATTGTATAAATCCTCCACGTTCTTGCTGACCTCCCAATCGCACTCGACTGGTTAAAGCTAGAAAGTCAAAACAGGCGACAAAGCATCGCCCATTCTCAGAAATTCGATTCTACTTTTTACAGTTTTTCTGGATTTTCACGCATAAATACACCACTTAGTATATTCATGTGATTACTTCTCCTTTATCATCATCCTCCAAAATACGATTTACTAACTTTTCCAGTTCTTTCCGATTCGGTAAATACAACTCATATTTAGAAACAAACAAATTACTATCCATTCCATAAGTAGCATATTCAACTAATAATTCATCTTTATTCTTACTCAAAATAATCCCTATTGGAGGGTTATCATCTTCCATATTTTCTTCAGTTGCAAAATATCCCATGTACATATTCATTTGACCAATGTCTTCATGTTGTACGGAGTTTTTCTTCAAATCAATCAGCACAAAACATTTTAAAATCCGATGATAAAAAACTAAATCTACACGGTAATGGACATTATTGATAGTAATACCATACTGTCTTCCTACATAAGTAAAACCCTTTCCTAATTCTAATAAAAATTTCTGAAGGTTATCAATAATTCGCTGTTCAAGATCACTTTCACTATATTGTTCCAACTCTGGTATATTCAAAAATTCCAATGTATAGGTATCTTTTATAACATCTTCTGGCTTGTTGATTTCAACGCCTTTATTTGCCAGCTCCAAAATCCCCTCCTTGTCCCGACTCGCTGCAAGTCTGAGAAACAGAGCTGAATCCATCTGTCTTTTTAAAGTCCGAATCCCCCATCTTTCTTTCACACATTGTTTTTCGTAAAAACTACGCTCTAAATCATCGTCAATCTTAATCAACTCACAAATATGTGACCAGCTCAATTTGTCAGACACTGTCTGACAATTTGGATACTTCAAATAGAACTTCCTCATATTATTCAAATTTGGTCTGCTATAACCTTTCCCTAAACGCAATGTCAATTCTTTCGAAAGTGTTGACAACAAATTTTTTCCATAAATTGCCTTTTCATTTCCAAACTGCTCAAATTCAACAATATATCGTCCTATTCTCCAATATGTTTCTGTCATTGTCTGATTAACAGCACCTGTGAGGTGTTCTTTGGCAACCGCTACCGTTTTTTCAATTTCAGAGATCAAATAATCCATCTTATCATTTCTTGTAATTTCTTGCATATATTTCCTTTCCTGAATTTGTCAGGCAGTGTCTGACAAATTCCAAAATCTTATCTCTTCGTTCTACTTATTTTCTCTAGTCTTTCGCTAATTATATCATTTTTCCCATGACGCTACTACTCTATTCTTGATTCCTTTTTTCTACAATATCTACTCTAATAATCTCTCCATTTCTTCCGTCAAACTTGTTTTTTGCAAGCACTTTTTGGAGAAAAATGCAAAATATTTTTGGAGAATGTTGCATCTCCAAATTGGAGAAAGTTGCAAGGCCTCGGCTGGCAGCTATTCTGCCAGCTACATAGCCATTGCAGACCATATTTAGTTGTTATAGCGTGAGATATGGAAACGGAAGTTCCGAGTTTTCATCTTCATGTGCATGTTCCCTGAAATAGCGGAACTCCTCATCCAGCTCTTTATAATGGATAAAATCATTTAGATATCTCAGATCTTCTTCTGCGCATCGGTGATCTTCTATGAGATCAAGAAGATAATCATTCATCTCCTCATAGCGTTCCTGAAGGTTTTGATATTTTTTCTGTTCTTTGATAACTTTTTTATTTTTAGCCATTGTTACCTGCCTCCTGACTGCTGATTCTTGAAAGAGTTGCATTGATGCTTGATTCACGTAACCGATTATTGATCCCCGGGAACAGAATCAGTTCCACATGGTGGGTGAGCCTGCCAATCAGTGCTGTTGTCATCCGTTGGTCATAAAGAACGTTCACCCACTGTGAGAATTCAAGATTCGTGTTTAAAATCACCGATTTCTGCTCGTGTATCTCAGAAAGATAATCAAACAGAAGCTGTGAACCGGTGCGGTCATACGGAACATATCCGAATTCATCCAGAATCAGTATCCGGGCACTGTTAAGCTTCTTTTTCAGTGCAGTAAGCTTTCCGCTGCTCTGACTCTCGGAAAAGAGATTGATAAGTCCGGCAGTGCGGTAGAATCTTACCGGAATTTCCTGATTACATGCAGACATTCCAATCAGAATGGAAAGCATTGTTTTACCGGTTCCTGTTCCTCCATACATGATGACATTTTTTCCTGTATGATAAAACTCCAGGTCTAACAGGCTTTGGAAGCTGACGTCTTCCGGGAAATCTATCTCATCTGCCCTGAATTCCTCCACGCGGTATCTACGTGGGAAGCCGGCGGTATTGAGGAACTTGCTCTTCCTTTTTGCTGTACGGTATTCAATTTCGTTTGTCAGGAGGTTTAAAAGGTATTCCTGCGGTGTGTCTCCTTTCTGCTCGAAAGCCTGTCCTGCAAAGTTCGTGGACAGCTTGAGCTGTTTGCAGCATGCTGCAATGGATTTTTCTATATCAGCCATTTGAGACACCTCCCTTCTTAAGGGCGGCATCCAGCATTTTCAGATCATTTCTGAACGGAATGACCTTCTGCTGTGGCAGTAAAACTTTGTTTTCAAGCGGAGGCAGAAGCGGTACATCTGCATAGGTTCGCCTGTAAAGGCTCTGCAGACTGTCCGGATCTGTGGCATTCAGCCGGACTGCTTCGTCAACTGTTCTGACAGCACTAGCAAACCCGGTTCTTTCCGTAAGTTCTGCAAGCACCTTCAGGACACGTCCGCGTTCCTTGCTTTCGCATTTATCCATGTATATCTGCATGGTTTGTGGCATCATGTCATATATGCCGCTGTTTCGAAGAGAACGGGGTTTCCTGGCGATATATGTAAGGTATGGCAGCCAGTCCATTCTTTCATGTTCATTGCCGTAAAGGCGCTTATGACGCACCACTTCGTGCATATCTTTGTCCATGACAATCACATCAGAGGATGTAATCTTGAGATTTACAATGGACTCACAGAAAGCCGGTGAAGCAGAATAACGGTGCTTTCCTGCGTCAAGAGTAAACTTTCCATATTTATCCGTTGTTGCCGTTGTGTAAAGTGCCGTATCAAACGGAACGGAAGGAAGCGGCAGTAAACGAGCCTTATCTTCTTCAAACAGTTTACTGATAAAGCGGTCATCATCGTCATCATAGTGCTCACGCTGCATATCGATTTCACAACGATCCAGAAGATGCTTGTTTTCTTTCACAAGATCATCAAAGCGGGGTACCGGTACAAGTTCGTTGCGGCGCAGGTAGCCAACCTTGTTTTCCACGTTTCCTTTTTCCCATCCGGATTCAGGATTCATAAAAACCGGCTTAATGCGGTAGTGTTCACAAAAGCGTTGAAACCGCTCTGTTACATTACGCCCGCCACCTTTGATGATTTCGGTAACAATGGTTCTGGTATTGTCAAACCAGATTTCCGTGGGAACACCACCGATGTGCTCAAATATGGCAACCAGTCCTTCCAGAAGACATTCCATGTTTTCGCCATAATTAAGCTGGAGGAAACCTCCGTTACTGTAGGGAAAACTGAGCACAAGGTACTTAGCCTCGTGATGAAGCCTGTCATTTTCATAAAAATCGGCTGTTCCAAAGTCTGACTGGGCTTCGCCGGGATGATGATTAAGAGGGATATAGCCATCGGTTCTTTTTAGCCGTAGTTCCTCTTTCTTCTGTTTGACGTATAAGGCAACAAGCCGATAACTGCAGCCGAAACCATCTGCTTCATCCTTGAGGCGTTTAAATACTCTTTTGGCTGTATGCCGTTGCTTTCTTGGTGCAAGCTTGTCTGCCTGCAGCCATTCATCAATCAAAGGTTTGAATGGGTCAAGCTTGGATTCGTGAACCTCTGATGATGCAGGTTTGGGAGATGGATTGTTAAAGTCCTCCATATCCACATATTTTTTGACCGTTTTCCAGTTAAGGCCGGTCTCAGATGCGATTTCAGAAATGTTCTTATCTTGCCGGTAGAACATATCTCTGATATGATGTATCTGATCCATTGTAGTTGACATTCTCCTTTCCTCCTTGTCTTTATTGTTTGGACTACAATAAAGATAAGGTTAATGGTTTTTGGATATACCTGCAATGGATCTTTTCATGGGAATGCTCATACTTGGTGGCTGCCACTCAAGCGCTACACCGTTCCTGAGCGCTTCTAGCGAATGCCTTGCAACTTTCTCCAATTTGGAGATGCAACATTCTCCAATTCCCGTTTGCAACTTTCGGTAATTCTATTTTACAATAAACACGTCAAACTCCATTCCCACATAGTTTTCTCCTCATTTCCTGTTGTCATTTCAACAGAAGGCTGAAAATCCCGAATCAGTTCTTTCATATCTACATAATGATCCGCAGTAAATTCTTTTTTTGTATGTCCTAGAGTTTTTGAAACTGCTTTTAAGGAATATCCCGCTTTTAAAATCGTTGTTGCATATGTATATCTTAGGATTCTCCAATTTATATATGGTACATCATGGTTCAAAATAAAATCGTGTAACTGCTTTCCTAAATAATTGCCCGTTCTGGGGCGGCCGTAGGTAGAACAATAAATAAAATCCAAGTCCTGAAATTCTCCTTTTCTTCTATTTTTATGGCGTTCATATCTGGTTCTCTCTTCCATGATCATTTCAAATACCATATCCGGTATCTTTATCTTTCTTCTACTTGCAGGTGTTTTTAAATCAATTTCCTGTTTTGTATAAGTTTTTAATTTCATATTTGTTTCTTTCATATTAGGATTCCTTCCCAATTGTCGCTGAATATAGATGGTTTTCAATTCGTAATTTATATCTGTATATTTTAGTCCTACAATTTCTCCTCTCCTCATTCCCATCAAAACAGCAAACATGATCGGCAGACCAATTGGGGTATCTCTTGATTCACTAAGCAGATGCTGTATTTCCTGTATTGTCAGCGCTTTCTTCTGTCCGCTTTTTGATGATTTCTTTATAACTCTGTTCCATTTTAATCCTGTTACATAATCTTCTTCCACATATCCATAGCGCAATGCATACTTGAAAGAAGTTGTAAGCACAGTCTTCACAATCTTCGCTACTGATGGAGATGTCTCATATGTTTTTTTATAAATTCTCTTTACATGATTTTTCCGCAGTTTCCCCATAGATAAGCGCCCATACAACGGCAAAATATAATTTTGAACCGTTTTTTTAAAAGAATAATATGAATTATAAGAAAGCGACTTCTTTTTGACTTCCTCTAGCCAAAACTCATAAAAGTCCTGAACACTTGTATTTGCATAAACCGCATAATGATTACTATACAAAGCTCCTATTACTCTTTCCCTCTCCTCTTTTGCCTCACTTTCCTTTAAGTAACCACCTTTTTGCTGTTTTATAACAGAATCACACAATTCTATCTCTACAGAAAAGCAGAATTTTCCTCGATTTAATTGGATATCCCCTACACTCCATTCTATAATTCCAAACATCAAAACATACCTTCCTCCCCCAAAATCTGGTTGATATATTTATTTTGATCTTCATTCCGTACTAACAAATCCGAATATCTTTCATATGTTTCTTCTATCGTTCCATATCCCATAAGCGCAGTTAACTTTAAAAAAGAAACATTTTCTGATTTCAACATCATTTCTGCATACATATCTCTCAAATCTTGTGTGGTCATATTGGGAATCCCTGCTTGTTTGCATAATCTCTTCAAAGCCGCATTCATAGATCCCAGGCTCCTGTAATCCCCATTTTTTTGACAAGATATCAGATGATGTTCTTTATATCTATTCCCATATAAAATTCTTTTATCTTCATTCTTCGTTCTTCTTTTTTCTAACTCTTCCATAATAATTTCCGGAACTCTTAATATTCTTCTGGCATTTTCCATCTCAATTTCTTTTTCTGTCGGAACACAAATATAATTTCCATCTTCCTTTTTCTCGTATTCCGCACTGACCTGATGGGTTATGGTTACAGTCCGTTCTTCCACATGAAAATCATCAAATCTCAACGCATAGATTTC
>OLRX01001486.1_pt1 | contig 17472 bp, 20 predicted proteins | sample 1672991 | NCBI WGS metagenome assembly OLRX01 (sample SAMEA3136744, study PRJEB25190) | human gut metagenome | biome: human gut; feature: human-associated habitat; material: faeces | place: Austria | collected 2013
CCCCGGGGATGGGCCGTTGCTTTTCCCTAATTTGTTTCTCGCCCAGTGGGCGGCGCCTATTCCGGCCTTTCCTTTGCGCTTGGCACATTGCCTGCCCCGGGGATGGGCCGTTGCTTTCCATCCGGCCCTGTTCTCTGTGCGCAGCAAACAGCACAGTCGTGGAACAGCGCCGGATTTTCTTTTGGATGGTCCCTTTCAGGCCCCGGCTTGGGCGCCTTCGCCCTATTGCCCGGGCATTTGCCCTATATGCTTGACAGCATACCAAAGGTCTGCTAAAATGCAATTACTAAATCAGTAAATTAGTAAATTACTAGGAGGAACTAAGATGGAAATTCCCACTACCTTAAAGCATAAGCCCGTCATCGTGGCCGAGGATTACGCACATATCGACGGGCGCACCGCCTACCATACCGACGCCCAGGGGCTGTCCCTTGGCCTGGCACAGTGGAATGACCGCGGCCGCGTCGATATCTCTGCCAAGGTCTGGCGGCACACCGGCGAAAAATGGTCGCGCCAAAGCGAGGAGCTGCCGCTGCACCGCGTGCTGGATCTCGCGATTTTGGTGTGCCGGGCTGCCCAGCATTTCCGCGAGGCCTACCGTTATCCCAAGCTCTATGATCCAAACGCGCCCACCATCGACCGCATCGGCCTTCAGGGGGACGCCATGACGGTGGAAGTCTGTACCACCAACCCCAAGATCGATGAGGACATTCAGCTGTTTGCCCAGGCTCTCTCGCAGGATGATGAGCTTTTGGGCGAACGCTTCCGCACCTTGGCCCGCGTGCTGGGGGAAATGGACTATTGAGCGCGCTTTGCCTCCAAGACCTCGAAGAAGTGCGCGCAAAGCTGCGCCGCGGCAGCCAAATTCTCTTTACCCGCGACAGCGGGTGCCTACAGCCGCTTTTGGCCCTCATCCGGCGGCAACGCCACCGCGCCCTGGTGCTTTGGGCGCTGGAAGGGTGCCGGCCGCCCTTGGCGCTGCTTGCCCGCCGATGACCGGGGGAACAGCGCCCTGCCCAGGCCGTGCAGGCCGCGCGCCTTTGGGCCGAAGGAGGCAATGCTGTAAAAGGCAACGGCCCATCCCCGGGGCAGGCAATGTGCCAAGCGCAAGAGATAGGCCGGAATCGGTGCGCCCACTGGGCGGGGCGCATCAAAATGCCGGCTGCCCGGCGCGCCATTCTGGCCGCTCATGCCGCCGCTAAGAAAACCGCTGACCCCGCATCCATTGCGCTGTGCCACGCCGTAGGCCAGGCCTGCAGTCCCGTACACGTGGAAACGCACGCCATTGGCCTGGCGATGTACGAATTGACTGCGCTGGTACGCCTCGGCTTGGAGGGCAGCGCTGCCGTGAGGCGATCATGCTGCCCCTCTCCCGCCGGCAGGAAACCTATGTCCGCCGCCTTTTGTATTGGGAGCAGGCCGCAAATGCCCACCCCGGCCCCTGGGCCCCTTTTCTGCTCAAAGACGGGCCGAACCGCGAACAGCAGCGGTATGAAAAACAGCAGCGGCCCAAGGAGGCCCCGCCATGGTAATCCTGCTCACCGGCGCCACCCATACCGGCAAAACCGTCCTGGCCCAGCGCCTGATGGAGCGCCTTTCCATCCCCTATTGCTCGCTGGATCATCTGAAAATGGGGCTGATCCGCAGCGGCTGTACCGCGTTGACCCCCTATCAGGACGATGCGCTCACCGATTTGCTCTGGCCCATTGCGCGCGAAATGGCCAAAACCGTGGTGGAAAACCGCCAAAGCCTGATTTTGGAGGGCAGCTACATTCCGCTTTCCTACGCAGAGGAGTTTGCCCCGGCGTATCTGCCTCACATTCGCTTTCTCTGCCTTGTTATGTCCGAGCGCTATCTGCGCTGCCATTATGCCGACGTGCTGCGCCACGCCAACGACATCGAGCACCGCCTTTTTGGCAGCGGCTGCACCCTTGATTTTCTCATCGAGGAAAACGCCCGCTATTTGGCAGGCTGCCGCGCGTATGGCTGCCCCTACCACCTGATAGACAGCCGCTACGATTTGGATGCGCTGTGCGCCCTGTTCGCTTAGCGCCTGGCTTTCCTGTGCAAACAAAAAAGCATCCCCTCAAGGGATGCTTTTTTACTGGCCTTCCGGCGTTCTTCATTCATAAAACCTGCCGCGGAAAAAGTTTTCCCGCCCTGTCTTTTGGGCCGTCACGCGAAAAAGTACGTTGCCGTCCGGGCATACGATCTCCTTGGTGTACTGCCCGCTGCCGCCGATGTTTTGCAAATCTCCGCCGCTGCGCACCGCCTCCATCACGGGAAACAGCACCATCATCACCTTGGCGCAAATGCCCTGCCCTTCCGCGTTGACCGGGCAGCCGTAGGTGCAGGTGTAGACGTCACCCACCTCCTCGCCGTTTCGGCATACGCGCTCCGGGCCGTCGCCGCGCAGGTAGCCTATTCATCGCCGCTTCTCTCCACAGCCGGCCTGCCAGGCCTTGGCCACAGCCGCCGCCACCTGCTCTGTAACGCGGGGGTCAAACACGCTGGGGATGATGTTTTCTTCGCACAGCTCGTCCGCCGGGATCACCGCGGCAATGGCCTCGGCCGCCGCCACCTTCATCTCATAGTTGATATCCCTCGCCCTGACGGACAGCGCGCCCTTGAATACCCCCGGAAACGCCAGCAGGTTGTTGATCTGGTTGGGAAAATCCGACCGGCCGGTGCCCATCACGCGCACGCCCGCCGCCTTGGCCTCGTCATACGCGATCTCCGGCGTGGGGTTGGCCATGGCAAACACGATGGGGTCCTTGGCCATGGTACGGATCATCTCCGCCGTCAGCACCCCGGGCACCGATACGCCGACAAACACATCCGCCCCGCGCAGCGCATCCGCCAGCGTGCCGCGCATGCCCGTTTGGTTCGTCACTTGGCACAGCTCCTTTTTATGGTCGCGGATGCCCACGCCGCGCTCTGCATACAAAATGCCGTTTTCATCCACAGCAATGATGTCCTTTACGCCCGCCGCCAGCATCATGCGGATGATGGCTGTGCCCGCCGCGCCCGGGCCGTTTAATACCACGCGGATATCTCCCATCTTCTTGCCTACCACCTTGAGCGCATTCATCAGCGCCGCCGTCACCACAATGCCGGTGCCGTGCTGGTCGTCATGGAATACAGGGATATCCAGCATCTCCTCCAGCCGGCGTTCAATTTCAAAGCACCGCGGCGAAGAGATATCCTCCAAATTGATGCCGCCGAACGCAGGCGCAATGCGCCGCACCGTCTCTATGATTTCCTCTGGTTCCTTGGTATCCAGGCAGATCGGCACCGCGTCCACCCCGCCAAAGCGCTTGAACAGCGCCGCCTTGCCCTCCATCACAGGCAGCGCCGCCTTGGGCCCGATATCGCCCAGGCCCAGCACCGCCGTGCCGTCCGTCACCACCGCCACCATGTGCCCTTTTGTGGTATAGCGGTATACTTCCTCCTCGTTGGCCGCAATTTTGCGGCAGGGCTCCGCCACGCCCGGTGTATACGCTACGGATAGGTCGTCCCGCGTATCAAGCGGTGCCGGGCATTCCACCCGCAGCTTGCCCTTGTATTGTTCATGCACCTTCAGCGCTTCTTGGTTGTAATCCATCTTTGCCTTCCTCCCGGTTGCTTGCGTTTGGTTCATTATACCACCGCCGGCCCGCTTTACAATGCGCCGATTTTTTTCATCAGCGTCACACAGTCGCGAAACCCCTGCAAATACACCGCCTCATTGTCTATGGCGCCCAGCTGGTTGGTCATCGCCTCCAGCTCCAGCATCATGCGCCCGTTTTCACCCAGCAGCTCTTTGATGCGGAAAAAAAGCGCCTCCATCTGGGCCCGCAACGCCCGGTAGTCTTCCTTGTGCCTGTTTTCCAGCGCCAGCTCATACTGCGAGGCTGCAAACGCCTGCTCCAGATTGCGTTCAAACACGGTCTTTTCCTTTGCTTGCATGTTGTTTTCCCCCTCAACTCTTATGCTTTGCGCCGGGCGGCCGCATGAAAAAACGCTGCATCGTGGTTTGCAGCGTATCCTGCGTGGGCCGCAGCTGCCGCCGCCCCGCACCGTTGTCAGCCGCGGCGGCGATAGAGCTCCTTATCCCCTTCCTTCTGCCAGCCGGAAAGCGGCAGATGGTTCGCCAAAAATTCCAATACCTCCCTGCGGTAGGCCAGCTGAAACAAACCGGGCGCCACCGTCTGCCCAATGCGCTGCTTGTAGATCTCTATTTCTGGCAGATCCTCCGTCAGCAAAAGCACCACCCGATGCGGCAGGCCGCCTGCATTGGGCCCGGGCGCATAGCTGCCCGCGCCGCGCACTTCCTCCCAGCGCACCAGGCGCTTGTATTTGCCGCTGCGCATAAACCCTTCCTCCATAAAGGCAAAGCGCACCAGCGATTTTCGAAAAGCAAACCAAACGCCTAGGCACAGCGCCGCGCCCACCGCTGCGCTTGCGCCCCATTGCCCCGTCTCGGCGGCGGAGTCGGCCGCCAGCATCAGCGCCAACACAAAGCAGCACGCCGCATACGCCGCGTTCATAGGAAACGCCCATACCCGCAGACTCTTTTTTGGTTTCCCTGCCATCCTGCCGTTCCTTTCTAATCGTCCAGCTCCTCCGGCCGGCCCACTGTATCCACACGCAGCCAGTCGCTATCCGGCCGGCATACCAGCCGCGCATCCAAATACGCCTGCGGCAGGGTCAGGATGGTCTGCCCCTGGTAGTTGCCGCTTTCCATCCGCTGTACCACCAGCGCCACATCCGCGCGGTTGTCCTCATTTAAGCACAGCGGCAGCAGCAGCGACATGGTGTTGCCCCGCGGATAAAACATTGGGATGGCGGTCTTGTAGTTCCAGTTTACTCGCTTTACCGCCAGCTCGATGGCGTCCTTGATGCGGTTGCGGATGCGGTTGAATAGCGTCTGGTTCTCCTCAATACACGCCGCCAGCTCTCCCATCAGCTGCCGCTTGGCATACGGATTGTCCGTCCGCTCGATGCGGTCCGCCAGCGCCATGGCCTCGCGGCTGTCGTAGCACTGCGTACGGATAAACGCCAAGGGCAGCCGCTTTAAGTTGTCTATGATGATGTGCTGATAATCCACAATGGGCGTCAGCATCGTCTCGTACAAAACATCCTTCAGGTTTTCAAAATAGGTGGCGGCCTGGGGCAGCGGGTTAAATTTTTCCGTCAGCTTTTTGCCCAGCCCGCGCTCGCCCGCCCGGCAAAAGCCGGCCAGCTGCCAAGGGCTGCTGCCCCCCTGGTTTCTGTCAAAGCAGGCGTAGATATCGTCATAGGAAGGGGTCACCAAGCCGGTATTAAACGCGGCAAAATCCTCCTCCTTGGTCATCACTACCTTGCCCTGCCTTTGCAGACGGTAAAACGTATAGCATAGATAGCTGTGCAAAAGCTGCTTATCCTTGCTGGGCACGCCGCTATCCGTTAAAAAGTCCCAGTTTTCCGGCAGCGCCATATCGGCCAGGGTTTCCAGCGTTTCGCTCCAAACGCCCATGTACGCAAACGCCTCCAGCGCCTTGCCGGGCTGCACGCGCCGCACCCGCTGCATTTCGCCGCCCTCGGCCGGGTTTTCCCGGAAATCCACAAAAAACCAGGGCTGCGAAGCGCCCGGCCGCAGGTTCTTTTCAAAAAACGCATAGATGGGCTTGCCCGTCTCGGCAAATACCATGCCGGTATCAAACCAGGCCGCCTCCGCCGTTTCGGTGGGCAGCACCTCGTCAAACCGCCTTGTTAGGTATTCCATCGGGTTCACCTGTGTGCCGCACAGCGCGCCCAGCGTATTGATCTTGGGCATTGCCAGGTACGCAAAATCAAACAGCTTGGGGCCCTTATGCCCATTTAGGGCGGCTTGCTCGGCCTGCCTATGCACCTCGGCGCGCGGACGTTCGGCGGGGTTGTCTCTAAAATCCACAAAAAACCAGGGCTGCAAAGCGCCCGGCCGCAAATTGCGCTCAAAATACGCATAGATCGGCCGCCCTACGCTGCGAAAGGTCAGCCCGGTATCAAACCAAGCCGCGTTTTCCGTCTGCGTGGGGAGGATATGCTCAAACCGCTCCACCAGATACTCCATCGGTACGATGCGCGCGCCGCTCAGTGTGCTCAGCGCGTTCACCTTGGGCATCGCCAGGTATGCAAAGCCAAACAGCCTAGGCCCCTTGTGCCCGTCCTCAGGCGGCGTGGCCGGCTTCTGCTCGGTGGGCGCCTGCGCCGGTCTGCCCCGGTCCGGCTTATGCTTAGGCGGGGTATTTGCGGCCTTTGGCAAATGCACCAGCGTGGCCGCCGCCGCGCCCGGCACCGGATAGGTATCCTCCAGCACAAAGCCCTCCATCGCCTCCATAAACAGCTTTAATTTGCCATACCCCATCGCCTTGTAATCCACCTGGCAGGCGCGCAGAAAATTGCCTACGTCCGCCATCAGCACCGTTTGCTGCCCGGCAAAATGCTGCAAAATACCCTGCCGCGCCTTGGAAAGGGCCGCCTCGTCGTGGGCAGTTCTTTGGCCCTGCGCCTTTTCCTCCCTTTTTTCCGGCAAAAATACCACCGTATACGGCGGGCTGTCCGGATCTGCAAAGCGATCCTCCAGCGTAAACGATTCCAAGGCCAGCATCAAGTCCCGCAGCTTTTTATAGCCCAGTTCCTTATAGTCGATGTGTTCCTTTCTCAGAAAATTTCCCACGTCCGCCATAAAGACCTCTTTATGGCCTGCGAAATTTTCACAAATCCTTTCCGTCAATGCTTTTTTGTTCAGTGTCTGCACTGTTAACCTTCCTCTTTTCCTAAATTCTCCCGGCCTGGCAAAGCATACCCCAGCGGGCCGCGCTTTGCAATGCCTTTCCCCCTTTTTCGCGGCTGTCCGCCTCGCTTCTACGGCATTTCGACGTCCACGCACGCCCGGCCTGTCACCCAGCTTTTCGCCGTCTGCTGGATATCCAAATGCAGGGGATGCTGCTGATAACGCCGTACCGCCTCCATCGAATCAAATTCTGCGATCAGCGCCAGGTCATACGGCCCCCCGTTTACATTGGGCAGCAGCCGCAGCCTATGCAGCCCCTCAATCCGCCCGGGCAATGCGGCAAACCGCCGCTGCAAATACGCCAGCTTTTGCGCCGCGCCCTCCGTCTTGGCCTGCTCTGTAAACTGCCAGAGCAGGATATGCTCTATCATCTTCCTCGCTCCTTTCCCTGTTTCTTAGATTATACCACCTGCCGCCCCGTCTTGCAGGAAAGTTCGGCCCGGTGGTATACTTTTTCTGTCATTCTATCGTAGGAGGCCTTTGTATGGCATCTCAACGCTTTTCTTTCAAATACGGGAAAGAGCAGCTTTCCCTTTCCATTGAACACGCGCGCAGCATCCGTGTGCTGGAGGGCGCGCCCCTGCCCCCGCTTGGCGATCTGTCCCAGGCCTTTTTGCACGGCATCACGGACGGGGCCATCGGCGCCCCGCTGAAAGATCGGCTCTGCCCGGAAGACAAAATCACCCTCGTCATCAGCGATATCACCCGCTTTTGGATGCGGCAGGATCAAATCGTATCCCTTCTCACCTCGTATCTGACAGAGACGCTCGGCATCCCGCGCGAAAACATCGCCATCCTCGTGGCGCTCGGCACCCACCGCCCCATGACGGAGGAAGAGCTGAAAACCCTCGTCACGCCGGAAGTCTACGCCCGCTTTGCCGTTTTCAACCATGACTGCATGGCAGACGATCTCGTTTTTGTCGGCACCACCGCCCGCGGCACAGAGGTTCGGGTAAACCCGCTGTGCGTGGGCCGCAAGGTCATCGTCATCAGCGGCACCGTACACCACCTGATGAGCGGCTTTGGCGGCGGCCGCAAAAGCATCCTGCCCGGCGTTTCCGCCAAGAGCACCATCGTGCAGAACCATCTGCACTGCCTGCACGAAACCGAGCCGCGTTCGGCCGATACCATCGGCATGGCCAAATTGCAGCACAACCCCGTGCACGAGGATATGGCAGAGGCCGCCTCGTTTGTCGATCCTGTCTTTGGCATCAGCATCGTTTCCAACGCCGAAGGGCAGCACTGCGCCCTGTGCTGCGGCGATTTTGCCGCCGCCTGGGAGCAAAGCTGCCGCCTGGTGCACCGGCATTTCGGCCTGCCCATTCGCCGTCTGGCCGATGTGGTCGTCGTTTCCTGCGGCGGCTATCCTAAGGACCTGAATCTTTACCAGGCCGTCAAATCTCTGTTGAATGCCGCCCAGGCGCTAAAGCCCGGCGGCACGATGGTGTTTTTGGCCCAATGCCCGGAGGGCGGCGGCGCGCCGGACTTTTTTGATTGGATTCATTCGCTGGATGCCGGCACGCTGGACCGCGACCTTCGCGCCGCGTTTACCATCGCCGGCTATATCTTCTACGCCTCCGTCGAGGCCATCGACCGCTGCCGGGTCAAGATGCTGTCCGAGATCGACCCCTCTATCGCCAGCCGTATGCACCTGGAAGCGTATACTTCGCTGGATGCGCTGCTGCAAACGGTGGATTTTGCCGATCAGGATGTTTGCGTCATGCCGTTCGGGGGCTTTACCGTACCCTATCTGGAAGGCACGGTATAAAAAATCTGCCCGCCCCTCTTGACAAATCCTGTCCCCTGTGGTTTCATATTGCTAAACCGTTGACGTGGAGATAAAACAGGACACGCGCTTTTAGAGAGCCGGGGATGGTGGAAGCCCGGCAGTAAGCGGCCTGGCAAATGGACCACCGAGGGCGCGGGGAACGGGGTTTTCCCAAGTATGCCGCGACGTATTCGCCAGCGTTATCCGGCGGGGAGTGTGTCGGCACTCCGGCAAAGCGGGCGCGTTTTGCGCCAAACAAGGTGGCACCGCAGAGCATCATGCATCTGTCCTTGTATGGGATGGGTGCTTTTTTTATTGCCCGCCCGCTTTATACGATCCGACGAAAATTTTTAGTTGTAAGGAAGACTTCACATGAAAAAAATCACCAAAACCCTCACCCTGTTCGCCCTTTCCCTCTGCCTCATGCTCAGCCTTATGGGCTGCGGCGGCGCGCCCTCGGACAGCGCTGCGGGCGAAAAGCTCACCGTCGGCGTCGTGCAGCTCATCGACAACGGCGCGTTTGAGGATATGCGCGAAGGCTTCATGGCCCGCCTCAAAGAGCTGGGCTATACCGAGGACAAATGCGAGATCTACTATAAAAATGCCCAGGGCGATGCCGCCAACCTCAACGCCATCTGCCAGGAAATGGTAGATAAGGATGTAGACCTCATCGCCGCCATCGCCACCCCGGCCGCCCAGGCCGCCGTCAACCTGCAAAGCGATATTCCGGTGGTGTTCATCTCGGTTTCCAACCCCACGGGCGCCGGCATCATCACCGATATGGCCCATCCGGACAAAAACGCCACCGGTACCTCCAACGCCATCCCCGTATCGGAAATGTTCAAGCTGGCAGACCAGCTGACCCCCGGCTGCCAGACCTACGGCCTGTTGTATACCACCGGCGAAATCAACGCCGTGACCACCATCAACGATGCCAAAGCATACATGGATGCCAACGGCCTGAAATATGTGGAAAAGGTCGTCTCCAATTCCTCCGAGGTGCAGCAGGCCGCCCAGTCGCTGGTGGGCAGCGTAGACGCCATCTTCTGCCCCAACGACAGCGTGGTGCAGGCCGCCATGCCGCAGATCGCCCAGATCGCCCGCGAGGCAAAAATCCCAGTCTACGGCTCGTCGGCCGTGATGGTCAATTCCGGCGCGTTTGCCACCATCTCCATCAGCGATACCGAGATCGGCGCCATCAGCGCCGATATGGCGGATCAGATCCTAAAGGGCACGCCGGTATCCGAGGTGCCCGCCAAGGTTGTGGATGTGTTTACCACCGTCATCAACCAAAACACGGCGGACGCCATCGGCGCTTCCCTGTCCGACGATGTCAAGGCCAACGCGGTCTTGGTAGAGGACAGCGCGCAGTAATCGTTTGCTTCGCACCCCTATCATTCTCTGTTGAAAGGATTTTCCCATGGCTTCGTTATTCTCCCCCACGCTGATGCTGGGCTCGTTGCAGCTCGGCCTGATCTATGGCCTTTTGGCGCTCGGCGTATTCATCAGCTTTCGCATCCTAAACATCCCTGACCTGACCGCGGATGGCAGCTTCACGCTGGGCCTGGCCGTCTCCGCCGTATGCTCGGTGGCCGGGCACCCGCTCCTGGGGCTGGTGCTCGCCGTGCTGGCCGGGTGCCTGGCGGGCGCGGTCACCGGGTTTTTACAGACCAAGGTGGGCGTTCATCCCATCCTGTCCGGCATTTTGACGATGAGCGGCCTGTATTCCATCAACCTGTTTGTGATGAATGCCAGCAGCAATATTTCGCTCATCACCGCCAAGACGCTGTTCAACGGCGCGCTCTTCCGGCTCCTTGGCAAGGATGCCGCCTCTACGCTTGTCCCCGCGCTCATCGTAGCGCTGGCGGTGGGGCTGCTGTTCTGGTTTTTCAAAACGCATTTGGGCCTGTGCATCCGCGCCACCGGCGATAATGAAGCGATGGTACGCGCCTCCTCCATCAATGTAGATGGAATTAAAATGTTGGCGCTGGCCCTTTCCAACGGCTGTGTGGCGCTTTCCGGCGCGGTGCTGGCGCAATACCAGGGCTATGCGGATATCAATACCGGCATCGGCATCGTGGTCGTAGGCCTGGCCAGCGTCATCATCGGCGAAGTGCTCTTTGGCCGCCGCTCGCTGTCCTTCGGCCTTTTCTCCGCCGTGCTGGGCGCTATCGTCTACCGCTTTATCATCGCCATCGTGCTGAAAATCGGCATCTTCCCCGCGTTTGCGCTCAAGCTGGTCTCCTCCATAGTCGTGGCGCTGGCGCTCAGCGTGCCCGCCGTCAAACATGCGATCCGGCTGCGCCGCCGCAAAAAACAGGGCCGAAAGGAGGCCGCCTCATGCTGACGATTTCCCATGTATCCAAAACCTTTGCCCCCGGCACTGCCAACGAGCATTTGGCGCTGGACGATATCAGCCTGCACCTGGCGCCCGGCGAATTTGTCACCGTGATCGGCTCCAACGGCGCCGGCAAATCCACCCTGATGAACGCCGTCTCCGGCTCGTTTATCGTGGACAAAGGGCGCATCACGCTCGGCGGCCAAGACATTACCTTTGTCAAAGAGCACAAGCGCGCCCGCATCGTCGGCCGTCTGTTTCAAGACCCCATGAAGGGCACAGCGCCGCATATGACCCTCGAGGAAAACCTGGCCCTGGCATATTCCCGCGGCAAACGCCGCCGGTTCCGTCGCGCCGTCAACGCCAAGGATACCGCCGTGTTCCACGAAGCGCTCGCCCGCTTTGGCATGGGGCTGGAGGACCGTATGAAAACCAAGGTCGGCCTGCTCTCCGGCGGCCAGCGGCAGGCCGTTACGCTTTTGATGTGTACCATCGTGCCGCCCCGCGTGCTGCTATTGGATGAGCATACCGCCGCGCTGGACCCCGCCGCCGCGGAAAAGGTTTTGGCCATCACCCGCGAAATCGTATCCCGCGAAAAGCTGACCACGCTGATGATTACGCACAATATCCAGTCCGCCCTTTCGATGGGCACGCGCACCATCATGATGAATGCCGGGCGCATCGTGCTGGATATCGCCGGCGAAGAGCGCGCGCACATGACCGTGCCGCGCCTGTTGGATCTGTATCAGCAGAAAAGCGGCGCCGCGCTGGATACCGACCGCATCCTTCTCACCCAAACCCAATGATAAAAGGAGTCTTTCCCATGAGCAAAAAAATCTGTTTGCACACCCAAAACGCTCCCGAGGCCATCGGCCCGTATTCCCAAGCCATCGAGGTAGGCGGCCTGGTCTATACCAGCGGCCAGATCGCCCTTGTGCCCGAAACCGGCGCCCTGGTGGAGGGCGGGGTGGAGGCCCAGGCCCATCAGGTCTTCAAAAACCTCGAGGCTGTCCTCTCTTCTGCCGGCTGTACGTTTGAAAACGTCGTCAAAACCACCGTGTTTTTGACGGACCTGGCGGACTTTGCCGTTGTCAACGAAATCTATGCCCAGTACTTCCCAGAACCCTGCCCAGCGCGCTCCTGTGTCCAGGTAGCCGCCCTGCCCAAGGGCTCTAAGATCGAAGTGGAACTCATCGCCGCCAAATAACGCACAACCAAAAAGGAGCCTAAATAGGCTCCTTTTTGAATGCGCATGGGCTATCCCGTATCGCGTTTGCGTCTTCGCCCTGCCTGCCGCGCGTATCGCAGCTTCTTCAGTGAGGGCATACCTCTCTCTTTGCGGTCAGATCGTTTTCGTACAAATGCCCCTCCCTATCCGTGTCATATATTTTGTCCTCCATTTTCTACCATTCCATAGGCACCAATGCCTTCCTCCATTGTTTTCAACACACGCTTTCCGCCGGGTTGCTGATTCATACTAACAATCGTATCATAGGCCGCATACACCATCTCATCTCCTACCACTACACAGGCATCTGCATATGGCACGATCTCATACTCCTCCCCGGTTTGAAATGAACCCTAAGGATACACCCCGATAAGATACGGGATAACTTTCCTCCTGATTCGCTGCGCATCTCCTTCTTCTTTTTCATCCTTTTCGCTCTTTTCCTTTATCCGCAATTTTTGCGCTGTGGTCAACGGGCTTTCGGCTTTTTATTTTCTCTGCATACAAAAAAAGAGCCGTTCGGCTCTTTTTCATCGCATTTTATAGCAATTCTTCCAGCGAGCGCACGCATTTGTCCGCCATCTGGCACATCAGCGGCCATTGATAGGCCGATGTCTCGTCGTACACGCCCACCGTTTTCATGCCCGCGCCCTTAGCGCCGCGGATGCCCTTTACAATATCCTCAAAGACCACACAGCAATGCGGCTCCACATCCATACGCTCGGCCGCCAGCAGGTAGAGATCCGGAAACGCCTTGTCCCGGCTTTCCCCTACCTCGGCAAAGGCGCAAAACCGTTCATAGATTCCCAGCCGCCGCAGGCAGGGCTCGTACTGTGCTCTTTCCAGCGCCGTGGCCACGCCCAGACGCCAGCCTGCCCGGTGCAGCCTTTGCAGCAGCGCCTTTGCCCCCGGCTTTAGCGGCACCTCCGTCTCATAGGCCTGCTGTACCATGGCCCGCCACCGGCCCATCACCTCTTCCGGCGAAAGGGGCAGCGCAAACCGGCGCACGGTATACGCCGCCGAATCCGCCAGGCTCATCTCCGCCACGGCGCGCGTATAATCCTGCGGGGCGGCAATGCCGTGCTCCGCTAAAAAGTCTATGTCTACCTGCTCCCATACCCGCATGGAATCCAGCAGCGTGCCGTCTAAGTCAAAAATCGCCCCGCGGTTCATGCATTGCCCTCAAACATGGCGCGCAGATGCCGGGCCGCCGCCTGTATATCCGGCTGCGCGATGATGGCGCTGACCACCGCCAGCCCATCCGTCACCCGCTTGGAAAACCGCGGGGCCGTGGTTTCGTTGATGCCGCCGATGACCACATTCGGCAGATCCACCTCCTGCCGGATGCGTGTTAGCGTTTCAAACGAAACCACCTCCGCATCCTTCTTGGTAGCGGTGACATACATCGCGCCAATGCCGAGATAATCCGCCCCGTCGCGCTTGGCCTTTTGCGCCTCCGCCACGCTGCCCACCGAAACACCCACCAGCTTATCCGGGCCTACCATGCGGCGCACCACGTTGGCCGGCAGGTCGCTCTGCCCCACATGCACGCCCGCCGCATCCACCGCCAGGGCGATGTCCACCCTGTCGTTGATGATCAGCGGCACCTCATGCTTGTCCGTGACAGCCTTGATGCGCAGCGCCTCGTCATAAAACGCGCGGCTGTCCGCCGTCTTTTCCCTAAGCTGTACCATCGTACAGCCGCCCAAAACCGCCTGCTCTACCGCCTCCGATAGCGTATCGGTGCTCATCAGGCCGCGGTCCGTCACCAGGTACAGCGTATACTCAGCGTTCCACTTCATGCAATTTCGCCCACGCTTTCACCGTTTCGCCGTCCATCCGGCTCACCGCATCGATGATACCGATATGGAATCGGCCCGTGCCCGGCACGATGTATGCCTTTTTGTCCTTGGCATGGTCCTTTTCCTTTTGCAGCACCGTCTCAAACGCAATTTCGCCCGCCATGCCCATTGTGGCAATGCCGGCCACCGCTGCGGTAAACGCATCGCGGTTCGCCCCGCAATAGCTGCCCACCAGCGCGCTGGTCATGCAGCCCGTGCCCGTGACCTTGCCCAGCATCTTCACACCGTTTTCGATTTTGGCCACCCGCGTGCCGTCCGATACCACATCTACCTGGCCGGTGATGCCCACCACGCAGCCCAGCTGCTTGGCCACCTTTTTGGCAATCGCCACCGCGTCGTTGCCGGCATCCGCCTCGCCGGCGTCCACGCCCTTGGTGTTGCTCTGTTCGCCGGCAATGAAAGAGATTTCCGAAAGGTTGCCGCGCAGCACCGTCAGCTTTACATCCTTGAGCAGCCGCTCCGTCGTCTCATTCCGCAGCGCGGATGCGCCCGCGCCCACGGGGTCCAGCACCACAGGCACGCCGGCCTGGTTGGCGCGTTTGCCCGCCTCTACCATGGATTCCACCGTGCGGGCGTTGAGCGTGCCGATGTTTAGAACCAGCGCCCCCGCAATGGAGGCAATGTCGCCGGCCTCCGCAATGTCATCTGCCATGATGGGGGATGCCCCCACCGCCAGCACGATATTCGCCACATCGTTGACCGTTACATAGTTTGTGATGTTGTGGATCAACGGACACTGCGCCCGCACGTTTTCCAGCGCCTGCGCCACATCCTCTATCAGCCTGTTCTCTTCCATATCATTGTTCCTCCTCTGCAAACTTTACTTCCAGCCCTTCCAGGATACGGTTGGTGGTGCGCATGGCGCACATCTTGCCGCACATCGAGCAGCTGTGCCGATCCTGCGGGGGCTTGCTTTCAAAATAGGCCCGCGCCTTTTCGCCGTCCATGGCCAGGGAGAACATCTCCTCCCAATCCAGCCTGCGGCGGGCGTCGCTCATCGTATCGTCCCAGTCCCGGGCGCCCGGCAGGCCGTTGGCCACGTCCGCTGCATGCGCCGCGATTTTGGCCGCCACGATGCCGTCCTTTACATCCTGCAGATCCGGCAGGCGCAGGTGCTCAGCCGGGGTCACATAGCATAAAAAGTCCGCGCCGCTCATCGCCGCCACCGCGCCGCCGATGGCGCTTGTGATATGGTCGTAGCCCGGCGCCACGTCGGTGACGATCGGCCCCAGCACATAAAACGGCGCGCCATAGCACAGCCGCTTTTGCAGGCGCATGTTGGCCTCTACTTCGTTTAGCGCCATGTGCCCCGGGCCCTCTACCATCACCTGCACGTCCGCCTGCCAAGCGCGCTTGGTCAGCGCGCCCAGCTCGATCAGCTCGCTGAGCTGCCCGGCGTCGCTGCTGTCATGGATGCTGCCGGGGCGCAGCGCGTCGCCCAGCGAGATCGTTACGTCATATTCGCGCAAAATATCCAGCACATCGTCGTAATACTCATAGAACGGGTTTTCGTTGCCCGTCATTTCCATCCAGGCAAAAATCAGGCTGCCGCCGCGGGACACGATGTTGGTCAGCCGCCCCGTACGCCGAAACGCCTCTACCGCCCGGCGGTTGATGCCGGCATGGATGGTCATAAAGTCCACGCCCTCCTTGGCGTGTGCCTCGATGACGCGCATAAAATCGCCCGCCGTGATCTTTTGCAGATCCTTTTCCAGATAGCCGATGGCATCGTACATCGGCACCGTGCCGATCATCGCCGGGATCCTTTGCACCAGCACCTGCCTAAAATCATGCGTCTTGCCGTAATTGGAAAGGTCCATGATGGCCTCTGCGCCCATCTTGACCGCCATCTCCGCCTTTTTCAGCTCCTCGGTATAGTCCATGCAGTCGCCGGAAATGCCGAGGTTTACGTTGATCTTGGTTTTCAGCCCTTCGCCGATGCCCTCCGCGGACAGGCTTGTATGCCCAATGTTGGCCGGAATGGCAATCGTGCCCCTTGCCACGCGCTCTAAAATATACTGCGCGTCCCTGTGCTCTTTTTCTGCTACCAGCGCCATCTCCGGCGTTACAACGCCCTGCTTGGCCGCCTGCATCTGTGTTTTGTACCTCATCGTGTCATCCCCTCAAAGCCGCCTTTTTTGTATAGGCTGTAAAAATGGTGTGTCGGTCCGTGCCCGTGTCCGATGGGCAGCGCATGTGCAATCGCACCTGTGATATACCGTTTGGCCGCCTTGACCGCCTCGGCCCGCGCCATGCCGTTGGCCAGGTTGGCCGCAATGGCGGAAGAAAACGTGCAGCCTGTGCCGTGGGTGTTCTTCGTATCAATGCGGGGGCTTACAAACGTCATAAAGGATTTTCCGTCAAACAACACGTCGGCCGCCTCTTCGCCGGTTAAGTGCCCGCCCTTGATGACCACGCTTTTTGCGCCCAAATCCATCATCATTTGCGCTGCTTTCTGCATGTCCTTATCGCGGCGGATGGAAAGCCCTGTCAGCGCCTCGGCCTCGGGCAGGTTGGGCGTCAGAATATCCGCCAGCGGCAGAATGTCCCGCTTCATTGTTTCCAGCGCCTCTGGCTGCATCAGCGCACAGCCGCCCTTGGCCACCATCACCGGGTCGATGACGATGTGCTGCGGCCGGTACTGCGCCAGCTTGTCCGCCACGGCGTGCATCTGCTCTATGCCGCTGAGCATTCCCACCTTCACCGCGTCCACCTCAATATCGGTAAACACCGCGTCGATCTGGTCGCAGATCACCTTGGGCGAAATATCCTCGATGGAAATCACGCGCTCTGTATTTTCCGCTACGACCGAGACGATCACGCTCATCCCGTATACGCCGTGGGCCGCAAAGGTTTTCAAGTCCGCCTGGATGCCGGCGCCGCCGCTGCAATCCGAGCCTGCAATGGTCAATGCATGTTTCATGGTTTTGTCCCGCCTTTCTGGATAGAAAAAATGCCTCCCGTCTCCGGAAAGCATTGCAACTGAAAGAATCTTCGTTTTCAGATGGTTTGATTCCCTACCACGGTCTTAACCGACAGGTTCTAAGGGTCAGGTTTTACCTTCTCAACCCCAAAAGGGGTCCCCCTACAAAAGCCATGCTTATTCTACCCAATCCGCCCAAAAAAGTCAATGAAGCGGGCGGGCATCTTTCTAAGAGCCGCCAAGAGTAGAAAGCTGGGAGCAGTCCAACGCAGACAAGCGCAAGAGCGGAGCGTGGCGTTTTTTCAAAAGGACTGGAAGGGGGAGGGACAGGGCGAGAGCAGATGCAAGATACGGTGCTTGTTCAAGCTACAGAGCATAGAGGGACGGTTTGTACTTTTGTGCGACAAAAGTACAAAAAACGTGGGGGCTTCCGAAATGCCCCCACACCCCTCAACGTCCGAAGGGGGTGCCCTTCGTGAACCCCGAGCTAAGCAGAGCAACGGGTTTCTAGCGTACGCCCTGCCAAGCGCCGCTCGCCGACGAACCCCGGCTCGCTA
>OLRX01001488.1_pt1 | contig 17442 bp, 18 predicted proteins | sample 1672991 | NCBI WGS metagenome assembly OLRX01 (sample SAMEA3136744, study PRJEB25190) | human gut metagenome | biome: human gut; feature: human-associated habitat; material: faeces | place: Austria | collected 2013
GTTTACGATCAGGTTTACATCCCACTGGGAGAGAAATTCAAAGCTGGTTCCTTTGATATGTTGCTTTCGTAAGGCAATTTGTTGATAAAGCTCAGAAAAAATAGACGGTATGTTAATTTTTTGGTTACTTTTCCATGATTCTATGGTAAACTATCCATGCATATTAAATTTAATGGAGGGAAACTCGAGTATGAGCAAAAAAAAGGGAGATGGCCTGAAGTCATTTAACAAGGGATTCCAGGTGCCGGATACCTACATTATCATCTTTTTTGTAGTTGTTATCGCGGCAGTTATGACATTCCTTGTGCCGAAGGGATACTATGAAACACAAGACGTTACGTATATGATGAATGGTGTTGAGAAAACCCGTACTGTAATCAAGGACGGTAGTTTCCAGTATCTCAGAGATGATGCAGGAAAGGTTGTAACAGAAGGAGTTGCACTTTTCAGTGGAGATGGTGGTACAGGATTTTTTAACTACATGTACAATGGAATTGTAAACAGTTCTGCTATTGAGATCATTGCGTTTCTTATGATCGTTGGTGGCGCATTTGGAATTATGATCCGTACCGGCGCGATCGAAGCTGGTCTGATCGGACTGATCCGTAAAGCAAAAGGAGCCGAAAAACTGCTGATCCCGGTCCTTTTCGTCCTGTTTTCCCTCGGCGGAGCCGTGTTCGGAATGGGAGAAGAGGCCCTTCCGTTCACCATGATCCTCTGCCCGCTGTTCGTCGCTGTCGGATACGACACCGTCATTGCCGTGCTTGTTACGTACGTGGCAACACAGATCGGCTTCGGATCTTCCTGGATGAACCCGTTTTCCGTCGGAATCGCACAGGGAATCGCCGGCGTTGACGTCTTCTCCGGCGCAGGTTTCCGTATGGTGATGTGGGTCGTATTCACCGCTCTTGGCTGCGGCATGACCATGTTCTATGCAGCAAAAGTCAAAAAGACCCCGGAAATCTCCGTTGCTTACGAAAGCGACCAGTATTTCCGTGATCAGAACGAAAAAACAGGCATCGACGAGGGCCATTCCTTCGGCATCGGCCATATCTTAGTTCTGGTAACACTGGCCGTTACCGTTGTCTGGGTCATCTGGGGCGTTATGGCAAAAGGCTATTACATGGCCGAAATCGCAACCCAGTTCTTCATCATGGGAATTGTGGCAGGTGTGATCGGTGTCATTTTCCATCTGAATGACATGAAAGTGAACGATATTGCCGTTTCCTTCAAAGACGGCGCAAAGGACCTGATCGGTGCGGCACTCGTTGTAGCGATGGCACAGGGCATCATGCAGGTGCTCGGCGGTTCTGATCCGACCACCCCGACCGTTATCAACACCATTATGTACGGCATCTCACAGGCCCTGGCCGGTCTTTCCGGCGCAGCCGCAGCCGTGCTGATGTATGTGTTTCAGTCGGTCTTCAATTTCTTCGTCGTATCTGGCTCCGGCCAGGCGGCGATCACCATGCCGATCATGGCACCGCTCGCGGACCTTCTCGGCGTATCCCGCCAGACATCCGTCCTTGCGTTCCAGCTCGGTGATGCCTTCACAAACCTGATCGTCCCGACCTCCGGCTGCCTGATCGGCTCCCTGGCGATTGCAAAAATCGAGTGGTCGAACTGGATCAAATTCATGTGGAAATTCTTAGGGATACTGATGATTGGAGCAGTCATTACGATTCTGATTGCGGTTGCCATTGGATTTTAAGAGGAGTGAGAGAAAATGATATTATTTCAGAATATAGACGTCTATGCGCCGGAATACCTCGGAAGAAAAGACGTTCTTACGGTGTATGATAAAATTGTCAAGATCGCAGATGCCGGCACGATAACGGCAGACGGCCTGCTCTCTGGCGCGGAGACCGTAGACGGAACCGGACTTGTCCTGACACCTGGCTTTGTTGACTGCCATGTTCATGTGCTCGGCGGAGGCGGTGAGGGCGGCTTTGCCAACCGCACCCCGGAGGCAACAATGGAAGGCCTGAACAAATTCGGTGTGACAACCGTTGTCGGCTGCCTCGGAACTGACGGCATTGGCCGTGACATGTGCGCGCTCGTGGCAAAAACAAAAGGCCTCCGGGAGCAGGGCATGTCCGCCTGGTGCTACACCGGCAGCTATCAGGTTCCGGTGCGTACACTGACGGATGGAATTACGAAAGATATCATGATGATCGAAGAAATCATCGGAACCGGCGAAATCGCCATCTCGGACCACCGATCCTCACAGCCGACCTTCGAAGAATTCGCCCGACTGGCAGCAGACACGCGCCTCGGCGGTGTTCTTTCCGGGAAAGCGGGAGTGATCAATGTCCACCTTGGCGACGGTGCAAGATGTATGGAGCTGATCGAACGCGTCATCAGCGAAACCGAAATCCCGGCCAGCCAGTTCCTGCCGACCCATGTCAACCGGAACGAGAAGCTGTTCCAGAAGGCAATTGAATACGCCGTAAAGGGCGGTGCGGTCGATTTCACCGGAAATGAAGAGATCGATTACTGGGAAACTGTCTGTGATGAAGTCCGCGTGTGCAAAGGAATCCGCCGCATGCTGGATGCAGGCGTGAACCCGAAACACATCACCATCTCATCCGACGGTCAGGGCAGTCTGCCGATCTTTAATGAGAAGGGAGAATTCCTGCGGATGGGCATGGGCCAGTCGAGCTGTTTGCTGAAAGAAGTAAAAGAATGCGTGGAGAAAGCGGGAATTCCGCTGGAAACCGCAATTTCGACGATTACGGCAAACCCGGCAGAGATCCTGTCACTGAAAGGAAAAGGAAAAATCCAGGAAGGGTTTGATGCAGATCTTTGCGTACTGGATCAGGGACTGGAGATTCAGGAAGTGATTGCACGGGGGAAGAGCGTGTATCGGAAATAGAAGAGAGATTAGAGAAGAGGTTACGGCTTGCGTGGAGCTGTAGCCTTTTTCTTTTTGGAATGGTATTTTAGGTAACAGTACGCTATAATCATATTAAGCATATTTCAAAATAAGAAAGGTCCAAAGAGACGGTAATGGATGAAATCATAAAAAGTACAGATAACAGATATTCAGAATATGAAACGTTATTATTTTTTAGGGATAAACTGCGAAAAGAAGCGTATGCCTGGAAGAACAGATATCTGGCTGAATTTGGCAATCTGATCACAGCGGTATTTGAACAGAAAATAGCCTGCATCAAAAAGAAAAAGACCATATCTTTCTGCCAGATGGCCGTCAATCGTGGAAAACCGGTGGATCAGGCGGAACTGCAGAACTATCTGTCACAGGAAATGAAAGAGTACAATCGAAAACTTTCTGAAATGATACAGGAAAATGAGATTGCGCATAGTGGAGAAATCATCAGCGAAGAAACCGCGGCAAAAATAAAAAAGTTGTACTACAGACTTGCAAAGCAGATTCATCCAGATATGAATCCGAAAACAAATGAGATACCGGAACTAAAAGAATTATGGCAGAGGATTGTAGTTTCTTACCGTGCAAATGATCTGGAGGAGCTGGAAGAGGCGGAAATTTTGGTAAATAAATTTCTGGTAGACCATCATTTAGATGGGAATGAAATCAAAATACAGGATATCGACACAAAGATAGAAAAATTAAAAGAGCAGATTCAGAAGATCAAAGAGACGAATCCTTACCAATATCGATTCCTTCTGCAGGATCAGGAAGCGGTTCAAAACAAGAAGCGGGAGTTACAAAAAGAACTGGAAGAATATAGGGTATATGAGCAGGAGCTGGATCAGCTTCTGGAACAGATGATGAAAAATGGGGTGAGTTTTCTATGGCGGATGAATTAGAGATTAACAAAGGCGGGGTAGTATCCCTGATCGACAATCATGAACTGGGAGAAATTTTAAAACCACTGGTTAGAGAAATTTATTTGTTTAATTCCTATGTGGCGGGAACGACACATCTGGAAGATCAGAGCGTTTTGGGTGAAATAAAAGAGGAAGATGATCTGCTTCTTCAGCGCGAGGACAATAGATTTGATCAGAATGCGATTCTGGTTCTTACGAACGAGAGGCGAAAACTGGGGTATATTCCGAAAAAAGATAATGTAGTATTTGCAAGATTGATGGATGCGGGGAAAATGCTGAAGGCAAAAATAACGACAATTGAGCATAGAGGGAATTTTACGGAAATTGGGATTGGGATCTATTTGGTGGATTTTTGAAAAATGGAGAGTAATTAAAAAATAGACAGGAACAGGAGAATATGTGGTGTCGGAGATAAAACTTTTTGAAATCGGAACTGTTGTGAAAGAGCGCACCTCTTCCACGGTATTATTGGAAAAACAATTGCAGACAACGATAGAGCAGAATATGGAGACATTTTTTGGCGTTCGCTTTCTGAAAAGTGAATATGCGATCACTTCGGGAAGAATGGACAGTATTGGAATTGATGAAAATAACAGCCCGGTGATTTTCGAATACAAGAGAAGCACGAGTGAGAATGTGATCAACCAGGGATTATTCTATCTGGACTGGCTTCTGGATCACAAAGCGGATTTCAAGCTGCTTGTGATTGAAAAACTGGGAATGGAAGTAGCCGATCAGATTGATTGGTCGGTGCCTTGCGTGATCTGTATTGCAAATGATTTCACGAAGTATGATGTGCATGCAGTCAATCAGATGCAGAGGAATATCAAGCTGGTAAAATATCGGAAATATGGAGACAACCTGTTGCTGTTTGAACACTTGAATACTCCGGTGGCAAAACCCGTGGCAGAAACGTCAAGCATTCCAGCAACAAGCAGTACATATACACAGAAAACGCATTTGGAGAAGCTGGCTTCCGCGAGCAATCATTTCAAAACGTTATATGCAGCACTTTGCGACTATATCGAATCGCTGGGAGATGATCTTGTTCCAAATCAGCTGAAACTGTACTTGGCTTATAAGAAAGTGCAGAATATTTTCTGTATTGAAATTTACAACAAACAGATTCTGCTCAGAATGAAGCTTGCCCCAGATACTGTGGAACTGGAAGAAGGATTCACAAGAGATACGCGCGGGATTGGGCATTACGGTACAGGAGAGCTGGAAGTATCGATTAAGACAGCGGAAGATTTCCAGAAGGCGAAGAAGCTGATTGATCGGGCGTATGAGGAGACGGTGTGAGATTATTAAGAATATGTAACAGGTGTATGGTTCGGCGAGACGATAGAGCATGAGATTCGGAATAGAGAATGAAAATATGTATTTTACATATTAGATTATGCGTTTATTTGCAAAAGATAATTGTGAATGTTATAATGGTTCTGAAATGAAACTGATATAACTTGCCAAATGGGTAGAAGGTGTAGGAAATGAATGAGGTATTAAATTTTATCAATGATAAGACAAGGATATTATTAATTATTAGTGAAAATCAACTGGAGATAAAAGGAAAAAATATTTGTCCGCTTAATCAGCAGGAAATAGCCAGTTTAGCGCACTGTGGGAAACTAAAGGCGAATCAAATAATTAAAGAATTAATAGAGGAGGGTTACTTGGAGATGATACATGCTAAAGGTCGCTATTTAATAACTGCCAAAGGTTATGTGTTACTTGAGAAAATGTCTTTGTTTGAGAATTAAAAAGAAAATGATAGGTAGATATATGGAAATAAAAAGATTTGATGATTTTATAATATGTCCCATTCCTGCAGAATCTGAATTGGATCAGGTCGAAATAGAAAAAATTGTGGCTCATACGCGAAATACATGGCAACATGATCGGCAAAATGGGGAAATGAGGGAAAATACAATTCAAGGAAAAAGAGCAGAAATTGTAATAGAAAATATTCTTAATGATAATAGTACTTCCAGATTTTTGGCATATGACAAAATAAGAAGAGATAATTTTAATAAACATGCGCCGTTTGATGGAATTATTTATCGAAAGGATATTAGTGCAAATATATTGCAATCAGCAATTGATAAGGTTAATAATGATGTGATTAATAGCGGAGGAAATACAGGAATAATTACTGTTGATACAAGAAAATATATGGAGAGAAACAGTATTTATACCATTGAAATTAAATCATCATTACTTCGATATCCAAGGGATTACAGGTGCATTAATGGAGATGTTGAGGTTACCAGATCAAATGATAACTATATAAGATTGTGTGAATATGTAAAAAATTATTATGATTATTTTGTATATCCGCATTTTTGCAGAGACAATCAGAATATAACTTCATTTTATGATTATACAAGGTATGTCAGAGATATTAATAACATAAATCCCCTAAATAAGCAAGCATTTGTATATTCTTTAATGAAACAAGAATTTGATAATGCATGTGATATTTATACAAGAGTTTTTTTTGATTTAAGAAGAAATGAAATATTGGTACCGGGATATATTGTAAAAACAAGATTTTTTGAAGAACCACGTATTAGAAAAATGCCGTCTCCAAAATCTAAAAATGCCATTTATTATATGTATCATATGCAATATGGGAAGAGTATTTTGAAAATTGATCATGATGAGGATTTGCTGAGCTGGAACAGATTTACTGCTTACCCCCAGTTGTTCTGTGCAAATATTCCAAATTGCCCTTATTGTGGAAAAAGGTTAAGGATGGTAGAAGCTAAAGGACGAAATAATAAATTTCTTTATGTGTGTGATTGGTGCCCGAAGGAGTACAAATGGACAGAAATTACAGATATATACAGAACTAATAGATAGGAAAAGAGAATTAATTTATGGAAAATTTATCAAAAAGAAAAAGGGATGAAATGATCGCTTTTTTGGAATTTCTTAAGAAACAGCATTCAGATGATGATTCGTTAATGGCAATTAACAGCATAGAAAGAGAATTGACCGCGAAGAAATATGGTCTGATATGGGAAGAACATCAGGAGGAAGTTGACAAAAAAATGGAAACACATATTCCTGTGTTTTCTGAAGTACCGGAATATGAAGTGATGGAAGACGAACATAATACAACTTTTAATTTCCTTTTGGAAGGTGATAATTTACATTCTTTAAATTTGTTAGAAAAAACGAATAGGGGTAAAGTGAATATTATTTATATAGATCCCCCCTATAATACGGGAAACAAAGATTTTGTATATAATGATGAATTTGTTGGAAGAGAGGATTTATTCAGGCATTCAACATGGCTTTCTTTCATGTCAGAAAGATTGCGTATTGCTTATAAATTACTTTCAAAGGATGGGGTGATTTTTGTGTCTATTGATGATAATGAGCAGGCACAATTAAAACTCTTGATGGATGAGATTTTTTCAGAAGATAACTTTATTATGTGTATGCCCAGAATTACAAAAAAAAGTGGAAAAACAACGTCTGCGTATGCAAAGAATCATGACTATATTTTGGTTTATACAAAAAGAGATCAGGACATATTTGTTATGGAAGAGCATGAGGATAATGCATTTAAGTATGCCGATGAGTATATTGAAGAGAGAGGAAAATACAAACTGAATCAGACATTAGACTATAATAGTTTGTCATATAGTCCGTCGCTTGATTATCCACTGGAAATTGAAGGAGAAGTATTTTATCCGGGCGGTAGTAAAGAACTGTGGGAAGAAAGACAAAGAGGGAAACATAGACGTGCTGACTGGGCGTGGAGATGGAGTAAAAAGCTTTTTCAGTTTGGATATGATAATGGATTTGTTGTTATAAAAAGAAAAAAAGATGGATCAGCAAGAATATATACAAAAACATATCTGAATGCGAAGATTGGAAAGAATAGCAATGGTGATTTTATCATTGAACACAATAAAAGAGTTAAGGCAACCAGTTCAATAGAGTATATTGATAACAAATACTCAAATGATAATGCAAAGAAAGATCTTTCAATATTTGGGCTAGGCGATAAATTTGATTATTCTAAGCCTGTAGAGCTTATTAAAAAGTTAATAAAGGCATATTACAAAAATAATGCATTGGTATTAGACTTTTTTGCTGGATCGGGAACAACTGCACAAGCCGTGTTAGAATTGAATAAGGAAGACAGTGGTTCTCGCAGATTTATTCTTTGTACAAACAATGAAAATAATATTTGTCGAGAAGTTACGTATCAGAGAATTAAATCTATTTTAACTGGAACAATGATATCAGAGGGTGAATATTCAAAGAAAATAAAAGGAAATTTAAAATATTACGTGACAGATTTTGTAGATAAAGAATCAGATGAACTGACAAATGAATTGCTGGAACATATCGTAGAGATGATCCAATTGGAATATGGAGTAAGCATTAATAATTCTCAGTATATTATGGTTATAGATGATGATGAAATGGATGAGTTAGAGGAAAATTTTAATTATTATAAGGATTTGAAAGCGGTGTTTTTAAGCCAGGATGTACTATTATCTACATCACAGGAACGAATATTACAAAATGTAAATACCTTTATAATTCCGGACTATTATTTTGATACTGAGCTAAGGGAGGCTGGAGAGCTATGGTAAATGGAATCATTAATTTTGAGTTTCAGAATAACTGTATTAATTTTTTGATAGACAAGACATTGGAAACTGATAGTAAGCAGGTTATTACTGTTAAGGCACCTACAGGGGCAGGAAAAACAGTTATGCTTATTAAATACGTAGATGAGTATCTAAAAAATACAAATAGAAAAACTGCGTTCGTATGGCTATGCCCAGGCAAAGGTGATCTTGAGCAGCAGAGCATGAAGAAGATGGATGAACTTACACCTCAGAGAGATACACGTAATCTTCTGTGTTCTATGCGCATGGGTTTTGAAAGTGACAGTGTTACTTTTATTAATTGGGAGCTTGTCACGAAGAAAGGGAATACAGCTTTGAAAGAAGGGGAAAGAGCAAATCTTTTCGAGGCAATTGCAGCAGCTCATAAAGCAGGAATTAGTTTTATTATTATTATTGATGAGGAACATTTGAATAATACAAAAAAGGCCGATGATATTATCAGAGCTTTTTCTGCAAAGAATATAATTCGAGTTTCCGCAACTGCTCAAAAGGTAAATCATCATGAATTCTATGAAATTTCGGAAGAAGATGTTATTAATGCGGGGCTTATTACAAAAGCAATTTATGTGAATGAAGATGTAGATGAGAGGAAACAGATTACGAATGATTATGAGTATCTTCTTGAATTGGCTGATAAAAAGAGAAAAGAAATTCAGTCTGCTTATGATGCTATTCAAACTAATATTAGGCCGTTAGTTCTTATACAGTTTCCTATGGGACAATTAGAAACAATTGCTGGTGTAGAAGCTAAACTGGAAAGTATGGGATATACATATGATAACGGGATGGTTTCTATTTGGATGAGTAATGATAAGAAAAACGTTGAAGGTATTACAGCAAATGATGGTTCGCCGGCATTTTTACTGATGAAGCAAGCAATTTCAACAGGATGGGATTGCCCGAGAGCAAAGATTCTTGTAAAACTTCGAGAAGGTGGCAGTGAAGAGTTTCAAATTCAGACGATAGGCCGAATTAGACGTATGCCAGAAAGAAAACATTATGGATTGAATACACTTGATTATTGTTATATTTATACTTTGGACAGTCGCTATAAGATGGGTCTTTTGTCCTCTATGGATAAAGCTTATCAGGTTAGAAGATTATTTGTACGTGACGAGGCAAAAAAATTTACTATGGTTAAAGAACTTCGTAATCTTGATTTTGATGGCCTTGGTGAAAGAGAGACATTAGAGAAACTGTATAAGTTCTTCCAAAAGAAATATAGCCTTGGAAATGATATGCGAATAAACCAGGAGAATCTTAGATCTCATGGATACAATTTTGATCCGGAAATAGACAGTGAGATATTACAGGGGTTGTTTAGAACAACTGATGAATTAGTATCGGGAGCTGGAAAGAATAATGTAATGATTAAAACAGCCGTAAATACTCATACTCATGGTATTTATTTATTGCATTGTATTGATGAAATTAAAAGGGTTACAGGTTTACAGTCTCAAAAGACTAAAAATATTCTTTGCAGGATGTTTAGCAAAGGAAAGAGAACAAAGTATAAATTTATAGCATTAGAAAAAGCAAATTTTTATGCGTTTATCATCAATAATGTCAGACAATTGAAAAGTGATTTTAAAGAATGTACGGCTCAATTGGGGGGCAGACAAATGTCTCTTAATCTTGAACCAAAATGTGTAGAATTTTCTATTCCCGAGATGGAAGTATACAAGTATAGCGAGGTTAAGCAAAGACGGCTTATGCGTTTGAATGCTTATCTTGAATATACGAATGAATTTATTACAGAGAAGACTCGTAGTATGCCAGAAAGATTATTTGAAAGATACTGTGAAACACGGGCGGATAAAATTGAGTGGGTATACAAAAATGGTGATGCAGGACAGCAGTATTTATCAATAGTTTATGTGGATGCCCTTTTAAAACAATGGCTATTTTATCCAGATTATATAGTTAAGACAAAAGATGGGCAGGTTTGGGTGATAGAAACAAAAGGTGGCGAGGTAGGTGGACATAGTAAAAATATTGATATTCAAGTAGAAAACAAATTTATTGCTTTTAAACAATATGCTAAAAAGTATAAACTTAATTTTGGGTTTGTGCGGGATATCAATGAGGAGCTATTTATCAATAACACGGAATATCATGAAGATATGTCCCATGATAGTTGGAGACCGCTTGAAGAGTTACTTTGATTTTTATGAGGGGTATCGTGAAGAATGATATTTTACCGATTTTACAGAGAATTCTTTTAAAGCATTTATAAAAGACTTTTTAAAAATAAGAATATGGAATACTGGATATCGAAAGATGTCCGTCCGGGTAGGAGTGAGGAAAAGTGGCTGAATTTGATGCTTCGAAAATCGGATATAGTTTGAAACTGGATGGAAAATACTACAGTACATTAGACATCGAAGGATTTTCACATATGCTGAAGGATCCATCCTACTGTTATAAGTTTTATTGGTCCTATGTCAAGATTTAGTACAAGTTAAAATGAGAAATTTCTCCCCATTTTAACCTGCCAGAAGCTCAGCCTCAGTGTGCGTTCTTTCATACACTCGTTCGAATTCGTTTGGCGACATATAGTTGCAATGGCTATGAATTCGTTTCGTATTGTAGAAAGCTTCCAGATATTCAAAAATCAACTGGTATGCCTGCTTATAGTCGCGAATTTTAAAGCGATTGAGCCATTCACGTTTGATAATAGAATGAAAGCATTCAATGCATGCATTATCCCACGGAAAAGCTTTCTTCGAATAACTGCGCTGCATATTTTCGGTTGCTTTTTTATATTCCTTTGCAACATATTGGCTGCCACGATCCGAATGGATAATTAATGGTTGATCGATATTTCGGCGAGCTTTGGCTTTGTTTATAGTATCAATCACGTAAGATACTTCCAGTGTTTCTGAAAGCGTCCAGGCTATGATTTTTCTGGAAAATAAATCCATAACACTGGTCAGATAGACAAATCCATCTATTGTCCAGATGTAGGTAATATCCGAACACCAGACTGCATTCGGACGATCAGGATTAAATTGCTCATCAAGGATATTTTGTAATTCAGTGCTGAAATCGGAATCTTTTGTGGTGATCGTCCATGGTTTGCTCCACTGAGCACGGATCCCCATTTGGCGCATATATGTACCAACGGTTCTTTCCGAAATGACTTCACCAGTTTTTCGAAGTTCTACAGTGATTTTCGGAGCACCGTAGTTCTGCTTGGAATCATCATAAATATCCTGTATTTTTGCTTTTACAGCTTTACGACGTTTTTCTGTATCAGAAGGTACGTGGTGGAGCCATGCAAGATATCCTGAGCGAGAGACACCTAAAAATTTCAACATTCCGGAGACGGAAACCCGGCGTCCAGCCTTTTTGGCAGCTTCCGTCTTCTCAGACACTTCAAGATAAATGGCTTCCGTCATTTTCCCAGAATGTTGATTGCTTTTTTTAATACATCGAGCGCATCCTGTGCATCACGTAGCTCACGCTTTAAACGTGCGATTTCTTTTGCTTCATCAGAAGCATAGTTGCCAGAACCACGGTTTTCAATATCTCCTGTTTCACGTAGTTCTTTTTGCCAGCGAGATAAAGACTGCTGGCTGATTCCTAAGTTTAAAGCACAACCCTGCAGCCCTAAATCTCTGTGATCATGATAGTACTGGACTGCATCTATCTTGAATTGTTTATCATAGTGCTTTGCCATAATGAGACCCTCCTTCAGTGCGATACATACATAGTATCATAAAATCAGTAATAAGGAATTCTCATTTTGACTTGTACTATTTATATTCTAGCACCATTTCTGTTATGTCAGCTTCTAGCTTTTTCTTTCCTTTACCAATTATTCTTCTACCATATTATTAATATTAAATACTGGAAGCGATACACAATCAACTTCAGGCTGAGCAGTTAATAGAGAAACTTCACTTCGTAAATATGGCATTAATATTGCCACAGCATTTTTACTTATCAAAGAATCTTCTACTTTTTTATCAAGCCCGCTATCCTCTTTCAAACTAAAAAAACCTGTTAAAGATATTTCGAAATTATACTCTTTCGCTTTATCTCCTCTCACAATTAAATTCACTTTATACCTATGCTCCGATGTATGTTCTGCTATATTAGTCTGTATTTCTAAGCTTAAATCCTCGTCATTCTTAAATCCCATTCTATTAAATTCAATTTTATCAAATACGATTTTTTCCATTTGCATAACACTTACTATATTCTTATTATCCATTTTTACCTCTCTATGCAGCCAATAAACTATTTTCTAAATTTTGATATTCTAATTTTTCACTCTCTATATGACCAGTATAACAATTTTCCATAACTTCATCATATTGGATTTCAGCATTAATAACGCACTTATTCATATCGAATTTGCAATTAGCAACTTCTGAAAAAACAGTAATTCCATAAATCATTTCACTCCATATATCACTAACGTCTATCTCTTGGTTCTGAATTAAATTATACATTTTTTCTTTCCCAAAATTGCTTTCTGCAAAATAACCTTCATCAAATGTCTGAACATATTTTTCTATATCGTCTGTCAAGATTTTATAATACGCACCTTTTTCCGGCAAAACATCTTTTGATAATTGGCTAATCTTTTTTTTCTCTACAACATCTTCTTGAGGTGTAACTCCTGAATAAATCAGCCAATATTCTTTTTGTTTCAATATTGCATCTCGCATTGCTATTTTTCCGTGCAACAATGCATATGTATCTTCCAAGGACATCTGTGCTACTACATAATTATATTCCTCTACATCAATACATAATGCAATATAATAATCTTCATTTGACTTGCAAATAAAAAATATAGGAATATCCATATAATCTACTAATACTTTTTCCAAATATAAATCTTTTTTCTCAATGATAAAACACAAATCTTTTTTCATACTCAAACCTCTATTATTTTAAATCCACTAACATCTGTATTTTCATACAACCACCAACATACATGTTGTGTTTCTAACTGTGTATGCTGTGGTCCTCCTTCGCTATAAACATAGCCTTCTGCCATTTTCTTTTTGGGATTTGGGAATCCCATTTTTTGTTCAACTATTTCTTTCTTTAAAAACGATGAAACGCCATAATAATGTGGATTCTTCAAAATATTTTTATCTACTCCACGTGGATTCTTTGGCTTTTTTCCTAGTTCAAAATATGACTTAAAATCATCTCTTGTCACTTCACTGTAATCATTTTCTGCTCTGGCAACTGCTCTATAAACTTTTATTTTTTCGTATTCAAATTCTATTTCATCTGGAAATACTATCTCTCCTTTTGCCAATTTATCTTTCAAAACTGCCGGAAATTTCATTATCATTTCTTCATTCATTATAACGTATTCATTCTTTACGACTAAAATATTACACGCAAATTTGACTCTTTTATTATACCGATTCTATTTTTTGAAGTCAACATTTTGCACATTATACCCTTTTCGTATTTTCTCCCTTTTTTATATTTTTTATACGCCTATCTTTTATCTTTATTTTTCATAAATGATATTCTAAACTTAGTATTTATTAAATCTTTATTCCTCATTAATACCTTTAACTGATTACAAAAATACCAGATTATAATCCACATCATATCTTTATAAGTGAAGTGCAAATCTATCTACTATCATTCATTATGAGTCAGAACATACCATATAGTAAAATACTTAAAAACTGAGCACTTATCATATTACTAAGCATCTTCCGCTTTTTCACAGTATACGTTGCACCCATATTCCCTTCCTTTCCATGTTTCAGATAATCCCATATAATAAGACACATGACGCGATAAAAACTGACGCGAAATTGCAAAATAAATCAAAAATCCAATGGTTTCGCGCTGTCATCTGCGATAATTGCAACACCATATTTCAGAAAAATTTCTTTTTCTGAATATTCATTATCTATACATAAAAGTTCATCATCACCATTTATCATTCAATGCCACCTTCAATGACTCTTCCTCTTCTCTTCAAATTCTATACTCACACAAATTCTTTCTGAATAAAACATAGCTAGCGAAACCCTCCAGAATAATATCATGCCTTAAGATTATCTTAATAGGATCTGACCCCTCCAGTCTATACTGGTTCAAAGAATGTATCTGGATGGCTTGGATCAAACACCTCATTACATGTCATCACCGTCACCAAATCCTCTGTCTCTGATAAATTGATGATATTGTGTGTCCATCCTGGGATCATATAAATTGCCTCAATCTTATCTCCTGAAACTTCAAATTCTACTGTTTCTCCTGTATTGATGTTACGTTCCTGAATCAGTCCATGTCCATGTACTACGATGAACTGTTCCCATTTGGAGTTATGCCAGTGCTGTCCTTTTGTGATTCCCGGTTTACTGATGTTGATGCTTACCTGTCCGCAGTCAACTGTATGTACTAATTCTGTAAATGATCCTCTATCATCACAATTCATCTTCATAGCATATTTGAACTTATCAGTTGGTAAATAGGTTAAGTAAAGGCTGAAAAGTTTCTTTGCAAATGATCCGTCCGGGCATTTTGGCATCATTAAGGAAATCGGCTGTGATTTGAATTCTTCTAATAGGTCTACGATTTCACCTAATGTCGCTTTATGTGTGACCGGTACGCAGCAATAACGACCGTTCTCATCTAATACTGTCTCCACACCATCAAACTCACAATGCTGCTCTTTTCCTTCAAGAAGATCAAACATTCCTTCTACAAGGTCATCAATATACAGCACTTCCAGCTCTGTGCTTCTGTCGTTTACTGTAAATTCTTCGTCATTTGCCACAGCCCAGCAAAATGTTGAGATTGCGGAGTTGTATTTTGGACGGCTGTGTCCCATTAGATTTACAAAACGGTATACATATACCGGTGCTCCTGTTTCTTTTCCATAATCAAAGAACAATTCTTCTCCGGCTTTTTTACTTCTTCCATATTCACTATTACCAAACCGTCCTGCAAGTGTTGCCTGAACCGAAGAAGAAAGCATAATACCTGCCTTATTATTGTGTTTTTTCAATGTATCAAGAAGTTGTGATGCAAATCCAAAATTGCCTTTCATAAAATCTTCTGGATTTTCCGGGCGATTTACACCTGCAAGGTTAAATACGAAATCTGCTTTCGCACAGTATTCATCCAGTTCTGCTTCTGTACTATCTAAGTCATATTCATAAATCTCGTTGATTTCAATATTTCTAGTTCTGTTTTTCCCATCTCTGATGTTCTTCAAATTATTAACAAGTGCAGTTCCAACCATTCCTTTTGCACCGGTAACAAGTATATTCATAATATCACTACCTCCAATTCTAAAAATGACGAGCTCGGTGCAGTTTCAACATAAGCACCTGCCCGTCATTAAATTTATATCTTACTGATCTTTTCTCCAAACCATCTTGTTGACTACATTTACATATCCCTGAATGATGCGGACAACTTTCATTGATACTGTTTCATCAACATAATCCGGACAAGGTTTACCAAGCACACCTTTCTGCTTCATCTCAATCGCCATATCTGTAGCATTTAACAGTTCTTTTGTTGTAATACCAGCTAAGATGAAATCTCCAGCTTCCAATGCTTCCGGTCTCTCTGTTGATGTACGGATACATACAGCAGCAATCGGATGTCCAATTGAAAGATAAAATGAGCTTTCTTCCGGCAATGTACCTGAATCAGATACAATTGCTAATGCATTCATCTGAAGCTTATTATAATCATTAAAACCAAGCGGTTCATTAACTCTTACTCTTGGATCAAGCTTGAATCCACTCTTTTCCAAACGATTCTTGGATCTTGGATGACAAGAATAGAGAATCGGCATGTCGTACTTCTGTGCAAGCGCATTGATGGCAGTAAAAAGACTTAAAAAATTCTTCTCTGAATCAATATTTTCCTCACGATGCGCAGAAAGCAAAATGTATTTATCCTTTTCAAGTCCAAGTCTGTCCAAAACATCGCTCTTCTGAATCTTTTCCAGATTCATATGAAGCACTTCTGCCATAGGAGAACCGGTCATATATGTTCTCTCTTTTGGAAGTCCTGTATCTGCAAGGTATTTACGCGCAAACTCTGAATAACATAAATTCACATCAGAAATAACATCTACAATACGTCTATTTGTTTCCTCTGGAAGGCACTCATCTTTACATCTGTTTCCTGCTTCCATATGGAAAAGCGGAATATGTAATCTCTTTGCAGAAATTGCTGATAAACAAGAGTTTGTATCTCCTAACACAAGATATCCATCTGGCTGCAATTCACTCAACAACTCATAGCTTCTTCCAAGTATATTTCCGCAAGTTACACCTAAGTTCTCTCCAACAACCGGAACCAGGATATCCGGTCCAAACTCACCAAACGTATTCTTCAGTTCGAAGTCTTCCCAGAATACAGTACTCAAATTTCTATCCCAGTTCTGATTGTAATATACAACACAACAATCAAAATATTCTCTACATCTTTTGATTACTGCAGCAAGACGGATAATCTCCGGACGCGTTCCGCAGCCAATCATCACTTTCGTGCGGCCATCATTTTTCCATTTAAAATTATGTTCAACCATTTCAATATCTCTCCCATCAATATAACTTCATTCTTGTATATAGTTTTTTTATGGGGTCTGACCCCTCTTTCAACTTTTCTTTCAACTCACCTTCATCAAATCCCACTTGTATATAATCATACATCTTCGCATTATCAGGTGAATCTATACTTACATCATTTGCCCGGACAAATACTGGTGATTTTATTTTTTCCATATTTTGTTTCAGCCATTCATCATCGCCAACCTGCATTCCCCATAACTGATCCAATTCAAATCCAGCTTCTTTGCAAATGCCTTTGATATATTTAATCGTTTCGTCATCAGCTTCCAGTTTTCTCAGGAAATATAAGCAATGATGATCATGCAGCCATTCTATTGCCTCTTCCAAATCGTCTTTCTACTACAATATATTTATGGTTAATATCCCTTACAGCCAGTAAGGAATTA
>OLRX01001508.1_pt1 | contig 17215 bp, 16 predicted proteins | sample 1672991 | NCBI WGS metagenome assembly OLRX01 (sample SAMEA3136744, study PRJEB25190) | human gut metagenome | biome: human gut; feature: human-associated habitat; material: faeces | place: Austria | collected 2013
TAACAAGGCTCTGCATTGTCGCTTTGGTACAGTCTGTGAAATCAGGCTGTTCCAAAAATTGACTTTCTGCTTCCTCAAACCATTCTGTACCTACATCGGCAAGCTCCTGATTTGCAATACTGCCGAGATAATCAAAGAAATCCTCAGCCGAGTCATACTCCCTTGCAGCTTGCTGTATCTCGTCAAAAGAAAGCGTATTTGTAACATACTGACCTCCGGCATTGCTGTCGGGGTTATAGTACATCCAAGTTACACTTTCATTGTCCCGGTCGATATAAAAGGCGTCATCATAACCGGTTTTCGGACTGAAATCCTGTACGGTTTCGGTATCGTTTTGAGCTTCATTTTCGCCTGTAACGGCTTTTTCTTCTGCCGGTAATACTCTGACCTTCAAGTGGTCGTTCATTGGATTTTCACGCACTTTGCGGTCAAATTCTTCCCTTGAAAGCTCCTTGTTGAAAAGTGGCATATCAAAGTCATAAAGCATTACACGGTTTTCATCAAAGGACAAAATCTCATACTGCGAAGCCCCGATATACACGCTGTCGCCGAGATGATATTCATACTGTGCTTCCGGTTCGTCCTCTTTGTTTTCAGGCTCAGGCGGTGCGGTAGAGAGTATCTCACGGTTTTTTCTCTGCTCTGCAAGCTCGGCTCGCCGTTCTTCCTGCTTTTCAAGCCATTCAGGGTACTTTTCTTTTTCCTTTGGGTTTAGGTATCTGTCCATACAGATAAGGTCTCCGATACGCTTTTCCACCTGAGACCAAGAAAGAGTAATGTGCGGCTTGTCGCTTCCGATACCTTTTGAAATTGTGATACCTTTTCCGTCGTGCTGTTCGTCAATGCCTGCACCGATGATGACAGGGTAAGAGCCGCCCCAACCGTATTCGTTTTTCAAGAAGTCGGCGTTCTCTTTAGCAGAAAGGCTCTTTTCAAACTGCTCATAGATACGCATTTTGCCCTCGGAAACTCCGCTTCCACGGGTCAATACAGCGTCTATGATTTCCTGAGAAAAAGTAAAGGCAGAGGTTTTTTGTTCCTCTGCCTGATTTCCCATAATGAGAGTCAACTGACCGTCCATAGACGGAAGCGGCTTCATTGTATCGGTCAATTCTCCCAAAAGTCTCATTGCTTCAAAATGCTGTGCGATTACGCCCCAGTCATAGAAGCTCTGAGCTGTTCTGTTTTCGTATTCGCCCTCCCACAAGTGGAGGACATTCTGAAATGTTTTGTAGCCGACAAGCCTGCCATCGCTTAAGGTAAGCTGGGTGTAATCATTGTTGAAAATACCCTTGATATATTCGGTACGGGTCGCATTATCCGTATTTCTCTCATAGAAGTCTTTGATTTCTTCCTTTGAAGCGGACAAATGCGGGGTAGTGCCGAGTATCTCTCGGATAGTATCATCGCCACCGAAAAACGGCAGGCTCTTGTCCTCGTGGTTTCTGTCGTAATACTCTAAGCGAATATTACCTGATTCTTCACGATTTCCTGTGCCGAGTTCCTGATGTTGTTCATCAGGCGAACCCATTTCATCATATCTTCCGCTTTCATCTGCTCGGTCAGTCCCGCTTTCTCTGCCATCTGCTTTACGAGAGTTTCCTCCAGTTCGCTGGCTCTCTGCTGAACCTCCGCCAAGTGACTGTTCAGAATCCCTTTCGTCAGAAGATTGTAGTACAGGATTTTGTGATGTTCCTTCAGATAAGTTCTCCTCATCTGCGACCATCTGCCGAGAGTCACTTCCGTCTGCTCCGGCAGCTTCAGGTTCGGAAGATTGTAATCTCCCACCATCGTGTATGTGATTTCGCTCATCGCTTTGACTCCTTTCGTCTTTGATGTCTTTATTGTATTCGGATTGCCCCTGTTCATCAATTATGCGATTTTCCTTGCTGAGCGTGCTGATTGTTCTGCTGACAGGGAGCAACGCCATTTCAGCAATGTCGCTTGTAGCAATGCCCACCGCATTGAGAACTTCCTGTGAATTGAAGTTTGAAATACCGGCAAAGTCATCGGGAGAATAAACCTTGTCTGCGTTCAGTCCCAATCGTGCCATAACCATATATGATACGCTGTTTCTGACAAGCTCCAAATACAAGGCATTTGCTTCGTTGGCAGACAAATACTCAATATCGCTTCCTGCACCCAAACTCATAAAGTCGGAGATATAGTCTGCGATGTTGTCCTCGACGGCATTGGCAATGCTCTCTTTGACGACATTTTCAATACTCGTTGTATCGTTTACCGCCCCGAAAGTGTTTTCAAGCGTTTCGATAACCTCTGCTTCATAATCGGGTCTCATCTCCCAAATAGGAACAGGGCGGGAATGTCGGCTTTCGTGGGTGTCCGATATATCAAAGTAATGAATCAGCCTTTGACGGCTTCTGTCTGCGTCCTCAAATACGGCAATACCCTTTGCTCCTCGGTTTACCCAACGACCGAAAGTACCGTTCCATCGTTCGATTTCAAGCACGGCTGTTGCATCGGGTCTTTGGGCATAAATGAGAAGCTGTTCATCAAATCGGAGCCTGAAATTTCTGCCTGCTGTTTTCAGAAACGATTGCCAGTTTACCGGATTGTCTGTAACTGCAAAACAGGTTCTTTCGTATAGCTCCGAAATCAGGTCAAATTTCCTTGCCACCTCGTCTGCACCTCCTTATCGTGATTTTTCTTTGTCCTTTGCAGGCTTCGTGTTTTCTTTTGCGGCTGGTTCTACGGTATGACCGTTTCTCTCGCAAAGCTCGGCAAATTCGCAGATATGGTAGAGATTTGTGCCGACCTCCAAATGGTAGTCGTCGATATATCTGCAAGTTCTCTCCATTGTTTTGCCGTCGCCGAGCTTGATTGAGATTTTTTCTCCGTCCGCAATGCGAAACTGCTCCTGATAGTGCGGGTCAATAAATCGGATACCACGCTCGGCATTTTTCAAGTGGTTGTTCAGCCACTCTTTCTGATAGCAATAGCAGTACAGATTGTACTCGCCCCTGTTGGGGTTAAACCTCATAAGATAGCTGTACTTTTCCGTATCAAGACGAATGCCGTAGTGGTTGCGGTCATCATTGAAGGAACTGTCGGGAGTGGAATAACAGTAAGAGGACATAGCCTTTCTGCCGGACAAAACATCGCCGTCACGCAATCCGTTTATCACATCATCAAATTCAGCCTTAAATTCATCGGTTTTCAGGTCTTTTCTGAAATCGTTCCAAGTCGTCCAAAACTCGTTCCCGGTAGAACCGAAGTCGGCTCGCAAATATCCGATAAGACCGGTCTGCATAGAGAGCTGCTGACTTTGGCTGAAGGTGTATTTACGCTCTGCTTCGGTCAATACTCTGTAATCCATTTTCATCACCTCGCTTGTTCGTTTGTTTGTCTTTGCTTTGGAATAGGAAAACCATAAACTCCGGCAATGTCATCGCCGAGCCTTTTGGTAACTCGTGTGATGTCGGCTCTTGTGGCTTTTCCGTTATAGATTTTATCTTGCAGATTTTCAATCTGCGTATCGGTAACACCGTCTTTGAATACACGGTATAGATAATGGTTTGTTCCGTCGTGATGAACGGCATCGGCTCTAAGGTCGCCGTACTTATCCACATACCATTCGGTGTAATCGGTATCGGAGTAAAGGCAGTCCTTAATGTTGCCGGAATCAATCATCTTGTAGCCCGCCACTCTGCCGTTCCATCTGCCGAGGTCGCCGATTACGATAATCGGCTGTGAAAGCTGAATGTTGAGATTTACTCGTTCATCATAAAGATTTTCGGCATTGGATTTTACCATAATGTCGTAAAGCTCATCATCGGAATATCCGGGATACAGTTCCTCCAAAGACTCTCGCCAATCATCAAGGTCAAGGCTAATGTCGCTCCAAATGATATGTCGGTCATTCTGCTCCTGCCTGCTCATCAGTGCCACCTCCCAAATAAGAGAACAGCTTATTGGCTTTGGTCTGCTTCTGAAGCTCGATAATCAGGCTCATATCCGGAATAGTGATACCGGGAATTTTCAAAATGCTCTCCATATCAAGCTGCTGCAATTTCTTTTCGGTATTGCAGCCTGCGTCAAACAGTTTCGTCAGAAGCTTTGTTTTCTGTTGAAAAGTGAATTTTTCCTTCATTGCTTTGTCCTCCTTATCGTTGTTTGTCTTTGTTTCGCTTCTTGTGTAAAAGCTCTTGTGCCTTTTCCTTTGCCCATTCAGGCAGACGCTCAGGCTTTACTTCGCCCATAACATCCATTCTTTCATATCGGGTTGATTTGCCGGTGTGAAGATTGGTACAAAACACGGCGCTTCCACGGCTGTTTGCCGACGCACCGAAACCGCCCGTAACATAGTAGAGCTGTCTGTCGGCTCTCTGAAATTCAGGCTTTAATACCTTGGGGTCAATGGCTATGATTTTGCCGTTGATGTCTTTGGAATAGTGGTCGGGGATACAGTCGGCTTCCGTTATGAGTGTGATTGGAATATCCAGCTTTTCTACCTGTTTCTTGAAAAGCTCCGCTTCATTTGCCACACGGCTTCCGAAAAGGTGTACGATTTCAATATAGTCATCGCTTACCATACATTCCGAACACAGTTCAAACAGGTCGTTTCGCTCCGCAAAGCCGCACAAAAACTTATTGCCGTTTGTGCTTTGCTCATTGGAAGCCAAGATAACCTCCTTTTCGCCCACATTGACCGAGCAGAGAACGGTGTATTCACCGATTTTTCTTTTTTCCTCGTTCATATCCACACCTCAGCTTACTTCAATCACAATTCTGATGTTTCCGCAGTCGCAGCCACTGCACTGCCTTGACAGTTCGGGAAACAGGGATTGCACTCTCTGTCTTGCTCTGCGGATAGTCTCAAAGCACGGCAAGCCGTACCCTTTATAGTTGTTGACTATATCCTCAAGCGGTAAATCTCCGACTCTCATATAGCTGTATCGGTTGTAATAGCAAAGGATAAGCTGCATATCGTCATACCTCGTTTCGGGGCATTCTCTGAGTATTGCAAGCACCTTGCTGTCAACCGTCTTTAGCTTGTTCATAATGCACCTCCGTAAAAGAACCGTGGGCGAAGTTTTCACTCCGCCCACTTTCGTGTTCCTTATTTCTTTCTGTTCTTAATCTGCAAGAAGATAAAGCCGCCGATAATAAAGGCGACCAATACAACTGCTACGATTGTTTTAGCGTCCATTACTCATTGTCCTCCTTCTTCTTTTTTCTGTACGCAACAACGGCTGTGCCTACAATACCGAGGGCAGAAAGTCCCGCAAGTGCAGTCCACAAGCCGACATTGCTGTTATCTCCGGTCTTTGGTGTGTCTCTCAGCTCATTGTGCATTTCCACAACGGTAGTAGAGCCGACCTTTACGGTTGCAATCTTATCCGCAGGAAGCACATAGGAAGCAGAAACAGTATCCTGAACCTCGGAAACGGTGTAATCGCCGATACGAAGTCCCTCGATAATGATTTCGCCGTTCTTATCGGTCGTGAAGCTGCGGTCATAACCGTTTACTCCCGTAACTCTGAAAGTGAAACCTTCAACCTTACCATCAGAGGAAGTCTTAACGATTTTCAGGTTTCCTTTCATTGCCGTGTTAATAAAGCCGACGCCGGCTTTGTTTTCTACCTCGTATGTGTTTTCATCTTTTTCGATGAAAACAGAGTACACACCCTTATCAAGCTCAAAGCCTTCCGGTGCTTTGGTTTCTCTTACAAGGTATTTTCCGTAAAGAAGCTCCTTCATCTCGTAAATACCCGTAGTTGTTTCAGTAAGCGTACCGATAAGCTCGTCGCCGTCGTCCAGTTTGCCGTCGCCGTTTACATCTTTGTAAACCTCAAAGGTTGCACCCGTCAGTTTGTTGTCCGGGTAATCTTCATCGACCTTAGTCAACTTGATATTGCCGTGAACATACTCATTGACGATTTCAACCTCAATGACCTGACCGACTTCGGAGATTTTAACTTCATAAGAAGTTTCATTGAGAACAAATCCCTCCGGCTGTTCAATTTCTCTTACAAGCCAGTTGCCATACGGCACTTTCTCAAAAGAAAAGCTACCGTCTTTTTCAGAGGTAGCAGTCATCAAAGCATTTTCTTTTGTAAATTTGGTTTCATCAGCCTTAAACAGTCCGATAACTGCACCTCCGAGTTCTTCGCCGTTCTCGGTAATCTTCTTACCGGAGACAGAGCCGTAAATGAGCTTATTTTCAATCGGCTTGCCGTCGTTGACTGCAATCTCAACATTTTCGGTATCCTGTCCCGCATAGCTGAAAGTAAACGGATACTTGCTGTCGGAAAGGATATAATGCTCATCGGTTGCAAGTTCCTTTACATAGTAGCTTCCGAAAGGAATGTCGGTTTTGATAACAGCCTTACCGTTTTCGGAAAGAGAGATAATCTCAATCAGACCGTCTGCCGGGATAGAAGTACCGCTTGCGGAAACAAGTTCCTCGGCGGCAAAAAGTCCGAAGCTGATGTTTTTTACTTCATCGCCGTTGCCGATATTGAAGATGTCGTTCTTTTCGATTGCCTTTTCAAGACTTACCGTAACCTTTTGTCTCTCGTTTACGAAGCTGGTTGCCGTTTCGGTTACAGACACTTCCTGACCGGCATAAGTCAGCTCAACCTCGTGTGCTTCCTTATTGATAACCATACCCTCCGGTGCGGTAATTTCAACCACCGTATATTTTCCGAGATAAAGCTCCTTACTCTTGGCAAGTCCGTTTTCATCTGTGGTAACAGTATCTACGACCTCGCCCTTTGCATAACGGAGTGTACCGTCGGGAGTGATAATATCTTCTGCTGCGGCAATCTCATAAACCGCACCTGCAAGACCTTTCACTTCATAGACAGGCTGATAAATCACATCGGCATTTTCCTCTCCGGAGATATTTACCCCTGAGAATACCTCGCCGGTCTTTTCAATGCTGACAGTACCTTTCTGTGCCATATTAGGCTTATCTACCTTAATCACGGTAATACCACCCTCATCGGAAGAATGTTCCTCTGCCACATCAAAGTACACCGGTGAGCTGTCAAGCACATATCCGTAAGGAGCCTGAACTTCCACAAGAGAATATCCCTTGCCGTATTCCAGTTTCTCCGGTGTAACAAGCTGTCCGTTTGCGTCGGTGTAGAAAGTATCAATCGTTGTCGGAGTAGGATAAGTAAAGGTCATTGTTACCTGATTACCGTCAGGGTCAAAGATTTTGAAGCCTGCACCGGCATACGGAATGTTTTTACCGCTTTCTGCGTCCACCTTGACAACCTTGATATAGCTTTCAAAGTTTGCGTTGTTAATAAGATAGCGGTAGGTCTGACCGTCCTGAGCAATGAACACATCAAAGTCTTTCATAAGCTCACGACCTTCCCAACCGGAGGTCTGATGAACGGTATATACACCATACGGCATATTCTTTGTCTGACCGAAGCCGTTTTCATCACAGACGATAACATCTCTTTCATCTTCTTCTGCTGCGTCAAAGCTGCCGAAAGATTTGAGATAGATTTCAAAGGTTGCACCGTTTTCAGGTGTCTCAATCTGTGTTTCTCCGTTATCGGTATGCTTGATGATGGCGATATTACCTTTCATAACCTGCTCTGTAACATCATTTGCTGTCTGATTGTGTTCAACCGTATAAAGCTGCGGTTCAGCACCGACCTTATGGATTGTGGTATCAAGCAGATAGCCCTCGGACGGAGTGATTTCACGGATTGTCCAGTCGTCATCACAGATATATTCCTTTGTGGTAAACTGACCGTTCTTATCCGTTACATACTTGTCCACAAGGGTTTCGCCTTTATAGATACCGTAAACTGCTCCGGCAAGGGTAGCGTCGCCCTGCGGCGTTCCTTCCTCACGGTCGCTCTTTGTTACAGTTACGCTGAACTTTTTGAGAATGTTCGTGAAATTGCGGGTTGTAACATCTTTCCAGTTAATCGGTGCGGTCTGATTTGCAGGCACAACATAACGGATTGCGGTATCCACTTCCTCAATGGTGTATGGGGTAGTGCCGCTGATAAGCACATCATCAAAAGAAGCAACACCGTTTTTGTCTGTTACGGCATACTCATCGACCTCAATACCGGCAAGCGAAGTTCCGTAAAGGTGGAAAGTTACACCCTCGACCAGATTATCCTCCGAAGATTTGATAACCTGAAGATTACCTCTCTTGAGAACATTATTGAAGTTGACCTTTGACACCTGACCGGCAACAACAGTAACTCTGTGAACCTCCTGCGGCACATACTTGTCAATAGACTGCTCTGTGACCGTGTAAACACCGGGCATAAGGTTATCAAGCTGGAACTTACCGCCGTTTGCGGTTGTGACTGTCTGATTTACACCGTTACCGCTGACAGTAAACTGAATGCCGTCAACCTTTCCGTCCTCACTTGTCTTTACAATCTGACAAGAGCCGTAGCTGACCTTCATTTTGACAAAGCCGCTGACAGGGTCGCTGACCTCCTGAGCGTAAGTGACCACATCCTGAATGCCGTTTCCGTTCTGATGGATACCGTCAGACCATACGACCACACCTCTGCGGACGCCGTTTTTCTTTGCGGCTGTGATGGTAAATTCCTTGCTCGGAGCTTTATCCATCGAAACAGTCAATTTGTTACCGCTGACGGAGAAAGAAACACCGTCAATGTTTGCCGAGAAATTATAATTGCCAAGCACACCGTTTGTGTCGGTGAGAGTAGCAACATACTTGCTTCCGTTCCATTCAAGCTCGTTTACCTTTGCAGAACCGCTTGACCTTGTGCAGAAGCTCGGCACTTTGGTGTGATTCTGAACACTTGTTACCATACTGTTGTAGTAAGACAAGATTTTACTGCGAAGTGGGTGTGCAGAGCTTACACATTCAAGCACAGCATTATACCCACCGGTAGAAACGTGATTGAAGCTTGCGTCTCTTTCGCCGACAATCGTTTCCCAAATCAAAATCTGAGTGGCATAAGCGTGTGCGATACAGTTGGCGTCGCTTTCATTCTGAGACTTCCAGCTTGTCGAAATACCTCCACGATAGCCGTACTGCAAGATACGACCGATAAGCAGGCGAATATCATCGCCGGAAATCGTACCGTTCGGGCTGATGTTGTTGAAGAAGTTCTCGTCCTTTTCGGTGAGAGTGTCTCCAGTCCGCTGACCTGTACCCGGTTCAATACAGTAGGCAATATTGCCTGAATACGAACCCATTGCACGAAGTCCTGTGTATTTCGTGGACAAGCCTTTCCAACCGTTCATATAGTTGAGATTGCCGTGTCCCCATTCGCCGTTGTTATTGGTATCTCCGCTTCGGGGATAATCGACGAGGTACACATCGGCTTTTTCTCCAACGGCTGCAAAGGCTGTCGTTGCCCCAATGCCCATAAAAGCAGTAAGGCTCATAACCACCGCCAACATAAGCGAGACGGCTTTCTTGAATTTTGTTTTAACCATTGCGTTTTCCTCCTTGAAATGCAAAAACGCACCGATTTTACTCAGTGCGTCTGCTTAAAATTATTTTGTTTTAGCAGTAGCCGATATAGATGTTGTACTCCGTATCGGATAGCTTTTCTGTCCATATCCACACAGCGGTAAAACCCTCGCTGTTCTTGTATCGGTTAAGTCTGCTCTCAATATCAGACTTGATACCGCTTCGGTTAGGATTTGCGGATATGGGATTGTCCCAACATTCTGTCGCCGTGCTGTCAAGAGAAAGTCCTATGCTTACCGCATACTCTTTTGCGTAACTTACATAAGGGCTGACATCGAATGTCTGCTTGGGCGGCTCTGTCGGTTTCGGTTCTGCCGGCTTTTCAGTCGGCTTTTCAACCGGCTTTTGTTCGGCAGTTGTCTGTTCTTTCGGCTGCTCCGTTTGTTTTTCGGATTCAGCCTGCGTGGTTGTCTGCTTTGGTGGCTCTGCCTTTGGCTTTTCGGTTGCGGGAGTATCAGCCGTTTTTTCTTCCGCCGGTTTTGTCTGAACAGTCTCAGCCGTTTGACTTTCAGCGGTTGACTGGCTTTCTTCTGCCGTAAACGGTGTTTCTTCCTGAACTGCCGTGCTTTCCGGTTCTTCTGCCGTTTCTTCCTGAGAATTTGTTTCGGTATTACCAGCCGGAAAAGAAGTCTCTGTTTTCGTTATCTCCTGTGCAGCTTCTTTGGCTGTGTTACCGCTACAACCTACGAGAAAAATCATCAGGCAGGCAAGAACACAAGGTATTAGCCTGTTTTTCATATCCATCGCTCCTTTCGCCTTAATCGTACTCAATCAGGCAAAAAACATCAAAGGTGCGATTGGCTGAACTTTTTATCGTAGCAGACATTTTGCTTTTGCTCCAAATGTGCGAACCCTTTTATAGACAGCTATATGTTATTAGAGATAGATATACTCAAGGGAGATAGAGTATATTTTTCAGCAGGTTAATAGCCGGTATATATAGGGGTTAGAGTGTGAGAAAGGGGGAAGGCTATCGGCTGTCACGGTCGGCTCTGCTTCGCAGAAACTTGTTGTAATGCTCCAATGCCTTGCACACAAAATCCTCCGTTTGGCTTATGGGAATATTCTTCGGGATAAGCTGTCGAACCCTGTCACCCCTCAAAACAATTTTCTCCCTTTGGTTTGGTTTTTCCTCCGACATAATCGCTTGGATTGCTTCGGTTGTTAGCTTGCCCTCCTCAAAGAACTTTCGCATACGGATTGTTTGGTCGTGGGACGGCGTTGCGTCGTTCAGGTCGATTTCATCAACCACATCACGCTGACTGTCCTCATCGAGAAAAGACAATTCAACCGCCGGTCGCATTTTAATTCGCCCCTCATCAACATAATCCAAAAGTTCGGGAACAAGGTTTGTAAGGCGAATATATCTGTGAATCTGATTTCTGCTGTCGCCACATTCTTCGCTCATTAAGTCAAGGCTTTGCTTTCCTCGTAAATCAATCCCCACTGGGGATGAATTATCTTTGCCGGGTCTGCCTGCCTGTCTTTTCATTGCTTCGCTTCTCATTTTATATGCGAATGCTTTTTCTGAGGGAAGTATCTGCGACCTTTGGTAGTTGCTCTCAACCATTAAAATCGTGGCTTCGTCTCGGTTCAGGTCAACGACTTCACAACGGAGCGTATCAAACCCGGCAAGCTCACAAGCTCGCTTTCGTCTGTGTCCTGAAATGAGTTCGTATCTGCCGTCCTCTTTCTGCCTTACCGTCGCCGGAGTGATTACCCCTCGTTCCTTGATACTCTCAATGAGCTGTGCCATATCCTCGTCATCACGCACCTTAAAAGGGTGGTCGGGGAAATCGTCAATCTCAGTCAAGGGAATATCTCGGATTTTTGAAAGCTTTTCTTCATCTCTCTGTTCCTGCGTTGAGAATAAGTCATCGAGCTTCGTGAGAGTGAAGTCGCTCTTTCTTCCTGCCATCGGCTAACACCTCCTTTGTAAATTCTGTGTACGCCTTTGACACCGTGCTGTTGGGTTCATAGGCAAAAATGCTCTTGCCTTTGGAAGAAGTCTCTGCGGCTTTTACGGCAATCGGGATATATGTTCGATACATCTTAATTTGATTACCGAAGTTCTCTCTCAGAGCTTCTACCGTGCTTTTGGCGAGGTTGGTACGGCTATCCACCAAAGTGAGAAGCATACCGTCAATCTTCAAGTTCGGATTGATACGCTTCTTAACTCTTGAAATGGTCTGAACAAGCTGCGTCATTCCTTTTGCCGGTAAATACTGAGCCTGAACAGGAATAATAACGCTGTCTGCCGCAGATAGAGCATTGATTGTTACCATTCCGAGGGAAGGCATACAATCTATAAGGATATAGTCGTATTTGTCCTTCACTTCGCTGAGATAGTTTCTCAATGCCGTCTCTCTGCTCATTGCATTGACAAGGTTAAATTCCATTGCAGAAAGCTCAAGGTTTGCAGGAACAAGGTCAACACCTTCGTCGTGGTGCAGAATACCGACCGTAGGGTCATTCATCGTTTCATTTATGACATCTGTGAGTTTCGTTGCAAGCGTGATACCCAAGTTGTCTGTATCCTGCCAACCGAGACAAGTGGTTAAGTCGCCCTGTGGGTCTGCGTCTATGAGCAACACTTTCTTTCCCTGCATTGCAAGACCGACACCGAGGTTTACCGTAGTGGTCGTCTTTCCAACTCCGCCTTTTTGATTGCATATGGCAATCGTTTTGCAGTTCGACACTTTGTGCGTCCTCCTTTCGTAAAATTCATAGCCATCGCAGTATGGCTATGTACTTGACCGGCTCATTTCCTAACCGGTCGGGCAATATTTGTTCTCAACACCCCTTGCCGAGCAATAAGCTCACGGGAAGTCACTAAGGAACAGACTGCTAATCTGTATCATAGGAATTTCACCTCTGCCGGGTACTCCGCCAGCTCCGTAGAGAAGTATCATTATCCTTCTGACTGTCATCGCCGTAACAGGGGCAACCTATTACTTATACCGGGAGTTCTCGCTGTTCTGCAATGCAGAAGTCACGGCGTACCCGATAAGGTGGCTAAAATCATCAGAAATAAAGTCTTAGTGAATGATTTATTCAGTTGTCAAAATACAAGTGAAAGGCTTCCGTTTTCGTGGTTCGGAATTAACCCCTTCACTCATTTGGACAAAGGGGGTCAAAATGCACACCCAAAATCACCCCTTTTTCAAAAATTTCTTGAAAATATTTTTTTAGAAACAAAAAAGCCGCCTATTTCCCTCGTAACTGAGGTCAATAGACGGCGGGTAGAATTATTCATAGTTTGTTGAACAAAACATATAATCAAAGACCGCTTACATCGTGTAGGCGGTCTCTTTTCGTGTTTAGATATATTTGATTTTGAGCTTTCTTTTCTTGGCTAACATTACCTTGCAGAGAACATCGTCAACACCATCGGTGTATCTGCCTTGTGCTATCAGGCTGTTCTTCAAACGGATAAGTGATTGTATCACTCTGCTGTATTCGTCATCATTTAGATAGATATGGAACTTTTCTTCTCTCATAGTCGTTTCCTCCATTCATCGAATCTTTCTCTGATTACCGAAACATCTGCTTCGGTGTCAGAATAAATAAAGATATGTACGCTTTTGAAAACTGCTTTTACTCTGTCGGAATATTCCGCTTCCGTTTCGGTTGTCTTAAAAGGGAGTTTTACGAGTTTTATATTTCGCTGCTTGCATAAGTGGCTTTTGAGAACCTCCATCTGTTCTGAGCCGCTCGTAAATTCTATCGCCAGCTTTTCTGACGGAATGTAGGTTTCAAGTGGTATTCCTAATAGTTTATCCGAACCGAGCTGCACCTTTAGTCCTTTTTGATTTGCGTAATAGGCAACAGCCAAGCCGGGGAATACGGAGCGATATTCGCTTTCGCATACGGTGCATTTTTCTCTAAGAATTGTTCTGTCGCTGATTTTTGCTTTCCAAGAGTGTCCGAGTGAACATTTCCACCACACACTTTTCATCGACTTTCTTGACACTTGTGTCGGGAGCAGAGAGTTTTTTTCGTAATCCCATTCAGCAAGCAGTTTCCTGTCCGTTGTGGCTAAATCATTGTATCCTGCAAGAACCGCCCTGTCCGCACAAACCGGGCATACTGTTCCTTTTACACGGGCATTGATAACGGACTTCCACTCATTACCGCAGGTCTTACACTTCCACCAAACATTGCGTCTTGATTTTGCGTTCACCTCATCAGGCATTAGGGGATAATTTCTTTCTGACCACTCAGCCGCAAGTTCAGGGTGCGTAGTCGCCAAGTCATTAAATCCTTTGAGCAATGTATATCCGCTACAATACGGACATCTGCTCCCACCGGAACGGGTTGAAATAAGAGTGTGCCACTCGTTTCCGCAATCTTTGCATTTCCACCAAGCCTTACTGTTTGCAAAGGCTGTTACCATTGTAGGCAGCAACGGAAGATTTCTGTCAGACCATTCAGCAGCAATATCGGGATACTGTGAAGCAAGGTCATTGAATCCGGCAAGGACTTTATTATGTGAGCAGTATGGACAGCCTGTGCCGTTTACCGTTCTGCTTTTAACGCTTGCTTCCCATTCGTGTCCGTGTTTACATTTCCAAATAATCTTCTTATGAGAAGCGACAGATACCTCGGTAGGCTTTAATTTGTTCTTTTTAGACCACTCCTGAGCCAACAGGGGCTTCAATGTGGCTAAATCATTGATACCCTCTATTACTCTCGCTCCTGAGCATATCGGGCATTTCTCGCCCTTTGAGCGAGCTTTGACGCTCGTTTCCCACTCGTGTCCGCAAGCACCTTTCCACCATACTCTTTTATTTGAACCGAAGGTTATCTTATCCGGCGTTAGCGGTAAGTTCTTCTCTGACCATTCAGGAATAAGCTCCGGATGAACGCTTGCTAAACTGCCCGTCATAGTACAACCACCCCTTCCTTTGTGATTATCCCAATTATATTGAGAAAATCGGGATTGGTGTAGTTTGCGAATAATAAGAAAGACCTTGGGAGAAAATATCTCTCAAGGTCAATAAGTGATTCCTCAGTTAGAATTTTATCTTTCCTGTCGGGCAATAAGAGTGGTTACACTATAATAAATCATCACTAAACCCGCACTTAAAATTGCCCCGCCAATAATATCAGTAATCCAATGAACACCGGATATCAACCTGCCAATTACCATAAAAGCAGTAAATGCAATTAAAGCAAAGGCAAATGCTCTTTTCATTTTTGTATTTCTAATTCTACTGTTTAGCTGCATAACAGCTGTCGGCATAACACACATAACAAGCAAGGTTGTCGATGATGGATACGAAGCTTCAAGAAAACCGTTAATCAATACCGGGCGGTAATTGACAACATAAAATTCAAAAAACAAATATGCCGCCATTACAACAATATAGAATGCTCCCAACACCAAAATACTGGAATCGACCTTGAATAAGCTTTTTCTTTTAATAAGCTGTATAAGTCCAAGCAACGCAAATCCCAAAATAAAGCAAAGCGGTATCAGTCCTAACCAGTCCGTAACGGTATATATTGCCATATGCACACCTGTCAGGCTGTGGATAAAGCCGTTCAAGGTTGCAAATCCAACAGAAGAGTTTTGTGGCCCGATGGGCTGAACATCAATAAGGCTTATTGCCACTGTCCACAAAATAAATAACACTACCATTGCTATTCCTGAAAGCAATACTTTTTGACTTTTTTCTTTTTTCATTTTTATCAATCCTTTGCCATAATTATTTGGCTTTCGCCTGTTTACAATATAGGCGGAATGAATAAAAATGAAAAGAATTTCACCGTCACATTGGCGACACGCTTCGTATCATCGCCATTTTATCAGCATCAGAGACTTTATCGCCAAGAAAACAAAAGTGAAAAAGGCTGCATAAGGTTGAAGTGTTATCATAAATTCTATTGTAGCAACTGTGCTTAACACAATGGATATTTGATGTTTGTGTTTCAACCAAAACACTGCTTCATAATTTTGTAGAGCGAGAAGCAAAACACCTGTAAGTACAATTCCAAATACAATAATTAAATACGGTATTTTGATATACTGCGGGGTACCTGTCAGCGAAAGTAAAGATACCTCTTTTATAATCTCATCACCCTTTTGTCCAAAGAAAGGCAGAAACAGAAACATAATCAAACTGCAATCGAGTAAACCAAACACTAAGTCTCTTGTATGTTTTTCCTTTTGCTTATTATCCTCGTCAGCAATTTTAAGTATTTCTTCACCGGACAATAACTCATCTATTGACACTGAAAAAAACTTTGAAAGTGAGGACCCTATCAATAGCAGACTGAATTATGGCTATGCTGTTGTAAGAAGTGCAATTGCAAGAAAACTGGTGGCAACGGGTTTTCATCCAACTTTTGGAATACATCATGACAATCAATTGAATGCATTTAATCTGGCTGATGATTTGATAGAACCGTATCGTGCAATAGTTGATTTAGTAGCACACAACAATATAGCGTCAAACATTCAGTTGACAAAATCAGAAAGAAGAGAATTGGCGCATGTATTACATAATGCCTGTATTGTCGATGGAGTCAAGGTTAATGTAATGTCGGCGATTGATATTATGGTGGAAAGTTTGAAGAGGATTATTTTAGATGCTTCGACGGAAAAATTAAAGGTACCAATGATTCTGCCGATTGAAAGTATGGAGGGAATTACGGAATGAGATTACTTGTTATTCTTAGTCCAACAGATAGATGGGGAACTAAAACAGAGTATACGAGGCTTCGAAAGTTTTTACATAAAGATGGCTATTTGCGAATAGCACCGGAAGCGTATATGCGGATAGTGCAAAATAGGAAAGCATCCGAAAAACATTACAGACGAATTGAAGAGTACGCACCTAAAACCGGAACAGTAAGACTTTTACGTTTGACAGAGAAGCAATATAATAACATATATTTGGTGACAGGAGAAGCAGATTATCAGGAAAAAGTAGTTGGCATAAACAGTCATATTATGTTATAATGAGACTTGTAACAGACTAATTATCTATATTTGGGAAGTTAATAAAACTTTGTACTAAATATAGTGGTTGAACCATCTTTTAGGCGAGAATATATCAGAGAAAGAAAAAGAAAAATATAAAAAACAGAGATAATCTTGCTTATGATTCTTTAGCTCCCAAATGGAGCGTAGCCACACAATTTATTGTGTGTTCAATGGGGATTGGGGATACTCCCCAACAAGCAGATTTGGCAAAAATCCCGTGAGGGAATTTTATGCAAAATCGCAAGGTGTGTACCACCTTGCCCTGCTTGCCACTTTACTTTATCTATGATGTCAATATAAATGAAAATACCACCTTTTATATAATTGAGGAAAGGAAAAACGTTGCAAAAATATACCGGTTGCAACGTTTCTCGATCCATATTCGATTGTAGTTTGGACATTCATTTGTCCTCTGTTTCGACTTTCTTAATCTCTCTTGCTGTGGCGGTAACAATTTGCAATCCCTTATCGCTTATCTCATCAAGCAGGCTGTCAATCTGCCTGCGTTGCGTGGATTTATTTATATCTGTATTTGGAAAAAAGAATTGGTCTACCGATACATCTAAAAGAGTAACAAGTTCATAAAAGATTTGTAGGCTTGGGTGCTGTCCATTGTTTTCAATGGATGCAATATATCGAGGAGCAATACCCATTTGGTCTGCTAATTCATTTCTTGATAATCCCTTTGCTTTTCGTGCTGCTTTTATGGCTTGTCCGAAAGCCTTAAAATCGTATTTGTCGATTTTTTGCCTCATATAATTTCACCC
>OLRX01001517.1_pt1 | contig 17154 bp, 14 predicted proteins | sample 1672991 | NCBI WGS metagenome assembly OLRX01 (sample SAMEA3136744, study PRJEB25190) | human gut metagenome | biome: human gut; feature: human-associated habitat; material: faeces | place: Austria | collected 2013
TAGATTTTAAGCCATTTCTGGGCAATTTACATACGGCGGATTAACCGTATAACTCGAGCCGCATATCGGTAATATCATGAATGATTGTGTTTAAAGGTGTTATAATTGGAAAAATTAATTGCGCATACGCGAAGATTGAATCGAAATCAAATGGAATGTCAGACACTTCGAGAGCATAGCCGTAACGTGGCAAAGTTATGCGCGGCGGCCTGTGAATCGATAGGATTGGGAAAGCTGGGGTTATTAACTGGATGGCTCCATGATATGGGAAAAGCGCCGCAAGATGTCCAAGATCATATTCTGGGGAAGAAAAAGCAGAAATTGAATCATTGCAGTGCTGGGATGCATTGGCTGTGGGAACACCGCAGAAAACAAAGCTTTACCGACTATGTTATGGCTCAGATGGCCTGTCTGGCGATAGGCTGCCATCACAGTGGGCGATGTGATTATATTGCGTCAGATGGCGGCGAACCCTGGCTGAATCGTATGGGTTCGGAGCTGGCCGCAGTTCGGTATGATGAAAGCATACAGGCTTTTTTCTCTGATTGTTGCGAACAAAGGGATATGTTAAATCTGATTGCTCAAGCTGCGGAAGAATTTTCTGCTTTTGAAGAACGGGTTCGGAAGAGAATTCAAGCAGAGTATGATCCTGAAACCCAAAACGATGCTTTTTGGACGACATACCGTTTTCAAATGGGTTTTATTCAGAGGTTTTTGTTTGGTGCGCTGGTGGATGCGGACTGGACTGATACATCCTGCTACATGAACCAAACTTGTCTTGCTAAACCCATCTCTTTGGAAGAACGACAGAAACTCTGGAATCGGCTGTCTGAACAGACAGAGAGCTATTTAAAAAAGTTATCTCATAAATATGCAATCGATAAACTGCGGCAAGAAATATCGGATCAGTGTTTTTCTGCTGCACAAAACTGTCCCTCTGGAATCTATCGGCTTTATGTTCCGACAGGAGGTGGAAAAACCTACTCTGGCCTCAGGTCTTGTATAGAAATGGCAAGACGACACAATGCTTCGCATATCTTTTACTTTGCTCCTTATAAATCCATCACCCGCCAGAATGCTGACTGTATTCGGCAAGTCCTTGGCAGTGAATTTGTGCTTGAACATCATTCCGATGTGATTTTCAACGAAGATGATGAAGATGGAAGAAACCGGTGGATATCGTTAAGCCAGCGCTGGCAGGATGTCCCGGTTATTTGTACGACGACAGTACAGCTTTTAAATACCTTGTTTTCAGGTTCACGTCAGAGTATCCGACGCCTTCCGGCAGTGGCTGGCTCCATACTATTGCTGGATGAAATACAGGCGCTGCCGCTGCAGGATACTTGTTTATTGAATCTGGCAATGAATGCATTGGCACAGGTTTTTCGTTGTACAGTCGTTTTATGCACGGCTACACAACCGGCATGGGATAAAGCAGTATATCCAATCGAGTTTTCGCCCAAAAAAGACTTGGTGGAAAATGTGGAGCACTTTTTTTTACAATTTAAGCGGGTGCAAATTATACCGCGTCTGGTTCCGGGAGGAGAACGAATTCCGTCTGTTGCAGATTTTGCAAAGGATTTATTAAAAGAAAACAGGAGCGTTTTGGTGATTTTAAATACGAAGCGAGCAGCCAATAAGCTGTTTGATGCGCTGAAAGAACGGGTTTCCGATGATGTACAGCTGTTTTGCCTGACGACGTATCTTTGTCAAAAGCATCGTAATGACGTCATGGACAAAATTAAGAGATACTTGCAGGAAAAAGATGGGCCTCCGCTTATTTGCGTTAGCACTCAGCTTATAGAAGCCGGGGTGGATTTGAGCTTCGATTGTGTGGTGCGGAGTTTGGCTGGATTGCCCAGCATCATACAAGCGGCAGGACGCTGCAATCGACACGGAAATGATAGATGCAGAAATGTGTACCTGATTTACTGCGCAGATGAAGATTTACGTTATCTGCCAGAGATTGATACAGCAGCGCAGGCAACAAGACGTTTATTAGAGCAGCTTCCGGAAGAAGCTGATCTCCTCAGCCCTCAGGCAATCCAGTCTTACTATCGGATTTATTACGGAGACCCAGAGCAGCTGCGGAATATGCTGTATCGTGTTGTTCCGAAAGATGGTTTGGAGACAACAATGGTGGATCTTCTTTCGAATAATCAAAACGGGGTGCAGGCAAAAAGAGAACGCATGGGACTTGTACAGATACAAGGGAAAGATAAGTTTAAATGGGTAATGCGGCAGGCATTTGGCACTGCTGAAGCAAATTTTGAAGCAATCCAGGATGAAAATGTTTCCTTTTTGGTTCCTTATGGAAAAGAAGGAGAGCAAATGCTGGCAAGACTTTTGAAAGCGGATGCAGAAATCCCTTCATTTGCAGAACTGCAGCCATACACAGTGTCTGTAAGCCAGGGGGAGCGAAAAAGGCTTGGGGATGCTTTGATGCCTGTTTTGGATGGTGCAGTGTTTACGCTGCTGCCGAATTATTATGATAGTGAGTCCAAAGGGCTTTGTTTTGAACCGCAACAATTATCGGAACTATTTTTTTGAGATTGGTGCTTGTTATAAGAATGGAAGGAGGTATTCACCTTGCAGCACAGTAATAGCATTTCCTTTTGCCTATCCGGACGGTTTGCTTTATTCAGCGATCCGATTCCCAGGGTTGGCGGAGAAAAATTTAGTTATCCTGTTCCTACATACCAGGCATTAAAGGGAATCTTTGAGAGCATATACTGGAAACCGACTCTTACTTGGCATCCCGATGCTATACGGATTATGAATCCCATTGAGACACAGTCAAAGGGGATTCGCCCCATCTGCTACAACAATGGAGCAAATGATCTTTCTATTTATACCTATTTGGTGGATGTGTGTTATCAAGTGAAAGGGCATTTTGAATGGAACCTGAAGCGTTCGGATTTGGCTGCAGACCGCAATGAAAACAAGCATTATTTTATAGCCAAAAGAATGCTGGAGCGAGGAGGCAGGAGGGATATTTTCTTGGGAACACGGGAATGTCAGGGATATGTGGAGCCGTGTGAGTTTGGAGAAGGAAAAGGCGCTTATGATGACAGCCCTGCATTGCCGCTTGGGCTGATGCTTCATGGGATTACTTATGCGGATGAGGATGAAAGTGGAGTAATGAGCGAGCGTTTATGGCGTCCGGTGATGGAACATGGGGTGATTCGATTTATTCGTCCGGAAGAGTGTCCTGTTATTCGCCCAATCCGCACACAGAAAGAAAAATCATTTGTTTTGAAGAAAAACCTTCAGCCCTGCGAGGAACTTGACCGGGAGGTGGAGATAGATGGGGTGGTTTGAACGCTGCTATCAAACTTATGAGAATAATATTGCGGAAGTAGGTGTTCCTTCGACTAACCGATTTGGCAGGGAAGTTCCTGTGCTGCTTCCGATAGGGCATACCACGCAAAAAGTACATGTAGAATTAAGCCTCACACAAGAGGGGACATTTTGTTCCGCAAGAGTCCTCCGGCCGGATGAAATGACGACAATTATTCCTTGTACAGAGGAGTCTTCTGCCCGTACCTCAGGGCCGGTTCCGCATCCGTTGGTGGATAAGCTGCAGTATATTGCCGGAGATTATGGGACCTATGGCGGAACCAAAAAAATGATGTGGACAGAATATCTGAAACAACTTCGTGCGTGGTGCGACTCCCCCTATGGTTTACCGCAGGTACGGGCAGTGCTTTTTTATCTGGAGAAAGGCTGCCTGATTAAAGATCTGGTTGAAGCAGGAATCTTATTTGCTGGACCGGATGGAAAACTGATGAAAAAATGGACGGGAGCAAAAGAAGAAACGCCGCAAATTTTCCAAACTATAACAGAAGGAGACCAAACAGAAGTTTTTGTTCGTTTTCGGGTAGATGGAAAAGCGCTTTCAAATGATACCATGGTCTGGAATAGCTTTATCCAATATTATTTATCTACTTTAACGAGAAAAGGATTTTGTTATGTACAAGGCAAAAAAATGCTGCTTTCCCAACTAAGTCCATACAAGCTCAGGAATCCGGGGGACCGGGCTAAGCTGGTTTCCAGTAATGACAGTACCAATTTCACCTATCGCGGGCGCTTCAATAATGCGGAAGAGGCCCTTTCGATAGGCTATGAGACGACTCAAAAAGCACACAGCGCCCTGCGGTGGCTGATTGGACGGCAAGGAATTAATAACGGAGATCAGACGATACTGGCCTGGGGAATGGCAGATGAATTGATTCCTCCGGTTGTTGGGGATAGCTATGAACTGGTAGAGGAGCAGGAAGCAGATGATGAATATTTGGATGGTCCGGAAGATATTCCGGAAATCCATGCACCGGTTGCAGACACTCGAGCCGCTTATGCCCTGCGTTTTAACAGGGCAATACGGGGATACCGAGAAGAATTGACGGATTCTAGTCAGATTACCGTGATGATATTGGATTCTGCTACGCCAGGGCGTATGTCTATTCGCTATTACCGGGAATTGCCTGGTTCCCGTTTGATGGATGCAATAGAAGACTGGCATAGAAACTTTGCCTGGGAACAGCGCTATCGGAAACAACAGAGAGAGGAAAACGGAAAACGTGTTTTTAGGCCAATCGTATTCTTTGGTGCACCGGCTCCAAAGGATATCGCAGAAGCCGCTTATGGGATAAAGGCAGACGATAAACTGAAACAGCGGACTATCGAGCGTATACTTCCATGTATTACAGAACGGTGTCCTTTTCCCAGAGATTTGGTTTATACACTTATGCACCGAGCGGCCAATGGCATCGCTATGGAATATTGGGAAGCAGCAAAGACACGAAGCATTGCCTGTGCCGTGGTACGCGGCTATTACCATCGAAATCGGAAGGAGGATTTTTCTATGGCATTAGATGAAAACTGCTCTGACAGAAGTTATCTGTTTGGACGCATTTTGGCTTGTGCTGATGAATTGGAAGAAACTTATAATTACCATTTTGCTGGGGGTGTACACCGCCCCACGAATGCACTGCGTATGGAAACTATTTTTACGCAGCGGCCGGCAAAAACAACGGACTTGCTGCGGAAGAAGTTGGAGCCTTATCTGGAGCGTCTCATTAAAAATAGTAAAAGCACTTACAGCAATGACCTCATGTTAAAATTATTAGATCGAATTCCTATCGAAGAATTTAACAATGCGCCCCTTAGTGAGCTGTATCTTCTTGGATATGCCAGCCAGCGGATAGAATTTTTTAAAAAGTCAAAGATTGACCGGCCAGATGATGCCGATAACGAATAAAGGAGGTCAGATATTATGGAAATCCTGCAGAATAAGATTGATTTTGCTCTTGTAATTGCTGTAAATCATGCAAATCCGAACGGAGACCCATTGAACGGGAATCGTCCAAGGGAAACCTATGAGGGATATGGCGAGATTTCAGATGTATGTTTAAAACGGAAAATCCGTAATCGGATGATGGATCTTGGAGCCAGCGTTTTTGTACAATCGGATGACCGCTGCAATGACGGATTCCGCAGTTTGAAGGATCGTGCGGATGCCTGCCAGGAATTGGCAGATGCCCAGAAGAAAAAAGATCGAGAGGCATATGCGAAGGCAGCTTGTGAAAAATGGCTGGATGTGCGCAGCTTTGGCCAGGTGTTTGCTTTTAAAGATGGAAAGGACGGAGTCTCTGTAGGTGTAAGAGGACCGGTTTCCATTCATCCGGCATTCAGCATTGAACCGGTCAACATTGAAAGCCTGCAGATTACAAAAAGTGTTAACAGCGTCACAACAGATAAAAAGTCCAGTGATACCATGGGTACAAAGCACAGGGTAGATTTTGCCATTTACACAACTTTTGGCAGTATTAATTGTCAGCTGGCAGAGAAAACAGGTTTTACGATGGAGGATGCGAACCTGCTCAAAGAGGCACTTCGTACATTGTTTGAAAATGATGCCTCTTCTGCCCGACCAGAAGGCAGTATGGAAGTGCTGCGGCTTTATTGGTGGAAACACAACTGTAAGAGCGGCCAGTATTCCTCCGCAAAAGTTCATCGGCTTTTGCATGTGAAAGCAAAGAATGAACTGCCGAAGAATATTCAAGATTATGAAATTTCTTGCGATAAACTGCCAGGACTGTTAGTAGAGGTCTATGATGAATTCTGATGAATATTTACAGATGTCCGGTATCCAGCATTTTGCCTTCTGCCGCAGACAATGGGCATTGGCTTACTTGGAGCAGCAGTGGTCCGAAAATTTACGTACGGCAGAAGGACATCTGCTGCATGAGCGCTGCCATGATGAAACTCTCCGAGAGAAACGTGGTGATCGATTGATTGTGCGAGGCATGCGTGTAATCAGCCATCGATTACGTTTGTCTGGCGCTTGCGATGTGGTAGAATTTCAAAAAGATTCCGCCGGTGTACCATTACAGGGACAAGAGGGACTTTGGATACCATTACCGGTGGAGTATAAACGAGGCTCTCCCAAGCAAAATGATGCAGATCGTTTGCAGCTTTGCGCGGAGGCAATGGCCTTGGAGGAAATGCTTGTATGCGATATTCCAAGGGGAGTAGTGTTTTATGCGGAAATTCATCGGCGCGAGACGGTAGAACTGACGGACGAATTGCGAAAAAGAACCATGGATATGGCACGGGAAATGAATGACTATTTTGCGCGAAGCTATACGCCTAAAGTTAAAACGGGAAAGCACTGCAATGCCTGTTCGTTAAAGGAACTTTGCCTCCCGGCAATATGTCGCCGTTTAAGTGTGTCGGAGTATATTCGAGCGCATTTGGAGGAAGAAGGTGATGAAGAATGAGAAAATTGCTGAACACGCTGTTCGTACTTACGGAGGATAGTTATTTGTCACTGGATGGGGAAAATGTGGTTATAAGTCGAAATAAATCGGAAATTGGCCGTCTGCCTTTACATACTTTGGAGGCTATTTTGTGCTTCTCTTATTCAGGCGCATCTCCGGCTCTGATGGGCGCTTGTTCAGAACGGGCGATAGATTTGGCTTTTTTCACTCCGAATGGGAAGTTTCTGGTCAGAGTTATAGGAAAAAGCAAGGGAAATGTGCTTTTACGCCAGCAACAATATCGTGCGGCAGACAATCCCCTTACCAGTTGTCATTACACGAAAGGCTTTTTATTAGGAAAGGTATATAACTCTCGGTGGATTTTGGAACGAGCTACTAGAGATTACCCGCAGAGAGTACCAGTGGAAAAGCTAAAGGAGCTTTCCGGCCAGTTAGCAGCTGCACTGCCATGTATAGAAAACGCCACGTCTTTGGAGGAACTCAGGGGACTGGAAGGGGCAGCAGCACAGCAATATTTTTCTGGATTCGATTATTTAATTCTTCAACAGAGGGAGATATTTGCCTTCACCAGACGCAGCAGACGTCCGCCTTTGGACCCAGTCAATGCAATGCTTTCTTTTGCATATACCCTGTTGGCGCGAGACTGTGCTGCGGCTTTGGAAGGAGTGGGATTAGATGCATATGTGGGATTTCTGCATCGCCCGAGACCAGGCCGTACCAGTCTTGCTTTAGATATGATGGAGGAACTGAGAGCCGTTTGTGCAGATCGTTTTGTTCTTACCTGTATTAATCAGAAAATGATAACCGACAAACATTATCAAAAGGAAGAAAATGGTGCGGTTCTGTTAACGGATGAAGGACGGAAAGTTTTTTTAAAGGCTTGGCAGCAGAAAAAGCAGCAGATGATTCGCCATCCATTTTTGGGTGAAAAGATTCCATGGGGATTGGTGCCCTATGTACAGGCTCTTCTTCTAGCCCGTACCTTACGTGGAGATATGGAGAGGTATCCCCCTTTCTTTTGGAAATAAAGTGGGAGGAAAGAGTATGCTGATACTTGTTACTTATGATGTTAATACGGAAACTGCAGAAGGCAAAAAACGGCTTCGTAAGGTAGCCAAGGTTTGTGTCAATTATGGACAGAGAGTTCTGAATTCTGTGTTTGAATGCATGCTAGATGCCGCTCAATACGTTGTATTTAAGGCTGCTCTTGTGGAACTGATCGATAAGGAAGTGGATAGCCTGCGGTTTTATCAGATGGGAAACAATTATAAAAGTAAGGTTGAGCATTTTGGCCGTGCACCACAATGGAACCAAGATGATATACTGCTTTTCTGAGATGGAAATCATATAAACTAGGATACAGATTCTTCTATCCGTTTCAGTGCGGAAGGCAATCAAACATAAATTTCTTATAGGGTTCGCACTTGAATTATCAGAATAATAGATGTATATTTTTACTAAAAACAGATAAAAGGCACGATAAAAACCGCCTTTTGGATTATTACGAAAAACACTTCATCAATTTGTATAGTAAACGGTTGCAAATATGAGTGGAATATCATCATATTTGCTGTCGCTCCCCTTGCGGGAGCGTGGATAGAAATACCTTGCAGATTACCAATGATGACCCCAGTACCAGTCGCTCCCCTTGCGGGAGCGTGGATAGAAATGCAATTTACGGTCGAAAATCTATTGCCTCTGATCGGTCGCTCCCCTTGCGGGAGCGTGGATAGAAATTGCAGCACCTCATCCGGAGACATTTTCCGGCTCAAAGTCGCTCCCCTTGCGGGAGCGTGGATAGAAATCACCTCCTATCATCTCCGCCATTGCCAGAGTCAGGTCGCTCCCCTTGCGGGAGCGTGGATAGAAATTTGATGGTGCTGGCGATTTAAAAGTGCTGGACTCCAGTCGCTCCCCTTGCGGGAGCGTGGATAGAAATGCTATAGGAGCGGTTGTAAACACCGCAAACAATGAGTCGCTCCCCTTGCGGGAGCGTGGATAGAAATACAAATGAGATTACAGCAGAGGTGGAAATCGGATGGTCGCTCCCCTTGCGGGAGCGTGGATAAAAATTTGACCGTTAGCAATTATAATCGTCCGGGAACCCGTCGCTTCCCCTGGTATATGATAAAACGTGTACTAATGAACCATGTTCCTTTTCCAGGTGATATAGTATAAAAAAGTTGACAGCTTATTCTCAAGGATTTCAATAATATCGCCAGCACCATACATACCTAACTGAGGTCGAGGCCGCTCAGGTGAAGTGGAATCTGACCGGCGATTCCAGCGATTCGATGATTCGCTTCCTGCCGGCTATGCAGACAGATATTTTTCTGCGGCTGAAGGAAAAAGTCCTCATTCTTGACGCAAAATATTATGGCCGGACGATGCAGGAGCACTTTGACAAATATACCCTGCATTCTGGAAATATGTATCAGATATTTACTTATGTAAAGAACCAGGATAAGGACAACACCGGAAATGTGGCAGGAATCCTGCTCTACGCGAAAACCAACGAATCCGTCACTCCTGACTGCATGTTCCATATAGGAGGAAACCAAATCGGTGCGAAAACGCTGGATTTGAATACGGACTTCAAGGTCATTGCCGCGCAGCTGGACAAGATTGCCGGGGATTATTTTCAAGTTAAAACAATTTAGAAGATTGGACTGAACCTTTTAAAGAAACGAAAAAACCGGACATTGGAACGGCAAAACCGGACATTGAGAAACGATTCCGGCCACAACAAAGGAAAATATACATTCAGAAAGAAGGTCTCCACCCCATGACCCGCCAACAAATCTTCACCTATGCAAAAACAAAATACGGCACAGAACCGGACTATCCCTGGTCCGACACCAACGCCGTTCTGCGTCACAGGGACAACCGCAAGTGGTACGGCCTGGTGATGGAAGTCGGAAGGGAGAAGCTGGGGCTTCCCGGCGACGGCCTTGTGAAATGCGACCCGGTTCTGGGGAGTTTCCTCCGGACCCAGGAAGGATTTCACCCGGCCTACCACATGAATAAGGAACAGTGGCTCACCATCCGGCTGGATGGCAGCGCACCGGAGAAGGAAATCAAACATCTGCTGGATTTAAGCTATGACTTAACAGCAGCAAAGAAGAATAACAAGAAAGAGAGGACTTGAAAATGAGAAAGAATTTTGGAGCAAAACCCTGGACCTATCCGCAGCCGGTATTTATCATCGGCAGCTACGATGAGGATGGAAAGCCCGACGCTATGAATGCGGCCTGGGGCGGAATCAGCTGCGATACGGAGCTGTGCATGTGCATCAGCGCCGGCCACAAGACTACCAAAAACATTCTGGCCAGAAAGGCCTTCACGGTGAGCATGGCTACGGCGGAGCAGATGACCGCCTGCGACTACGTTGGCATCGCCTCCGGCAACAATACGCCGGACAAGATGGAAAAGGCAGGGTTCCACACTACGAAAGCGGAGTTTGTGGATGCGCCCATCATTGAGGAGCTGCCCATGACGCTGGAGTGCAGGCTCATCAGCTACGACCCGGAAAGCTGCCATCTCTTCGGCGAGATTGTGAACGTCAGCGCCGATGAGCGCATCCTCACGGACGGAACGATTGATGTGATGAAGCTGGCCCCCATTACCTTTGACCCGGTGGGAAATCACTACCACGTAATCGGTGAGAAGGTGGGCAATGCCTTTCATGACGGAGCGAAGCTGAAGTAGCCCTTTTGAACCGCTGGAAGTTTTAATAAAATGCAGCAGTTCAGTGCGTCCGATGTGAAAACAGGCGTCCTGAACTGCTGCTTATATATTTTACTTATATGCGGTAAAGAAAAATCTCCGGAATTTCAAAATCACCTCGCCGCTTGCGGTGAAAGGATAGGCTTCTTTTAATCTGGAAAGGATTTCCCCTTCAAATTCAACCTTCTGTTCGTCATCCAGCACATCCAAATACGGGCGGAGCCTGGTGCCCCGTACCCACTCAATTAGGTACTCATGGGACGGCAGCGCGTGGTAATACACGGTTTCCCATACCTCAAAGCTGCTTGAGCAGGATGACAGGATATCAAAATACTCTTCGGGAGAAAGAGTATCGTTCTTTTCAAAACAGACATTTTCAAAATTCCAATCAGATTCGGACGAGACCTCCCTGATAATACGGAACAGCGGTTCATTGAAGTTCATAGGCATCTGCACCGCCAGCACCCCATGCTCGGTCAATTTTTCCATAAGTTGGGGAATCAGGGTTTCGTGATGGGGAATCCACTGCAGACAGGCATTGGAAAACAGCAAGTCATAGCTTCCGGTCAAATCTTCCGCGCTGCACACTGCAAAATCAAGACCGCTGTGGGTCTCCTTTGCCTTGCGAATCATATTGGCAGAACTGTCGATTCCCAGTATTTTTGCATGGGGGAAAACGTCCCGCAGGACAGCCGTACTATTGCCGGGGCCGCAGCCGATATCCGCAGCCGTTTCGGCGCCGCAGTCCCGCACACGGTTTGCAAGGTCAATAGCCGGCTGTGTACGCTGCTTTTTGAATAATAAATACTTCTTTGGGTTCCAATCAGACATGATACTGTCCTCCTTTGCATGTTTGATTTGCGTTTGCCCGGCTCCGCCGCTTTTCTGAAGTCTGCAGGGGATTTTCAGACAGAGCGGGCAATTCAGCTACGGTTGAATTATATCATGTACAGGCTGCGTATGCATTATTTTATGGTGTAAGCTACCATAACAATTTGCATAAAGTAAAATAATAAATGTAAATTTTTAAAAAAATATTTACAAAAATTACATAAGAAGATATAATATTCTCATAGAAAGTTGATAGGCCGAAACAGCTTCCAAGATGGGAACAGACAGAGCAGAGAAAGAGAAAGAGAAGGAGAAATGAGAATATGTATCAAGCGGCGGATTTATTTAACCTGAGAAGTACATTTGCAATTAAACTGGAAACGTATCTGGAAGCGAAAAGTATAACCAAGGTACAGCTTTGCAAAGAAGTGGGGATATCCCGGCCGACATTAGACAAAATACTGTCAGCTGAGATTACGAACCAAACGAATTTTACAAAGCATGTGACAAAGATTTTAGACTTTCTGCACATTACCCCGGACTTTTTGATGAGTGATATCAAACATCCTTTTAACCGTATGCGGCAAATGAAAAATGCGCTTAAAATCATGGATGATTCAGTGTCAGAGGAGACCGGTATCAGCATGGAACGGCTGAAGGAGATTGAGGGAGGAGCAGAGGCGACAAAATCCGAATTAAGAGATATCGCCTTTTGCTACAAGACCAGTGTCCGCGGCATCCTGGGTACAAACTATTTTGATGTGCCTGTAGCTGAGCCGGATGATTTTACCAGAGGAGATCAATTTGATGGCATGCACGGCTTTTGGGGGCATATTGGAATCCGCCTCAGAGGGAATGGAGCGTATTTCTGGTATCCCATCAGCTATGATACAAAGAAAAAAATGTATGGGATGATGACACAGGAATATGGGGTTGTACCTTGTATGAATAACAAATTGCTCCTTCTGAACCTGAAAGAGGTGGAGCAAATCGTTTTGCTGGACGAGGCTTGTGACCCGCCAAGTTTTGCGAATTGGGACTCCGCCATAAGCGAAGGGGAGATTCCGCTGGCCGTTTATGAAGCCCTGGAAGACTATGACCCAAATTGGGAGGAGGATGAAATTTCACACAAAATGGGTTCTATGCTGGAGAAACTGCTTCAGGAAAAGGGCTGGGATGAAATGGATGTAATCCGGATTCTGAAAGGAATTAAAATCTGCTTCAGAGGAAACCAGGAGACATCGGTTATTTCTTCGGGCCATTATGATGAATTCCAGACGCTGACAGATGTAATCCAGGAAATATATGAATTTGGAGAACATTTCCATGAGGATGAGGTGATACGCTTTGAAGACTGGGGAGAGGCGGAAATTTTATTTAAACTCAGCAGCATAGCAATGATGGAAATGCCTTTGATTGAAATCGAAAATGCCATTTGCCAGCAGCAGGAAGAACTGCTGGAAAAGTTATAAGGCAGATATATGCAGCCCCTTTATACCTTGCAATCCAAAAACTTTATGAAAAGAGGAGAAAACGATGCCGCTTCCAAAATACAACGAACTCTATATCCCGCTTCTCACTGCCATCCAGGACGGGAATGTCTATACCATGAAGGAGATTAAGGAAAAGGTTTCCCAGGCCATGTCTCTCACAGCGGAGGAATTATCGGAACGTCTTCCCAGCGGTACGCAGACAGTTTACGATAACCGGATTGGATGGGCGAAAACATACCTGAAAAAGGCAGGGCTGGTAGAATCGCCTCAGCGGGCTCATGTGGTGATTACGCCGGAGGGAAAACGCATGCTGGAAAGCGGGATTCCCGTGACAAATGAACTTCTTTTAAAGCAGTCTCCTGAATTCGCCAGATTTCAAAAGCGGCATACGGCACAAACCCCTCCCGTGCTGGCGGAAGAGGACAGTACGGAGACGCCCCAGGAAACATTTGAGCGTGTATACAGGACAATCAACGAGGAACTGGCGGACGACCTTTTGACAGAAATCATGAATCAGTCTGCAGCCTTTTTTGAAAATCTGGTAGTGGATTTAATGAAATCCATGAACTACGGCAATGGTTTTGTGACGAAAGTCAGCGGAGATAATGGGATTGACGGCGTAATCCATGAGGATAAGCTGGGATTCAGCCTGATTTACATACAGGCGAAGCGCTGGGACCCGGGTATGACCATTGGGAAGCCTGAGATTCAAAAGTTCGCCGGAGCCATGATGGGGCCGCCCAGGATTGAAAAAGGCCTGTTTATTACAACTGCCAGATTTTCAAAAGGCGCCCAGGAGTTTGCGGACGCCCAGCATATCATTCTGGTAGATGGGAGAAAGCTGACGGAATTGATGATTGAGTACGATTTGGGCGTTTCTACCCAGAAGGTCTATCGGATTAAGCGCATTGACAGCGATTACTTTTCGGATAATTGAACCCGCAACAAATCCTCAGCTCCCCGCCATATATCGTTCATCAAAATCACCAGCCGCCAGCGGCCGGCTGTAAAGATACCCCTGCCCCACATCGCAGCCGATGGAGCGCACCAGCTGCTCATCCTCCGGCGTCTCCACGCCTTCGGCCACGGTGGAGATTCCCAGACGCTGGGCCATGCGCACCGTTTCCTCCATAATCAGGCGCACGCGGCCCTTGCGGTCTGCGGCGTCCAGAAGAAAGGCGCGGTCCAGCTTGATTTCGTCGATCTGCAGCTTGCCTACAGTATTGAGGGAGGAATAGCCGCTGCCAAAATCGTCCAGCGAGACCCGGAAACCGATAGCTTGCAGCTGGCTGATTTTAGCGTTTAATTCCTCCACATTTTCCAGAGCCAGCCCCTCCAGGATTTCCAAAATAATCAGTGTTGGGGATACCTGATAGGTTTCCAGCAGCTGGGTGAGCCTTGAAACATAGTCGGCTTGGAAAAACAGCAATTTTGACTGATTGACGGAGATGGGAACGGGAGAAAGTCCACGGTCCATCCACGCACGCAGGTGCCGGCAGGCTTGTTCTACCATGTATAGATCCAATTCCACACAGAAGCCATTGCGCTCGAACAGAGGGATGAACTGATTGGGATATACGGTACGCCCGTCGCCTGTCTGCCAGCGAACCAGAGCTTCCGCTCCATAGAGTTTTCCGTCTTCCAGACGAATTTTTGGCTGCAGATACAGTTTAAACTCTTCCTTTGCCAGGGCATTTTGCATGTGGCTCTCAATATAGTTTTCCAGCTCCTCCTGCTTGTGAAGCTCTGTGTCAAAAAACCAGATGGTGCTGCTGTGCCCGCCCTGGGCTTTGTCCAGAGCGAAATGGATGCGCGTAAGCATAGCCTCCGATTCCTGACGGGCATCAGCTCCCTCATCAGCGATGGTAACACCGCAGTACACTGCCAGCCGGTAATCAGTGCTGCTGCCCATGGGATACTGTTCGATGTCCACTGACAGACTTTTCAGACGGGCGCGGATGATGTCCGGATCGGTCTGACGCAGGAACAGGTAAAAACGATCCTCCGTATCCCGGCAAAAAAATTCGTTGTCCTGCACATGTTCGTCGAGAATTTCTTTGATGCGGCACAGCAGCTGTTCGGTTCTCTTGCGGCCAAACAGCTCTGTGAGAAATGGAAATTGGCGCAGGTTCAAGGCCGCTACGCATCCGCGGCCTTCTTCCAGGGACGAAATCAGCCGCTGGGTGAAGCGGACCATGTTTTCAGCGCCGGTGAGCGAATCACGATAAGCCAGCTGCAGAAGCTTTTGGTTGGACCTGTGCAGAAGGCGATAGCCGTAGATCATGAAAAAGATCAGCAGCAGAGCTACCGCCGCCAGCATTGCCTGGATGACAGACATGGTGCGCTCCATATAGGCAGCCTCCCCGCTTCCGGTACTTACGCAGAACAGGTACCAGTTGTTTATGCCAACCGGTTCAAGCAGGAAAGGATATTCGTGTCCTTCATAGCGGAAGGTTGAGAAGAGCTGCTGCTGGTTATCCAGGGCCTCCTGCACTTGAGTACGGGAGCTTTGGGACAAATAAGGCCCGTCGAAAATAGACGGAAGTTCTTCACGTACTACGGTGTGGGGCGAGCGGATCAGAAATTGTCCCTGGGAATTAATCATATGGATGTATCCCCTGCCGCCCAAAACAGTGTTGCCTGAGAGAATATCGGAGAAAATCTCGATATGGTCGCTGGCGGCCAGAGCACCAATCAGTTCGCCATCGCTGTACACAGGTACGCTGTATACAAATACACTCATCTGGGTGATCTCGCTGTTAAACAGCTTAGAAATGAAGTTCTGCCCTGCCAGAGCCTGCTCTATGCTGTAGCGTCCTTGGGAGGAGAGATCATCGAAGGAGGCATCCACAATGACAGAATCATCGCGCCCGCAGATGACTCCCCTGCCATCGCGGTTAAAATAGACCACGTTCACAAAATCACAGTAATTTTGAGCCTGACTGATTTGGGACGCCAGGGCATGGAGATCATCAGCCTCCTCAGGGCCAATGAAGGCTGAAAGGGCTGCCAAGGTTTTAAAATCAGCCTGCAGCTGCTTTCGGATGCGTGAACGATATTCCTCAGCCTCAGCGATCGCCCTCTCTCTCTGGGCCTGGCGGCGGATGCCGTATAAATATCCGGCCAGTCCGAGTCCTACCAGCAGGATCACCGCGCCCACACAGGCGGTCAGGACTGCGGCATGCCGCAGCTGTCTGTGCAACTTCTGTTCCAACATCAGGCTCCTCCCTCTCTTTTACAAATCTATTCCCTCGCAATCCCCTCTTCCACCGCCGTGTCCGCTACTGCCTTGGCAACCACATCGGCTACCGCCTTATTTAAGGGGGAGGGAATGATATTCTCCGCATTCAGCTCCTCGTCGGGGATGATGCCGGCGATGGCGTAGGCGGCCCGCTGCTTCATGCTCTCGGTAATCTCTCTGGCCCGCACGGACAGAGCGCCCTTGAAGACGCCGGGGAACACCAGCACATTGTTAATCTGGTTGGGGTAATCGGAGCGTCCGGTTCCTACAATAGCTGCTCCGCCGGCTTTGGCCTCCTCCGGCATAATCTCCGGGGTGGGATTTGCCATAGCGAATACGATACCCTGATTCATAGACGCCACCATCTCCTTAGTCACCAGACCGGGGCGGGATACGCCGATGAATACGTCGGCCCCCTTCATAGCGTCCGCCAGCTTGCCGTGCTCGTGAGCTAAGTTGCTGATGTGGGAGATTTCCTCCTGGCCGGGATTTAAGCCCTCGTCTCCCTCGCAGATGACGCCGTTGATATCGCACATGATTACATTGCCGAAGCCCATGCTGATGAGCAGCTTTCCGATGGCGATGCCCGCTGCGCCAGCCCCGTTGATGACGATGCGAAGCTCGCCCATCTGTTTGCCCGTCACTTTGATGGCGTTGATTAAGGCCGCCGCCACCACGATGGCGGTCCCGTGCTGGTCGTCGTGGAATACGGGGATGTCGCAGAGCTCCTTTAAGCGGCGCTCGATCTCAAAGCATCTGGGGGCCGCAATGTCCTCCAGGTTGATTCCGCCGAAGCTCTTGGAGATTAGATGGATGGTCTGGACAATGGTGTCCGTGTCCTTGGAGTCGATGCAGAGCGGGAACGCGTCCACGTCCGCAAACTCTTTAAACAGCACGCATTTGCCCTCCATCACGGGCATGCCGGCCGCGGGGCCGATGTCGCCCAGGCCCAGCACGGCGGTGCCGTCGGTGATCACCGCCACCAGGTTGGAGCGGCGGGTCAGCTTGAAGGACTGCTCGTAGTCCTTTGCGATCACCCGGCAGGGCTCGGCCACGCCGGGGGTGTATGCCAGGGATAAAT
>OLRX01001535.1_pt1 | contig 16976 bp, 15 predicted proteins | sample 1672991 | NCBI WGS metagenome assembly OLRX01 (sample SAMEA3136744, study PRJEB25190) | human gut metagenome | biome: human gut; feature: human-associated habitat; material: faeces | place: Austria | collected 2013
AAGGTGTCCCGCCTGCCGGCGCACTCGATCACCGCGTCGGCCCCCCGGCCCTCCGTTGCGGCGGCCACGGCGGACTCCAGCTCGGGATCGACGGGGTTGAGGGCCAGCGCCACCAGCCCCTGCTCCAGTGCCATCCGCCGCCGCCAGGGGTCCGGCTCCACGCCGATGACGTGGGCCGCGCCCAGCAGGGCGGCGCACTCCGCCGCGCACAGCCCCACCGGCCCTAGGCCCAGCACCACCGCCGTGTCGCCGGGCTGGAAGGCGCACAGCTCCGCGCCCCAGTAGCCGCTGGCCAGGATGTCCCCCACAAAGAGGGCGTCCTCATCGCTGAGGGCGTCCGGGATGGGGGTGAGGCCGGTATCGGCGAAGGGCACCCGGACGTACTCGGCCTGACAGCCGTCGATGCGGCAGCCTAGCTCCCAGCCGCCGTGGATGCAGTTGTTGACATAGCCCCGGCGGCAGAACCAGCAGTCGCCGCAGAAGCTCTCGCAGCAGGCGGCCACCCGGTCGCCGGGGCGGAGGTTGGAAATCCCGTTTCCCACGGCCTCCACCACCCCGACGAACTCATGGCCCAGCACCACGCCGGGCCGGGCACGGGGTACCGCGCCGCTGCGGATGTGCAGGTCGCTGGTGCAGATGGTGGAGCGGGTCACCCGCACAATGGCGTCGCGGGGGCCTTGCAGGGCGGGGATGGGCCGCCGCTCCAGGGAGAGCGCGCCGTCCCCCTTCCAGACCAGAGCGTTCATGGTGTCCATAGAGGTCACTCCTTTTCCAATGCAAACACAACGGCCTCAAACTCAAAGCCCTGGGAAGCGGGTTCGCGCCTGTCCGGGTGGGCCAGGCCCAGCGTGTCGTAATATTCGTCGGTATAGTGCAGCTTGCCGCCGTCAAAGGATGCCTGTACGCCCTTGATGTAGGAAAAGGGGTCTTCCATGGGGGTGAGACGGAAGGCGGAGGCGATGCGCTCCAGCACCGCCTGTGCATCCGGCGTGACGGCGTTTTCCGGGGCGCGGAGATAGGTGTCGAACTGCTCCCGCGTCCAGTCTCCTGCCTGCTCCAAAGTGGTAGTGGAGCCGCAGGCCAGAAGCAGGCGCAGAAAGTCCCGGAAGCTGCCTGCCAGGGGGCGGACATGCTGCTCTCCGGCAGGCATGGGGTTGACGGCAAACACCATATCCCCATAGCCGCGGATGCGGCCGTAGTGGATGCCGTCAACGCCTTCCCAGCCCAGCACGGTCAGGCCCTTTGGCGTACAAAAATAGCCGCCCTGGCTGGGGCCCGGCCCAAGGCCGATGGGGGAGCAGTCCAGTCCCAGCTCCAAAAACTGCTTCAGCAGTGTCACAGCAATCCCTCCTGTCCACTCCAGTGTAGCATATCCTTCCGCTTGCGTCCATGGGGAAAAGGGGGTAAAATGGGGAAAAAACGCGAAGGGGAGGAAGCGGCATGTATATCGCCGATCTGCATATCCACTCCAAATACTCCCGGGCCACCAGCAAGGAGCTGGAGCCGGAGCCGCTGGATGCCTGGGCCAGAAGGAAGGGCATCGGCCTGGTAGGCACCGGCGACTTCACCCACCCCACCTGGCGGGCCGAGCTGCGGGACAAGCTGGCCGAGGCGGAGGAGGGACTCTATACCCTGAAGGGAGCCGGGCCGGACGCGCCCCGGTTCGTAATCACCGGGGAGATCAGCTCCATCTACAAGAAAAACGGCAAGGTGCGCAAGGTTCACTCCCTGATTCTCCTGCCCCATCTGGAGGCGGCGGAAACCCTCTCCCGCCGCCTGGAGGCCATTGGCAACCTCCACTCCGACGGAAGGCCCATCCTGGGCCTGGACTGCCGGGATCTGCTGGAGATCACCCTGGAGTCCTGCCCTGACGCGGTGTTCATCCCCGCTCACATCTGGACGCCCCACTTCTCCCTGTTCGGGGCCTTCTCCGGCTTTGACACCATCGGGGAGTGCTTCGGCGATCTCACCGGCCATATCCACGCCCTGGAGACCGGGCTCTCCTCTGATCCCACAATGATCTGCCGCTGTTCCGCCCTGGACGGATATACCCTGGTGTCCAACTCCGATGCCCACTCGCCGTCCAAACTGGGGCGGGAGGCCAACCTGCTGGACACGGGCCTGTCCTACCCGGAGCTGGCCCGGGCCATCCAGACCGGGGAGGGCTTTCACGGTACCATTGAGTTTTTCCCCGAGGAGGGCAAGTACCACTTTGACGGCCACCGGAACTGTGGGGTGTGCCTCTCCCCGGTGGAGGCGGAGGCCGCCGGAGGGGTGTGTCCGGTGTGCGGCAAGCGGCTGACCACCGGTGTGCTCCACCGGGTGGAGCAGTTGGCGGACCGGCCGGAGGGCTATATCCGCCCGGACGCCAGGCCCTTTGAGAGCCTGGTGCCTTTGCCGGAGGTGATCGCCGCCTCGGAGGGGGGCTCTGCCACAGGCAAGAAGGTGGGCGCCAAGTACGAGGCCATGCTGGCGGCTCTGGGGCCGGAGTTCTCCATTCTCCGGGAGGTGCCGCTGGAGGACATCCGGGCCGCGGCCGGGCCCTGCGTGGCGGAGGGCATCCGCCGCCTGCGGGCGGGGCAGGTGGTGCGCCGCCCGGGGTACGACGGGGCCTATGGTGTGATCGAGCTGCTCAGCCCCGCCGAGCGGGAGGACCTCAAGGGGCAGGTGAGCCTCTTCGGGGTGGAGGCCCCCAAGGCGGCCAAGACCGCCCGGGGCAGGGTAGCGAAGCCCGCACGGAGCGGGGAGGAGGGGGCGGCCCCCACCGGGGGACTGAATGGGGCCCAGCGCACCGCCGCCTCGGCGGAGGAGGCCACGGTGGCGGTGCTCGCCGGACCCGGCACGGGCAAGACCCACACCCTGGTGGAGCGGGTGGCCTGGCTGGTGGAGGAGCGGGGGGCCAAGCCCTCGGAGCTCACCGCCGTGACCTTCACCAACCGGGCGGCAGGGGAGCTGCGGGCGCGGCTGGAGGGGCGTCTGGGCAAGCGGGCGGCCCGCGCCATGACCATCGGCACCTTCCACGCCATCTGTCTGAAACTGCTTGGCGACGTGCGGCTCATCAGTCCCGGCGAGGCCCTGACCATCGCGGAGCAGGTGCTGCGGGAGTCCGGCCGAAAGGGCGGCGGAAAAACGCTGCTCCAGTCTGTCTCCCGGGTGAAAAACGGCGTGTCCCCGGAGGATACCGGTCTGGACGCGGAGCTGTACGACGCCTATCAGGCCCGGCTGCGAGACCTGGGCGCCCTGGACTTCGACGACCTGCTGACCGAAGGACTGAAGCGGGATGCCACCGGCCTGCGGTGCTTCCGCCATGTGCTGGTGGACGAGTTTCAGGATATCAACGATATCCAGTACCAGCTGGTCCGGTCCTGGAGCCGGAGCGGGGAGCTGTTCGTCATCGGCGACCCGGACCAGTCCATCTACGGCTTCCGGGGCGCCGACTGCCGGTGCTTCCAGCGGCTTCAAGAGGAGCATCCTGGTGTAAAGGAAATTCACCTAACAGAAAATTACCGCTCTGCTCCGGCCATTCTGGATACGGCCTTGGCAGTGATCGGTCATAATCCCGGCGGGGGCCGAATACTGACTCCCCACTGCCCCGCCGGTCCTGCCGTGCGACTGGTCCAGGCAGCGGACAGCTTCTCCGAGGCCGTATTCATCGCCAAGGAGATCGGCCGTATGACCGGCGGCGTGGACATGCTGGAGGCCCAGGCCCTGGGCCACGAGCGGACGGTGCGGGCCTTTTCCGATATTGCGGTGCTCTGCCGCACCCACCGGCAGCTGGAGCTGGTGGAGAAATGCCTCCGCCACGACGATATTCCCTGTCTTGTCACCGGGCGGGAGGACTTCCTGGATGACCCGGCGGTTCGGGGGGCGCTGGGCTTCCTCCGTTCCCTGGTGGTGCCAGCAGACAACGCGGCGCTGGAGTCCGCCCTCCGGCTGCTGTGGAACTGCCCGGCAGATCTCATCCAGAAGGCCCAGACGCTCTGCCAAAAGATGGGCACGCTGGACTCGGCGGCCCTGCAGGAGGCGGTCCGGGGCCACGGCATTCTGGAAAACTGGCTGGACCGGACAGAGGTCTGGCTCCCTCTGGTCCAGACGGAAACACCCCGGAAGCTGGTGGAACAGTGGGAGGAACAGTACGGCACCTCTCCGGCCCTGGAACGCCTGCGGAACACGGCGGTATTCCACGAGGACTTCGACAGCCTCTGGGATGCTCTGGTCCTGGGCCAGGAGGCAGACCTCCGGCGGGCATCCGGCAAACACTGGGCCTCCGGCGCAGTGCGCCTGATGACGCTCCACGGTGCCAAGGGTTTGGAATTCCCTGCGGTGTTCCTGGCGGGTCTCTCCGCCGGAGCGATGCCCCTGGAGTCCCCCGGCCGCCCGGCGGATGCGGAAGAGGAGCGGCGGCTCTTCTTTGTGGGCCTCACCCGGGCCCGGGAGGAACTGATCCTCACCGCCGCGCCGGAGTTCTCTCCCTTCCTGCGGGAACTGCCGGAGCCGGTGGTCCGGGAGACCACCGGCCGCCGCCGGGTGGCGGAACAGCTGCGCCTGTTCTGAGCGCTTCCCCTTCTCCCAGTTCATACCAAAAGCCCCGGGCACACGTGTGTGTCCGGGGCTTCTCTCTTTTCCGTTGCCTTCAGCTTCGGTGTGCCCGATCCCTGACAGCAGCCAACAGCGCGTGACGCTCGTTGGGCAGGGAGTCATCCAGCACAGCGTTCAGCAGTTCCCGCAAAGTCTGTCCCACCGCGGGGCCGGAGAGTCCCATGGCCAGCAGGTCCCGCCCGTTCACCGCCAGCTGCCGCAGGGATACGCAGGCGCCCTCCACCAGCAGCTGGTCCAGGATGCATTCCGCCCTGTCGATCTCCCCCTGCAGGAAGCGGTACGCCGGGGCCTGAGCCAGATTGTCCGCTCGCTTCACATCCAGCAGACGCCGCAGGTCCCGCTCCCCCAGTGCCCCCAGTGCCCGAGCCACGCCCGGGCGGGTGCGTGGGATGTTGCGGTCATGCCAAGCCACCAGCTGCACCACCGTCTCCCGGAGAACCGTCTCGGCCCGGAGGCGACCCAGCATGGCCTCCGCCATGCGGGCGCTCTCCGCCGGATGGCCGTAAAAGTGTCCGCAGCCCAGCCCATCCACTGTAAAGCAATTTGGCTTTCCAATATCGTGAAGCAGCATGGTCAGCCGCAGCTCCGGCTCCGGTTTTACTTTCTCCATGGCATGGAGAGTGTGCTCCCACACATCGTAACAATGGTGGCCGTTCCGCTGGTCAAACCCCACCATGGGCAGAATCTCCGGCCAGAAGACGCCAGCCACATCCGGATAGGCCCGCAGGACCTCTGCGGCCCATTTTCCGGACACCAGCTTTTTCAGCTCCGCCCAGATCCGCTCCGGAGCAATGGCTCTCAGCAATTCCCGGTTCCGGTGGATGGCCACCGCTGTATCCGGATGGACAGTGACCCCCAGCTCCGCCGCGAACCGCAGTCCCCGCAGGATGCGGAGGGCATCCTCGCCGAACCGGCGGTCCGGCTCTCCCACACACCGCAGGACCTTCGCCGTCAGGTCTGCCCGGCCGCCCAGAGGGTCGTACAGGGTCCCCTGCAGGTCCGCTGCCATCGCGTTGATGGTGAAGTCCCGGCGCCGCAGATCCTCCTCCAGAGAGTCGGTGAACGTCACGGTCTCCGGCCTCCGGTGGTCCCGATAGGCACCATCCCGCCGGAGTGTAGTGATCTCCACGCCACCCTGCTCCGTCTTTACGGTGACGGTGCCGTGGCGCAGACCAGTTGGGACAGCCCGGCCGGCAAACAGGGCCATAGTCTCCTCCGGCCGGGCGGAAGTGGTCACATCCCAGTCCCCCGGCATCCGGTCCAGCAGGGCATCCCGGACGCAGCCGCCCACGCACCATGCACCATACCCCGCCGCCTCCAGTGTTTTCAGGATCTCCCCTACCGGAGCGGGGATCGTTACCGTTGTCATGTGCCCACCTCCCTTATGTCCATTCTCCTTGCGTATCGCGGATCAGCTCTGCGGGCCGTCCCATCGCCACTCCATAAGAAGTTCCGCTTCCCCAGTCTCGGGATCCACGCCCTCCTCCAGGACACGGAACCCCTCCCGCCGGTAGAAGGCTGCCGCCCGGAGGTTTTTCCGGTAGACCTGCAGGCGCAGCTGCCCGCGGCTGGTCTTCACGTGGTCCAACAGCTGCCGGCCCACGCCGCCGGACCGGGCCTCCCTCCGGACGAAGATGCCGGCGATGTAGTCTCCCAGAAGTCCGATGAAGCCTGAAATTTCGGCCCGCGCCTCCGTCTCAAAGACCCAGACCTCCGCCCGGGCCAGCGCAGTCCTGACCTCTTCAAAATGTCCCAGCCAATAGGCTGCTGGGATGAAATCGTGGGCTTCCCGGTTGGCGTCCAACCAGATGGCCGCCACAGCATCCAGGTCGCCCTTCCCCATTCTTCGGATCATGGGCCTCCTCCATTCCTCCTGTACCTCGCGCTGCTCTGATGATACCACACCAAGCGACCCGCCGCAAGGCAGGGGCCACCGGATTCTGCCTTTTGAAGTATGATCGTGATTTCACGGAACAAGGAAATCTTCTGTCATTTGGGTGAAACTATGCCTGGATCTCCGCTCCTTCACAGCCGGTCATGTTTCCACCCGTGGGCAAAAGACGTGGGCAGCTGTTTTCCCCGCGGAACACAGCTGCCCATGTTGTCCAGGTGTGGAAGCAAGGCCTTCCGCCCCCTCAGGCTGAAATTTCGGGAACTGAATTGCACCCCAAAACAGGCCCGCTCTATGCCTTCTTCCGTGTCAGGAAAATCCCAAGGATTGCTCCTATCAAGAGCATCGGCGCAAACCTGACAAACAGCCATTCAAATGCGTGAAAAGCGACTCCAACAACGGCGGTTTCCGGATCGTGATAATTCCACCCCAGATAAGGACTCCCGCAGTAAATGAAAACTGCGGAAATAATTACGATGGCCGTACACAATCCAATAAGCAGGCAGCGAGCTGTTTTTCGCCGCAGCTCCTTCCCCTGTGCCAGCTGCAAATTTATGATCTCCAGCTTTTCGGAAACCGCTTTCAGGTCATCAGCCTTCGCCGCTGTGACAGGTTCTCCGAGCAGCGTGCTCACAGGTGTTTCAAACGCCTCTGACAGGGAGATCAGCATATCAGCATCCGGAACAGACAATCCCTGCTCCCATTTGGAGATGGTCTGCCGCACCACATTCAGCTTGATCGCAAGTTCCTCCTGCGATAGCCCTTTTGATTTTCTGATGGCTTTGATGTTTTCACATAACATAGGGAATGAACTCCTTTCTGATTAACGCCATTGTACGAGAAACAGCCTGTTTTCGCAAGCAACGTATATTAACATTTGCGTTCAGACTGTGCAGGCGGCTTTTGGCTTCTTTCTTTTGCGGCAGGCAAGATTTGTTGATTCCTGCGGCACGTATCCAAACCGGCAAATTACCTTCCTCTTACGGCTGCGCTCAGTTTGGTGAAGCCGACGGAATTGGGGCCGCCACCGCTGATCTTGAAACGGGGCCCTGGATTTCTCTGGTTGCATTTTCCGTCTTCTCATACTATAATGAAATATTTGGTAAGGAATTGCAGGTTTTTGGGCAACCTCATGGTATTCCCACAGAATCATCAGCGGCGCGCTGGCAGTGCGCTTCAGATAAGGAGTCTTTTCATGATGAACAATCTCCATCCCATCCGCGACTATATCGTCCCCGGCAAGCGGGCCCATCTGGTGGGCATCGGCGGCGTGTCCATGTGCCCCCTGGCGGAGGTGCTGCGGGGCATGGGCCTCCATGTCCAGGGCTCCGACATGACGGAGAGCGACACGGTCCGCCACCTCCGGTCCTTGGGCATCCCCGTGGCCATCGGCCACAACGCCGAAAACCTGGGGGACTGCGATCTGGTGGTCCGCACCGCTGCCGTCCACGACAGCAACCCGGAGATCGCCGGTGCCGTGGCCCGGGGTATCCCCGTGTACGAGCGGGCCCAGGCCTGGGGTGCCATCATGCAGCGGTATCCCAACGCGCTGTGCGTGGCCGGTACCCACGGCAAAACCACCACCACCTCCATGTGCACCCACATCTTCATGGCGGCGGAGGCGGATCCCACGGTGATGATCGGCGGCACCCTGCCCCTGCTCCACGCCGGCTACCGGGTGGGCCACGGGGACACCATCATCCTGGAGTCCTGTGAGTACTGCAACAGCTTCCTCAGCTTCTTCCCCACCGTGGCAGTGATTTTGAACGTGGAGGAGGACCACCTGGACTTCTTCAAGGATCTGGCCGACATCCAGCACTCCTTCCGCCGGTTTGCGGAGCTGGTGCCCCCGGCGGGGTCCGTCATCGTCAACGCGGACAACGCCAGCGCCATGGAGGCGGTGGCCGGGCTGGAGCATCCCATCTTCACCTTCGGCCTGGACCATGCCGCCGACTGCACCGCCGCCAATCTGACGGAGGTGGACGGCAGGCCGGTATTCGACGTGATGATCCGCGGCGAGAAATACGCCCGCGTAGAGCTCCACGTCTACGGCCACCACAATGTTCTCAACGCCCTGGCGGCAGCCTCTGCGGCCTGGGCACTGGGCCTGCCGGGCCATGCGGTGGAGACGGGCCTGGCCTCCTTCACCGGCGCCGGCCGCCGATTCGAGCACAAGGGTACCTATCATGGGGCGGAGGTCTACGATGACTACGCCCATCACCCCGACGAGCTCCACGCCCTGTTCACCACCGCCAAGGAAATGGGGTATGAACGGCTGGTGGTGGCCTTCCAGCCCCACACCTACTCTCGCACCGCCAAGCTGTTCGAGCGGTTCGTGGAAGAGCTGAAAATCCCGGACGTGGCCATCCTGGCGGAGATCTTCGCCGCCCGGGAGCAGAACACCTTGGGCATCTCCTCGGCGGACCTGTGCCGCAATATCCCCGGCGCTGTGTACTGCTCCACCCTGGACAAGGCGGCGGCGGCTCTGCGGCAGGCGGCCCGGCCCGGCGACTTGATCCTCACCGTAGGCGCCGGCGACATTTTCACCGTGGGCGAGGCCCTGCTGCGGGAGGGCTGAGCCGCAACACAGCGTAAAACAGCACGCCCGGCCGCTTGGCCGGGCGTGCTGTTTTATTCTTCAGTTCATCTGCTTTCTGCGGGAGAGGTTGATGGTGCCGTCCTGCATGGAGTCCACGTCGTCCAGACTCTTGCCAGTGCCGTAGGCCACGCAGGAGATGGCGTCGTCGGCCACATGGGTCTCGATGCCGGTGTGGGACTCAATGAGCTTGTCGAAGCCCCAGACCAGGGAGCCGCCGCCGGTCATGCAGATGCCGTTGGTGGAGATATCGGCCACCAGCTCGGGAGGCGTGCGCTCCAGCACGCCGTGGATGGCCTCCAGGATGCGGGTGGAGACCTCCTCGAAGGCCTCGATCATCTCGCTGGAGGACACAGAGAACACCCGGGGCAGGCCGGTCATGAGGCAGCGGCCCTTGATCTCCACCGTCTGCTCCTCCGGGCGGGGGAAGACGCAGCCGATCTGCATCTTCAGCTCCTCCGCCGTCCGCTCACCGATGAGTACATTGTGCTTGCGCCGTATGTACTTCACGATGGCCTCGTCGAACTGGTCGCCGGCGATCTTGATGGAGGTGGACTCCACGATGCCGGACAGGGAGATAACCGCGATGTCGGTGGTGCCGCCGCCGATGTCCACGATCATGTGGCCGTCGGGCTTGGCGATGTCGATGCCCGCGCCGATGGCGGCGGCCACGGGCTCCTCAATCAGATAGACCCGCCGGGCGCCCGCCTGGATGCCCGCGTCGATGACGGCGCGCTCCTCCACCTCGGTGATGCCGGAGGGGACGCAGATGACGATGCGGGGTTTGAACAGCCGGAAGGAGGTCACCTTGCGGATGAACTCCTTGAGCATCCGCTCGGTCATGTCGTAGTCGGAGATGACGCCCTCCCGCAGAGGGCGGATGGCGACGATGTTGCCGGGGGTACGGCCCAGCATCTGCTGCGCCTCGGTGCCCACCTTGAGCAGCTTGCCCGTGTTCTTGTCGATGGCCACCACGGAGGGCTCCCGCAGCACCACGCCCTTGCCTTTGACGTAGACCAGGATAGACGCCGTACCCAGGTCGATTCCGATATCCTTACTGAACATACCCGCACCTCGAAGTCTTGAAAGCTTTTGTTTTAGTTTATCCCAGAATTTCATGAATAATCCCCTATATTATACCGAAGTATCCGACCTATTTCAACGCTAATTTCCACAAACTTTCCCTGTTTCTATCCTCTCGCCCGGGCCAAGGTGGCGCATACCACCTCTCCGGCCCCCACGGTGCGCAGAATCCTTGCACATTCTGAAATAGTCGCGCCGGTGGTGATCACGTCGTCGATGAGGAGCACCCGTTTGCCCTCCACCAGCTCTGCGTCCACGGCGGTGTAGGCCCCCAGCACATTGGCCCGGCGGGCCGCGTCGCCGTCCAGGCCGGACTGGGCCTCGGTGTTGCGCCCCTTGCGCAGCGTCTCCACCGCCACCTCCCCCAGCTCCAGCGCCGCGGCGCTGGCCAGCAGGAACGCCTGGTCGTAGCCCCGCTCCCTCCTCCTCTGGTCGGCGAGGGGCACCCAGGTGATGAGATCCCACCGCCCGTCCAGATGGTCGTGGACGCACTGGGCCACTAAGCGGCCGTAGGCCTTGTGGTAGCCCTGCCGCCCTTTGAATTTGTAACGCCGGATGGAATCCCGTACCTGGTCCCGGTAGGCCAGCGGAGAGGCGCACAGGGTGAAAAACTCCCCCGTCTGCTCCGCCTCCGGCCCTGCCAGCCAGGGCAGCTCCCGCTGGCAGCGGGCACAGAAGTCCCGCTCCCCTGAGGCGAGCAGCCGCCCGCAGAACACACATTTGGGCGGGAAGAGCAGATCCAGCAGGACCCCCACCGGCCCGCTCATGACAGCTCCTCGTCCGGAATCGGACCGTGCTCCCGCTCGAAGGCGCGGACGCACTCTTGGATGAGGTGGATGACCTGCCAGTTGAGGGAGCGTCCCTCATACTCCGCAATGTAGACCAGCTTCTTGTGAAGCTGGCTGTCCATGCGGATGCCGAGGTGCTTGTCTCGCTTCATATTGACACCACCTTTCAGGGTGATGGTATCGGTTTGTGCACGCACTTTGCACTTATGCGTGCACATTAAGTTCTTCTTTTTCGCAGCCCAAACGGGGTGGGTGGAGCCTCACCCGTTGGCCAGCTGGGCCAGACGCCAGCGCAGGCCGGAGTAGCGCCGCTGCTGACGGTCGTTGGCGGTCATGTGGGCCACCACGTCCTCGTCCCCCACCAGGATCAGGAGCTCCCTGGCCCGGGTGATGGCGGTGTAGAGCACCCCCCGGGTCAGGAGCATGGGCGCCCCCTCGCACACCGCCAGGATCACCGCCCGGTACTCGCTGCCCTGGGCCTTGTGCACCGTAATGGCGTAGGCGGGCTCCAGCTCCCCCAGCATATCAGGGGTATATTCAACCCGGCGGCCGTCAAAGTCCACCGTGAGGAGCTCGGCCCGGTTGTCCACCTCCACCACCTGGCCGATATCCCCGTTGAACACCCCCATGCCGGAGGTGAGGCCGTCCTTCCAGACCACGTCGTAGTTGTTGCGCACCTGCATCACCCGGTCGCCCCGGCGGAATATGTACTCGCCGAAGCGGCGCTCCGGCCGGTCGGGGCCGGGCGGGTTCACCGCCTCCTGGATGGCCCGGTTCAGCGACGCGGTGCCCGCCGTCCGCTTGCGGGTGGGGGAGAGCACCTGGATCTGCTCCGGCGGGATGCCCATGTTGTTGGGCAGCCGGGTCTTCACCAGCTCCACGATGGTCTCCGCCGCCCGGGCCGGCTCCTTGCGGCGGAGGAAGAAGAAGTCGTGCTTGTTGTCCCGCAGGTCGGGCAGCTCCCCCCGGTTGACCCCGTGGGCGCTGCGGACGATGGCGCTCTCGGCGGCCTGCCGGAAGATCTCGGTCAGGCGCACCATGGGGATCACCCCGCTGCGGATAAGGTCGGAGAACAGGTTGCCCGGCCCCACGCTGGGCAGCTGGTCGGGGTCGCCCACCAGGATCAGCCGGCACTCCGGCCGCAGGGCGGACAGCAGGCCGTGCATGAGGGTGATATCCACCATGGAGGTCTCGTCCACGATCACCGTGTCGGCCTTCAGCGGGTCGCTTTCATCGTGGGCAAACACCAGCCGGCCGGAGTGGGGGTCGTACTGGGTCTCCAGAAGGCGGTGGATCGTGGTCCCCTCCGCGCCGCACAGCTCCCCCAGCCGCTTGGCGGCCCGCCCCGTGGGGGCGGCCAGGGCGGTCTCCAGCCCCAGGGCATCGAACAGGGCCAGCACTCCACGCAGGGAGGTGGTCTTGCCGGTGCCCGGTCCGCCGGTGAGGAGCATCACCTGGCTGGTGGCGGCCAGCTCCACTGCCTGGCGCTGCTGTGGGGCATAGGTGATGCCCTGCTCGGCCTGGATGCGGTCGATGAGTTCCTCCAGCCCATGGGGGGCCACGATCTCCCCCGCCGCCAGCTCCCACAGCCGGAAGGCCACATACTGCTCCGCCTCGCACAGATCATGGAGGTAGACGGCCTGCTCCCCGGCCACTGGCTCCTCCACCACCTCGCCCCGCTCCAGCAGGGCCTCCAGCGCCTCCTCCAGGGCCTCCTCCCCCACACCGATGAGCTGGGCCGTGGCGGGCAGCAGCTTGCGCCGGGGGAGAAAGGTGTGGCCGTTGTCCAGGTTGTGGGTCAGCTCGAAGAGCAGCCCCGCCTCCAGCCGCTGGGGGTCGTCCCCCTCCATGCCCATAGACAGGGCCAGCGCGTCGGCGTTGGAAAAGTCCACCCCCAGCTCCCGGTCCACCAGCAGATAGGGGTTGCCCCGGATGATCTCCAGGGCCCGGTCGCCGTACTTGCGGTAGAGGGGCATGGCCAACTGGAGGGGCACCTCATGCTCCCCCAGAAACTCCAGCAGGCGGCGCATGCCCATCTGCTGCCGGAAGTGCTCTCCCATGGCCAGGGCCCGCTTGCGGGTGATGCCCTTGATCTGAGTGAGCCGCTCGGGGTGCTCCTCCAGCACCGTCAGGGCCTCCTCCCCGAACTCCTCCACCATCCGCCGGGCGGTGGCGGCACCGATGCCCCGCACCGCGCCGGAGGCCAGGTAGTCAAAGATGGCCTTGGTGCCCGCGGGCATCCGCCGCTCCACCGCCTCGGCCTTGAACTGCTCCCCGTAGGAGGCGTGGTGCATCCATGTCCCCTGAACCGAGATGCTCTCCCCCGGCGCCACGCCGGGCAGGCACCCCACAACGGTGAGCCCCCGCCCCTCCCCCGCGTCCAGGCGGAGCACCGTGTAGCCGTTCTCCTGGTTCTGATAGATGACGGCGTCTACGGTGCCCTCGATGTAAGTCAGTTCCGCCTCCTGCATGGATGCTGCTCCCTCCCTTTTCTCACGGGATATCATATCATCTGTGCCCCGATTTGTCGACCGGCAAACGCAGTTTCGTCCGCTTTGCCGCGCCGGAAATGCGCCGCCCGGCCCCTGCGCGCAGAAAAAAGTCCGCCGGCCGGCGGACCCTTTTCATGCCTTGATGTCCCCCCCCAGCCGCTCCGCCGGGCAGAGGACGATCCCCTGGCCGCGGGCCAGCAGGGCCGCGGCCACCGCCCGCCCCGTACCGTCCAGCCCGCCGTCGGCGATGACGATGGTGAAGCGGGCCAGCTCGCCGCCCCGCAGCCAGAGAAGCCCCTTCACGTCCTGTTCCAGGTGGGCCCCGTCCCCAGACGCGGGCACCACCGCGTACACCGGGCCGCCCCCGCCGCCCCCCACCGGGGTCAGCAGGCGGCCGAAGGTCAGCCAGCCCAGGGCCAACAGGCCCACCGCCGCCAGCAGGGCCAGGAGCACTTGCCAAATCGCGTTCATTTTCGCTCACCTCCGGGCCATTCTATGCCGGAGCTGAGAAAAAGGCGCTCAGGAGGCGAAAATCGCCACCACGCCCCCCGTGACAAAGGTCATAATCAGCCCCGCGGTGACCACCCCCAGGAAGATGGAGGGAATGGACTTGCGCAGGGGCATATCCAGCAGGGCCGCGATCAGCGCCCCCGTCCACGCCCCCGTGCCGGGCAGGGGGATGGCTACAAAGAGCCACAGGCCGATGTATTTGTACTTCGTTACCTTTTGCCCCTTCAGGTGGGCCTTCTTCTCCAGCTTGTCCACCAGAGCGTTGAGCCTGGGGGATCTGCGGCGCATCCAGTGAAAGATCCGGCGGATATATACGATAATAAAGGGGATGGGGAGCATATTGCCGATGATGCATACCACCAGTGCGTGGAGGGGGGTCAGCCCCAAGGCGGTGCCGAAGGGGACTCCGCCCCGCAGCTCGATCACCGGCACCATGGACACCAGCAGGGTAAGCAGGCTCTCGCCCCAGATGGTGGAGGTCATCCATTCAAAGAGTTCCAACTGCAACACCTCATCTGTTCATCTGTGAAGTCTTTGGTATTGTACCATACGCCCGGGTAAAATAACATTAAAAAAGAGTGAAATTCCAAATTTCTTTCCGCAGACACGGCCTTGTCCGCGCCCCTGAATAGTGGTATAATAATTCGACTATTTTTGGAGAAGCGAGGTTTGGGAACATGACCTATCAGGAAGAATTCATCACCTTTATGGTGCGCGCCGGCGTACTCACCTTCGGAGACTTTACCACCAAGTCCGGCCGTAGAACTCCCTACTTCATCAATACCGGCAACTACAAGACCGGCGCCCAGGCCGCCAAGCTGGGCGACTACTACGCCGCCTGCATCCAGCAGAACCTCCCCGACGGGGTGGACTGCCTCTTCGGCCCCGCCTACAAGGGCATCCCCCTGGCCGTCTCCGCCGCCGCCTCCCTGTACCGCAATTATGGGCGGGATCTCCCCTACTGCTTCAACCGCAAGGAGGCCAAGGACCACGGCGAGGGCGGCGTCATGGTGGGCTGCAAGCCCCAGGACGGCGACCGGGTGGTGATCGTAGAGGACGTGGTCACCGCCGGCACCGCCGTACGGGAGTCCATCGAGCTGTTCCAGCATGTGGCCGACGTAAAGATGCGCGCCCTTATCGTCTCCGTGGACCGGATGGAGCGGGGCACCCGGGCCTGCTCCACCCTGGACGAGCTGCGGGAGGACTACGGCATCGCCGTCTACCCCATCGTCACCGTCCGGGAGATCATCGCCTTTCTCCACAACCGGGAGCTCGACGGCAGGGTGTATATTGACGACGAGATGAAGGGCAGGATGGAGGCCTATCTGGAGCAGTACGGCGCCCGGTAAGAGCCGTGGCTCCGAGGACAGGAGGGAGGCGGATGCCCTCATCCGCCTGCTTGAATCCACAGGAAAGGAGATCTTCAGCCATGGGCCCCCACGACGGACACCGCCAGCGTCTGAAAACCGAATTTCTGGCCCGGCCGGACTCCTTCCCGGACCACAAGCTGCTGGAGCTGCTGTTCTTCTACGCCAATCCCCGCAGCGACACCAATCCCCTGGCCCACGAACTGATCGACCGTTTCGGCTCCCTGGCCGGGGTGTTGGACGCCCCGCCGGAGGAGCTGTGCAAGGTCAAGGGCATGGGGAAGCATGGGGCGGTGCTGCTCAAGACAGTGAAAGAGCTGTCCGGCCGCTACCTCACCGCCCGCACCCGGGTAGACGACATCGCCCGGAACAGCCGGGACTACTACCAGCTCCTGCGGCCCTATTTCTTCGGGGCCCGGAACGAGCTGCTCTGCCTGCTGTGCATGGACGGCAAGCACAAGGTGCTGGGCATCCGACGGCTGGGTGAGGGGAACGTCAACGCCGTGGCTATTACCACCCGTCTCATCACCGAGGCCGCCCTCGCCCTCAACGCCGCTGCTGTGGTGCTGGCCCACAACCACGTCTCCGGCATCGCCTTTCCCTCGGAGGATGACATCGCCACCACCCGCAGCCTGGCCCCTTTTCTGGCCAAACTTGGCGTTGAGCTGGTAGACCACCTGATCTTTGTGGACGACGACATGGTGTCTCTCCGGGACAGCGGCTTTTACCAGCCGTAAAAAGGCAAGTTCTAAAATTCTCGGTTGAAATCGAACATTTGTTTTGCTATAATTACCCTGTGAGGTGACGGTATGCCCAAATTCCAAGTAGTCAGCGAATATCAGCCGGCCGGCGTATCCCGGCGGATGAATCCGCCGGGAGCCCTGTTTTTTTATTCCTCCAGGCGGAACTGAATTCCGCCTGGACAAGGTTTTGCTTCGCAAAACGCTTGGACGCCGCAGGGCGGCGGCGCGCTTCTGCGTGGCTTGGATGCTTTGATTGAGAAGGAGACGGGGATGCCTGTACATATCGCGCAGACGCCGCTCGACTGTGTGGCGATGGGCACGGGCAAGGTGCTCGACGACATCGACCGCCTGCGCGCCGGGAGCTGAAATTCCCCCAAAAATGGCATTTATTGGCACTTGTGATCTTCCGGCCGGGCGCATTTTCTTAAATTTTTATGAATTTTTATAATTGTACTCCCCCAGCGTCTTTGCTATAATCAAGTCAAGGAAACGTATTATCAACCTGCCGGTAGACAACCGGCTGCGATCAAAACAGGAGGATTCACCATGAAGATTCAAAATATTTCCGATGTGGATAAATTTTTCAAAGTAATCGATGAGTGCAAGGGAACCGTTGAGCTGGTGTCCCCGGAGGGCGACCGCATCAACCTCAAGTCCAAGCTCACCCAGTATCTGTCGATGGCTACGATTTTCTCCAACGGGTATATCAAAGAATTAGACCTGGTTGCCCACGACCGTGAGGACATCGAACGTCTAATCAAATACATGTATCAGGGAGAATAAACCGGACGCAGACAGGCGTTCATACCGTTTTGTTCAAAGCAGCCGCAGGCCCTCACGGGTCCGCGGCTGTTTTTCGTTGGATGCAATGGGCCGCATGCGTTGCCGGAGGGCGTCTATCTACTCC
>OLRX01001540.1_pt1 | contig 16891 bp, 16 predicted proteins | sample 1672991 | NCBI WGS metagenome assembly OLRX01 (sample SAMEA3136744, study PRJEB25190) | human gut metagenome | biome: human gut; feature: human-associated habitat; material: faeces | place: Austria | collected 2013
AACATGAGGCTCAAAGCTCACCTCCGGCCCGCCCACAGCTATCTTCATCTCGGGCGCGGCTTTTTTCAAATCTGAGGCCAGCACCCTGGTCTGTTCTATATTCCATACGTAGCACGAAAAGCAGACCATATCGCAGCCTGATCTCAGGATTTCACCGTATACATAAGATGGTTCGTTGTTGATGGTGAATTCAGCGATATTGACGTCAGCCGGACTGTCTGCCGTAACTGTATACAAATACTTCAGCGCCGGGTTGCTGTGCACGTATTGTGAATTTAAAGTCGTCAGCAATATCTTCATAATTATAACATTCTGAACCTCTCGTCTTTGAGAAGACCTTTATCTTCCATGCAGCGTTTAAGCGATTGTATCATGCTTTCATTGTCCTCCGGCAGATTTCCTCTCAGGGACACGTAGTTGGAGGCGTGGTTGCTGCGGAAAACACATGGCTTTGATGGTTTTGCGTGTTTAAGCATAAGACATGTTTCCGCCAGCACCTCTTCAGCCGTGAGGGGCTTGAACTTTCCGGCCTTATAATCATCGTACATAGGAGCGGGAGGCTGGAGCATCAGCGTCAGTAGGCTGACATAAGATGCGTTCATCTCAGTTATCATCTTTCCTGTCTCTATGGCGTGCTCCTCCCAGAGATCCGGTCCGCCGAGGCCGCTGATGAAAGTAACGGACGTCATTATGCCTATGTCTTCCAGTCTGCGTACCGCATCTATCAGCTGCTGCCTGGTCTCTCCCTTGTTGATAATCTCCAGGACTTTGCTGCTTCCCGATTCCGCACCGAGATAGACCATCGTCACTCCGTGTTCCTTGAGGGTTTTCAGCTCCTCAGGCGTTTTGCGCAGTACATCGGTGGCTCTTCCGTAGAGAGTGACTCTCTCACATTCAGGGAAGTTATCTCTGATATAGTCCAGTATCACAAGAAGTTTGCTTGTGGCCAGGCATAAAGCGTCTCCGTCGCAGAGAAACATCCTCTTGACTTTGGAATAGTGTTCTCTGGCCCATGCCAGATCTTCCAGCACTTCTTCCTGCTTGCGTACTTTGAACTGTTTTTCCTTGAACATGTTGCAGAAAGTACACTTGTTATGAGAGCAGCCGATGGTCACCTGTACCAGAAGGCTGTAAGCTTCACTGGGCGGTCTGTAAATGTCTCCTACATATCGCATAACTGTTTTCCTGTTCCTTTCGTTCTTTTATTGGGCTTTTGTTTCGCCCAGGCCTGGTTCGCAGCTCCAGCGGCCAAACGTGCGCCATGAGCTTTCAGCTAAATTTCAGCCAATTTTAAGCTAATAGCGCAAAAGAAAATATATGACATACACCCAGCTAAACAATCCGTGAATTATTGCCCAGCCCACTGATTTCCATGTCGTATAGCTGATTACCATCGCCAGGGCGCTGCCAAAGGTAATTCCTGATTTCACAGTCTTTTTTACTACTGTAGTTTTATTCTCTTCCATCTCGCAATATATTTCCTTGATACTTAAAGTCATGCCGCGCGCTGCGGCTCCTTGCTTAAGCTCGGATTTCCCGGACGCTCGGCCAAAACCTCGATTAAAACCTCGGTTAAAACCGCTGTCACAACCTCGGCCAAAGCAAGCCCTACATTCTCTCCGGAGCTTCCATGCCCAGCAGCGCAAGGCCGTTCCTGATGGCAGTCTTGGCGGCAGTGACCAGAGCCAGTTTGCTCACCTTTTCTTCCTCGTCGTCCACCAGTATATGCTCGTCGTGGTAAAAACGGTTGAAAGCCTGCGCCAAATCGACGATATGTCTGGTCAGTACCGACGGCTCGTATTTTTCACCGGCGTCTATCACCACCTGCGGCAGAGCGTATATCAGCTTCGCCAGCTGATAAGCGCTTTCGCTCACTATGTGACCTGCTTTTACGTTGGAAAGGTCGCCAGCCTTGGCGGCCGCTTCTTCTCCCGCGTTTCTCAGTACGCTGGCGGCTCTGGCATAGGTATACTGTACGTAAGGTCCGGTCTCTCCGTTGAAGTCGAGGACCTTATCCCATGAGAACACATAGTCCTTTATCCTGTTGTTGGAAAGCTCCTGGAAGATGACAGCGCCTATTCCAACCTGCTTTGCAGTCTCTTCCACATTGTCCGTGTTCACGCCCTTTTCCCTGATGATCTCCTTGGTCTGCTCCACAGCTCTGTTGAGAACGTCCTCGAGGAAAACCACTCTGCCGTGGCGTGTAGACATGGTTCCTTCTTCAAGGCTCACAAGACCGAACGGAACGTGCACGTTGTCTCTCGCCCAGTCAAAGCCCAGCAGCTCTATTATCTTTATCCACTGCTGGAAATGCAGGTTCTGCTGAGAGGCTACAACGTATATATTCTTGTAAAAATCATAAGTTTTCTTTCTGTATATCGACGCGGCTATATCTCTTGTGATGTACAGAGACGAGCCGTCCGACTTGGTTATGAGGGCCGGAGTCAGTCCGTAAGGCTCCAGATCCACTATTTCAGCGCCCTGAGACTTTTGAATCAGGTTCTTGTCCTTGAGCATCTGGACTACCGCAGGCATCTTGTCGGAATAAAAGCTTTCGCCGGCATAGGAATCGAATTCTATACCCAGCATCTTGTAAACTCTGTTGAATTCCTTGAGGCTCTCGTCCCTGAACCACTGCCAAAGCTCTGTTTCCTCTTTTTCACCGTGCTCCAGCCTGGTGAATATCTGTCTCGCTTCGTCGTCCAGCTCAGGATGCTTTTCCACTTCTTCGTGGAATTTCGTATAGTAATGGAGTAGCGTCTTGATAGGTTCCTTGATGACGTCCTCCTTATTTCCCCAATGCCTGTAGGCGCAGATCATCTTGCCGAACTGGGTACCGTAATCTCCCAGATGGTTTATGCGCACTACGTTGTAGCCCATGGCTGAATAGAGCTTGTTTATCGAGTTTCCGATTACGGTGCTCCTTATGTGACCTATATGAAAAGGCTTGGCGATGTTAGGCGATGAGAACTCCACGATGACCGTCTTGCCGCCGCCTACGCTACTCTTGCCGTAATCCTCTCCCTCGCGGAGAACTTCGCCGACCACGTCTTTGACCAGTTCTTCCCGGGAAATGAACATATTGACGTAGGCGTTGACCTGCTCGACCTTCGCAAACATCTTATTTCCCTCTATTTTAGATGCGATGTCGGAAGCGATCATCGGCGGCGCTTTTCTCAGAGTTTTGGCCAGCTTGAAGCATGGGAAAGCGTAGTCTCCCATCTTGGAGTCCTGATGTATCTCGACTATTTCAAGCGCCTCGCTCTCAGAAAGCCCCTCAACCTGACCGGCTATCAGCTTAGCTATCTCTTCCTTGAAGTTTACCATTTTATCTTCTCCTTTTCAGTGATAATTTCTATATTATCGTTCTCAACTATCTGGGCGAAAATTCCGTTTCCCTCTATAAGAGTTCCGGTGAAGGTTCCGTCATAGATCTGTCCGTGGCCGCAGGATGGACTGTTGGCCTTGAGTATGGCCCCCTCAAGCCTTTCTCCCCTGACCACTGCTTCTTTCAGGCAGTCGAGGAAACATGTATACGCGCCCTCGCGGAAATAGAAGGTAACGTCGTTGCCGTTCTTATCTATTATCCTGTCTCCGACTCTTTCGGCCGGTGGTCTGGGACATGGCAGCTTTCCTGAGGTTTCCGGGCATACGGCGATGTATTCGTGGGTCTTGCAGAACTCTATCACTTCCTCGTTTCTGTTGTTTCCGCCGTCGTACTTGCAGTTTTCTCCTAAAAGGCATTTACTGATAATAAACATATTCTTTACTCCTTTTCATATGCTAATCCTTGAGTGTGACTACAGTCACTCCGTCTCCGCCCTCGTTATAGCCGCCTTTTCTGTAGGATGCCACGTGTTTATGTCTTTTAAACAGCTTTCTCAGGCCCTCTTTTAAAATTCCTTCTCCTCTTCCGTGGATGACCGTGACTTCTCTGAGTCCTGCCATATAAGCGTCGTCCAGATATTTGTCCACGTCCATCACGGCGTCGTCGAGATATTTCCCCTGGACGTTTATGGACGGCGACACGGTCTGCGCCTTGGCTCTGTACAGGCTTCCGTATCTTCCCTTTCGCTTTTCTTCTCTTTCAGCGGGTTCTTCCATAAACATCAGGTCGCTGACGTTTATACTGACTTTCATGATCCCTATTTTGACTGTAAGATCGCCTTTGTCGTCAGGAAGAGAAAGGATTTCTCCGGTCTGATCCAAAGTCAGAACTTTTACTCTGTCGCCGATTTTCAGCTTATCGGCTTTGACAGGGCTTTGATTGACTCTCTTTATCATCCGCTCGGCGAATTTGTCCTCCGCCGCTTTGAGCTTGCCGCGGCTTTCCGCGAACCGCCTGTTTCTCTCTCCGAGACTTTCAGCCTTGGACAGCTGACGCAGTTCTCTGCTGACGTCGCTGGCCGTTTCTCTGGCTTCCCTGAGAATGTCCCTGGCTTCTTCCTTGGCTCTGCGGATTATCTCTCTTTCCTTTTCCTCCAGCCGCGCCTGCCGCTTATCCAGCTCTTCTTTCTGCTTCTTCATGGAAACGTTGAGAAGAACGGCCTCGTCTCTTTCTTCCTCGGCTTTTCTCTTGTCAGCTTCTATGGCGCTTATCACGTCTTCAAACTCTATGTCGCCCCGCTCAAGGAGGGTTGAAGCTCTGTCTATCAGTTCCTCGGAAAGTCCCAGCTTCCTTGAAATCTCAAAAGCGTTGGACTTGCCGGGAACACCTGTCATAAGCCTGTAAGTCGGGCTCAGCGTGTCGACGTTAAACTCCATCGAGCCGTTTTCGACTCCGTCTGCGGAAAGAGCGTATTTTTTCAGTTCGTTATAGTGAGTCGTAGCGATGGTACAGGCGCCCCATGCTTTGAGATTCTCCAGTATGGCGATGGCAAGAGCCGCCCCCTCGGTCGGGTCGGTTCCGGCGCCCAGCTCATCCAGCAGTACCAGCGAATTTTTATCCACCTCGCCCAAAATCGACACGATATTTCTCATGTGGGAAGAAAATGTCGACAAGCTCTGCTCTATGCTCTGCTCGTCGCCTATGTCTGCGAAAACATGGTCAAAGACCGGAATCCGGCTGCCGGAAGATGCCGGTATGTGAAGTCCGCTCTGTGCCATCAGAACCAGCAAGCCTACGGTCTTGAGGGTTACAGTCTTGCCTCCCGTGTTGGGTCCGGTCACCACCAGAGTCCTGTAATCGCCGCCCAGCTTCACGTCTATAGGTACCACCTTCTGCCTGTCTATCAGCGGATGGCGTGCTTCTTTCAGCCTCAGTTCTCCGCCTTCGGCCACCTCCGGCTCCTCGCCTCCCATCGTCATGGAAAGCTTGCCTTTGGCAAATATGACGTCCATCATCGTCAGCAGATTCTGATTGTTGGTTATCTCATGAAAATGCTCGGCGACGGCAGATGACAATTCTGCCAGGATCCTGTCCACCTCGGCTTTTTCGGCCAGTTCCAGTTCCCGCAGCTCGTTGTTCATATTGACTATGACCTGCGGCTCGATGAACAGCGTGGCTCCGCTTGAGGACTGATCGTGTATTATACCGGAAAATCTGCCGCGGTGCTCAGCCTTGACAGGTATCACATATCTGCCGTCTCTGACCGTCACAATGGCGTCCTGCAGATAAGACCTGTTGTCTGCCGAATTCAGTATGCTGCTGAGCTTGTTTCTTATGGCGTCGTTCTGCCTGCCGATGCTTCGCCTTATGCTTTTAAGCTCAGGGGAAGCGCTGTCGGCCATCTCGTCTTCCGACAGGATACATCTGTCGATGTTTTCCGCAAGTCTCGGAAAAGTGACGACGGCATCTCTGATTCCGTCAAGAATAGGCAGTTCCGGCAGATCGCTCTTTAAAAAGGTGATCACGTTGCCGGCCACTTTCAGATTATACAGTATCTGCAGAAGCTGTTTCATGGTCAGGCTGCCGCCCTTGCGGGCGTAGGAAAGGCTGTCCGCTATGTCATAGAGCTGCCCCAGCGGAGCATTGCCTTTCTTTAGAATCACCGTCTGCGCCTCTGTAGTTTCGGCCAGCGCGTCTCTTATATCGGCCGCGTTTGTCATCGGCCTCAGCTCTCTGAGCCGGTCCTTGGCCATATTTGAGCTGGCCTGCGAAACGAGCGTCTCCAATATTTTATTGTACTCGAGTGTGTTAAATGTCTTAGATTTCATCAGACTTTCTGTACTTTTCAAGTTCGTTCTTCAGCTGCAGGTTTTCCATCTGCAAATCGAAGAAAGAGTTCTCAAACTCGCTGCAGCGAGCTTCCAGCTCTCTATACTTGTCCTCGCTCTCCTTTTTGTCTTCGGCGGCCTTGGCTGCGTTTTCCTTGTAGAGGGTGAAGCTTTTTTTAGCTTCGTCCCACATCTTCAAGTAATGCTCAGTCTCTTTTTCCAGCTGAACCTTTGACTCCTTCAGCTCATCTATGGCCTCGAGAGTTCCGAAGTATTCCTCGGCTATGTTTATGGCAGTCAAAACAGCAAGGGCTCCCTGACCGTTATTTGAAAAGCTGCGCCCAAGCTGCCGCATCTTTTCGTCCACATGGCCGGCTATTTTTCTTATAGTCTCCTCATCTTTTTCACCTGCTATAGTGTATTCCTGTCCGTAGATCCTTACTTTTACCTTGTTGTTTTCCATATCGCTTCTCCTTAAAATACTGCGAAACTGCCGTCTAAATATCTCTGAGGGTCACGTTGAGCTTTTCTTTGAGCGCATTCAGTATCTTGTCGTGAACTTTGCTGACGTCCTCGTCGGTGAGAGTCTTGTCGTCATGTCTGTAAGTAAGGGCGAAAGCAACGCTCTTCTTGTCTTCTCCCAGCTGATGCCCTCTGTAAACGTCGAAAAGCTTTATATCTCTCAGCAGCTTGCCGCCGGCGCCCTTGATTACTTTCTCGATGTCGCCTACAGCCATCTCTTCATCCACCACCAGGGCTATGTCCCTCGATGTGGCCGGATACTTAGGAAGCTGCTTATATGATTTTTCCAGGTTCGCCATTTCGGTAATCACGTTGAACAGGAGCTCTGCCGTATAGCAGCGGACTCCTATGCCGTATTTTTCAGCCACGTCAGGATGCACTTCTCCCATGATTCCAAGCTCAACCAGCTCTTCCTCAGGACCGTTTGCCGTATAGTGTATCTCCTTGGCCATTATTCTGGCGCATCTGCCCGGATGATAAGTTCCGTATTCCTTTTCAGCGACGAATTCCAAATCCTTTATTCCCAGCTTGCCGAGCATTTCAACAATTACACCTTTGAGAGTGAAGAAATCCTCGTCTTTGCCGTAGAAGCCTATGGACATGGCGTCGCTCTCCGTCGGCAGGTCTTTTTCGTCAATAAGGTTTACCATGAAAGTATTGCCTATCTCGAAAGCTCTGACTGATTCTATGTTTCTCGCATAGTTTCTGCCGAGGACTTCCAGCATTTCAGGCGTAAGCACCGTTCTCATGACCGAAGTGTCCTCGCCCAGAGGGTTGAGAATTCTGACAAAAGCTCTTTCCCATGAATCCTCATCAATCCTGATATTATCCACACCCTTAGGGCTTACGAAAGAATACGTCTGTATTTCATTGATTCCAAGGCCGCACATGGCTTCTCTGGCCAGGTCTTTTACATCTCTTTCATAGGACTGGGAAGCTTCGTTGTTGCCTTTAGGGATAGTGACCGGCAGTTTATCGTAGCCATAAAGTCGGGCGACTTCCTCTATTAAATCCTCTTCGATTTCGATATCCTGTCTCACCGTAGGTGCCGTTACGTACAGGTCGTCTCCCTCGCCCCCGACTTTCATTTCAAGGCTTTCCAGATATTTGACCATCTGTTCTCTCGAAAGCTCTATGCCAAGGACTTTATTTATCCTGCTGACTCTGCCGTGAACCTTTCTGGCTTCCTCTGGATGCGGATAAACGTCTACTCTGCCGCCTACGACGGTGCCTGCGCCTATCAGCTCTATCAGATAGCACACTCTGTCGGCCGCGGCCCTGCAGAGATTAGGGTCTATGCCCTTTTCGTATCTGGACGAAGCTTCGGTTCTCAGGCCCAGTCTCTTGGCCGTAGTCCTCACGCTGTTTCCCAGGAAGTTGGCTGACTCGACGATGATGGTCTTGGTATCGTTTTCTATCTCCGAGTTGAGACCGCCCATCACGCCTGCTACGGCGATGGATTTTTCCGCGTCGTGTATCATCAGCATCTTGTCGTCGAGAGTTCTTTCAGTTCCGTCAAGGGTGGTGAACTTTTCGCCCTCTTCGGCTGTGTCTACCACTATCTTGCGTCCCTCAACGCTGTTTATATCGAAAGCGTGTATAGGCTGGCCGTATTCCAGCATTACGAAGTTGGTCACGTCTACGATGTTGTTTATAGGTCTCATGCCTGCGTGGATAAGTCTTCTCTGCAGCCACCAAGGGGAATCTTCGACTTTTACGTCCTTGACTATCCTAGCAATATATCTCTTGCAGAGATCCGACTTTATCTCGACGGATACGTAATCCGAAGCCTGACCCTCTTCCTTGCTGCATTCTGTCTCAGGATGCTTTACTTTCGTGTCGAAAGTAGCGGCGGCTTCCCTGGCCATTCCCACCATGGAAAGGCAGTCCGGCCTGTTAGGCGTGATTTCGAAATCTATGATATAGTCTTCAAGCTCCAGAGCCTTGGCAAAATCCATTCCTACCGGATATTCTCCGTTTAAGATCCATATTCCGTCTCTTTGATTTACAGGAACCACCTTTTCGATGAATCCCAGTTCTCCGAAAGAGCACAGCATGCCGCGGGATTCCACGCCCCTCAGCTTGCCGGCTTTTATCTTGACGCCGCCCTCCTGCTTAGGCTGTCCGTGGAGAGGTCCCGGTATCCTGCTTCCGTCAAGGGCGACGGGAACGTATGCTCCCTCGAACACGTTGGGCGCTCCTGTAACTATCTGCACAGGTTCCTTTTCGCCTACGTCGAGCTGGCATACCACCAGCTTGTCGGCATCAGGATGCTTTTCTATCTTTAAAATTTTTCCCACAACCACTTTCTCCATGTCGCATCCGACGTGCTCCATGGTCTCCAGGTTTGAGCCGGACATTATCATTCTGTCGCAGAATTCTTCCGGGCTGACGTTTATATCTGTATAATCCTTTAACCATTCCAGTGAAACTATCATGTTCAGCCACCTCCTACTTGAATTGCTCTATGAAACGCATATCGTTCTCATAAAGCAGTCTGATGTCGTCAATTCCGTACTTAAGCATAGCTATCCTCTCGACTCCCATGCCGAAAGCGAAGCCGGTGTATTTTTCGGTGTCTACTCCGCCTACCTTCAGCACGTTCGGATGTACCATGCCGCAGCCAAGTATTTCTATCCAGCCGCTTCCCTTACATACTCTGCAGCCCTTGCCGCCGCACTTGAAGCAGGATACGTCCATCTCTGCCGACGGCTCAGTGAACGGGAAGTGGTGAGGTCTGAACTTGGTTCTCGTGTCTGAACCGAACATCTGCTTGGCAAAGCTGTCCAGCACTCCCTTGAGGTCTGCCATGGTTATGCCTTCGTCAACGACCAGACCCTCCACCTGATGGAACATAGGCGAGTGGGTCGCGTCAGGGGTATCACAGCGGAAGCATCTTCCCGGTGCAAATACCCTGATAGGCGGCTTCTGGCTCATCAGAGTCCTCACCTGCACAGGCGAAGTCTGTGTTCTCAGGAGCACTTCATCATTGATGTAGAAAGTGTCGGTCCAGTCTCTTGCCGGGTGATAAGGTCCTGAATTGAGGGCGTCAAAGTTGTTGAACACCGTCTCCACTTCAGGCCCCTCTGACAGGGAAAATCCCATCGACTTGAATATCTTTGAAATTTCTTCTATAGTTATGGTAATAGGGTGCTTTGTTCCAAGCTTTGCCGGTTTGCCGGGCTCTGTGACGTCCACGGCCTCAGCCTTGAACTTGGCTTCTCTGGCCTTTTCCTTGATGGCGGCCGCCGTATCGGCCAGCATCTTTTCTATGTCGGCCCTGGCCTGATTGGCCGCCTGCCCCAGTTCTTTTCTCTCTTCCGGTGAAAGGCCTCCCATGGACCTTAAAATCTCGGTCAGCTGGCCTTTCTTGCCCAGCACCTTTATTCTTATCTCTTCCGTATCTTTAAGAGAAGCGGCTTTTTCAAGCTCTTTCTTCGATTCCTCTAAGATCGTCTTTAATTTTTCACGCATTTTTTAACCTCTCGATGTAAAACTAAATTACCTTTGTCCCGTCTGCTGCCCGGCGGCGTACCGCGGCCGAATTGATTCGTACATTATGAGCGCCGCTGCCACTGAAGCGTTCAGGGACTCTATGTTTCCCTCCATGGGAATCTTTATCTTCAAATCTGATCTTTCCGCAAGGCTTTCCGAGACGCCTCCGCCCTCGTTTCCTATCACCAGGGCTATATCGCTGCTCAGATCTTCCTCGCAGTAATAACGGCTGCCGGTAAGACTTGTCGCCACAAGTTTTTTGCCGGCAGCCTTAATAAATCGTACCAGCTCCTCTTCATTATCGGCAAAGGCTATCTTCATCCTGAAGAGCGAACCTGCCGCGGCTCTGACCACTTTGGGCGAGAACACGTCCGCCGTTCCTTTCATGGCGATCACGAGTCCATACCCGGCGGCATCGGCCGTCCTTATTATAGTGCCGATATTTCCCGGGTCCTGAAGCCTGTCTAAAACGACAAAATTTCCCGCAGAGTCGCTCTCCGGAAAATCGTTTGACGAACCGTTCGGAAAATCATTCAGCGAAAGATCCGGCTTTCTAACGGCTGCCAGTATCCCCTGGCTCGTCTTCGTCTGGGCGAGGCTGTCGAACAGCTTGCCGTCGGCGGAGAAAACATCTGCTCCGTCCAGCCATGGTTTGACCAGCCTGCCGGTCATGTCCGCCCTCACCATCACGCTTTCTATGCGGGCGCCGTTCTTATATGCTTCCTCTATCAGATTTTCTCCCTCTATGAGATACAGTCCGAATTTATCCCTGTATTTTTTTGACTCCAGCTTCTGATAAAGCTTGTAATGCTGATTGTCCTTAGAATATATCTCTTTCATAACTTATCACAAGAGCCGGTTTGGAAACCGGCCCCGATATTACTGTTTTAGAAATTCCGGAATTTCGAACTTTGAAGTGCCTTCCTCTTCGTCGCTCAAAATATCCTGCAATGTTCGTTCCGTGCCGCTCAGGCCCTCTACCCTGCCGAAGACCATCTCCTCGCCGCTGCCGGATTCTTCAGCAGTGGCTTCATTCTTCTCCGCGGATGCTGCTTCAGGTTTTGCCGCTTCTTTGACAGACGATGAATTTTCCAGTCCCTCATCAAAACCGGTAGCTATGACGGTTATGGCGATCTCGTCTTCCATATCCTCGTTGACGGCCGCTCCGAATATCAGTATGCAGTCTCTGTCCGCCTGTTCCTCGACCATGCCGGCAATTTCGCTTACCTCAAGCATACCCAAGTCGTATCCTCCGGAAACGTAGAGCAGTATCGCCTTGGCTCCGGCGATGGTGGTCTCAAGCAGCGGACTTTCGATGGCTGACTTGACAGCATCCTGCGCTCTCTTTTCGCCTGTTCCGTAGCCTGTTCCCATGTGGGCCACACCTCTGTCGGTCATGACGGACTTTACGTCGGCGAAGTCCACGTTTATCAGCGCGAAATCCGATATCAGATCGGAAATGCCCTGCACGCCCTGTCTCAATATATCGTCCGCCATGCGGAAAGCTTCCAGCATGGAGGTATTTCTTTCGCAGTTCTGCAGCAGCTTGTCATTAGGCACTATGACCAGGGAATCGACGAATCTCTTGAGAAATTCTATCCCCAGCTCCGCCTGTTTCTTTCTCTTTGCCCCCTCAAAGGAGAAAGGCTTGGTTACGACTCCTACAGTCAGTATGCCCATCTCTCTGGCCGCCTTGGCAATGATAGGCGCGGCTCCTGTTCCAGTACCGCCTCCCATGCCTGCGGTTATGAATATCATATCGGCTCCGTCCATCAGAGCCGTTATATCGTCTAAAGTCTCTTCAGCAGCTTTCTGTCCGACCTCCGGGTTTGCCCCCGCTCCCAGGCCTCTGGTCAGCTTTTCGCCGATCTGAATTTTAGTTTCAGCCAAGCATCTGCTTAAGGCTTGTCTATCTGTATTAACTGCAATAAAGTCAACGCCTTTCAGGCCTGCCTCGACCATGCGGTTGACCGCGTTACATCCGCCGCCGCCTACGCCGATGACCTTGATCACAGCAGCTTTTTCCATATCTGTCTCAATTTGCAGCATCGTAAATCCAACCTCCTAAAGTATTTACCAATTATCTTTTTTATTGTAACATATATCAGAGCATAATGCACCTTTTTTTAGGCTTTTTTTCTGCTTTTTTCAAGCGATTTCAGGGCTGAAAGATATGTATTGATCACCGCTCACCTTTAAGGTGCCCCTTTCCACTTCGTTATCGAGAAGATATCTGACAGATTTCTGCAGTTCTCCTGCTTCCATGGACTCTATTATGTCTCCCGGAGACCCCTGGCATACCAGGTCGTCCAGTACATAAGCCTTCACCCCGGCCTCGGAAATGGTTATCTTCTTGAAATACATGTCGTATCCCTCCATGGTTTTGATTATTTCCATCACCTGGCGGAAGCGGACTTTTTCTTCCATTTCAATGGTCTGGCCGACTTCCAGCTTCGTTATGGTCAGCCCCTGTATCAACGGAAGTCTAGGCTCGACGCTGCTCTTTCGCAGCACCAGGGAATTTCCGTCTATTATGGCATAATTATCGTCGTACATCACAGCGGCAGTCTGCTTTCTCTCAGTCAGCTCTATCTTTATCTTGTCGGGAAGTATGCGCTTGACTTTTACCTTTTCCATGTAAGCGTCCTTTTCAAGCCTGTCTTTTATTTCACCTATATTGCTTCCCCAGAAAATATTGCCTCCCGTCTTGCATCCGCCCATCATCAATATCTCGTCTTCATTGTAGTAGGAATTGCCTGTTACTTCAAAAGAGGTCACGTTAAAATATGACGACGAGGCAAAAAAGTAGAGGCCTGTCAAAACTGCCAGTGTTATCAGCAGCTTTACAAGCAGGCTTACTTTAGATTTTCTCTTCTTTCTTTCTCTTTTCTCTCTTTTTTTCAATTAGCCCACCTAGATCTTTTATCCCCTTTTCAAAATCCTCATATCCTCTGTGTATATGAAACGTGTCGTTTACTACGGTTCTTCCCTCGGCCATAAGGCCTGCCAGCACCAAAGCAGCGCCTCCGCGCAGATCTCTTGCATAAACTTCCGCGCCGCAAAGAGCTTCGACTCCTTTTATTATAGCATTTTTTCCGCAGATTTCAATATCAGCCCCCATTTTAAGCAGATCGTTTTTATGGGTAAATCTGCTCTCGAAAACCTCTTCCCTTATGGTAGTCAGGCCTTTGGCCACCGTGGACAGCGTCAGTATCTGCGGCTGGAAATCTGTGGGAAACCCGGGATACGGCTGAGTTATAATCATGCCGGGGCTCTTGAGCCTGCCGCAGGCCCACACTTCTATGGTATTTTCATAGGCTCTGACTGCTGCTCCCATACTTTCGAAGCATTTCAAAATCTCGGATATATATTCGGCTCTGATGTTTCTGAACACGGCCCGGCCGCCGGTTCCGATGACCGCTGCCATATAGGTCGCCGCCTCTATCCTGTCTTCGAGGATGAAGTACATGACTTCTTGTGGCCTTTCACACAGGGCGGCTCCTCTGGCGCCTTTGACAAATATGGTGTCTGTGCCGGCTCCGTATACCTGAAAACCGCATGTTCTCAGAAACCCTTGCAAATCCTTTATCTCGGGCTCTACGGCGCAGTTTTCTATGATGGTATCGCTCTCTCCGGCCAATGCTGCCATCATCAGATTTTCCGTCGCTCCTACGCTGGGAAAGTCCAAGTATATTTGATCGCCTATCAGGCCTTGTCCTCCGGCTACGGCTTCTACGTATTCGCCGTTTTCATCCTCGCTTATCACAGCTCCGAGGATTTCAAAGCCCTTGAGATGAAGTTCTATCGGCCTGGCCCCTATGGCGCATCCGCCGGGCAGCGGTATCCTCACCCTGCCTTTTCGCGCAAGCAGAGGACCCATAACCAGTATTGAAGCCCTCATCTTGCTGACCAAGTCTTTTTCAACTTCCGTTGAATATATGTCTTCAGTGTGTATGGAAATGGTATTTTCACCTATTTCCTCTATATCTGAACCAAGGGATGAAAGGATTTCTTTCATCAGACTTACATCCCTGAGGCACGGTACCGCGTCAATGATGCATACATCATCGGAAAGAAGAGCCGCAGCCATCAGCGGCAATACCGCGTTTTTTGCACCACTAATATGCACCTCCCCTTTGAGAGGGCCGCTTTGTTTCACAATATACTTAGCCAATTCAAAAGCCTCCGCAAGACTATAATTTTTTCATTTCTTCAATGCATGTTTTGCAGACGTTTTTCCCGTGAATTGAAACCACGTCTTTTACATTTCCGCAGAATACGCATGCCGGCTCGTATTTTTTCAGCATTATATATTCTCCGTCTACAAATACTTCCAAAGAGTCCTCGGTCTTTATCCCCAAATTTCTTCTCAGTTCCACAGGGATAACTACTCTTCCCAATGGATCTACCGGTCTGACAATTCCTGTTGCTTTCATTTTTTCGTCCTCCTCTTGTTTCTTTTAGGTGTGTGTGTTATTTATCTTTATTAGTCGGTTTTCTTACAATTCCGGCAAAGCTGCTCGCTGCATTGACTATACTGGTAATAGCTGCAACTATGCTCTGATTTCCCTTAATTGAATTTACAACCGTTCCAACCGAATCACTTACTCCGTCAACTATTTTGTCTATCTTCTGTGCTTTGTCAGCAGCGACTTCGGAAACAATTTTGGCATCGTCCAATACGGAATTGACCTTTGTAAGCGTGATGATAGCCTTTCTCGTAAGTGCGATCAAATATATCAATAAAACGATAGCGAGCGCTGCCAGCAATGTCAGCAGAACTCCTTCCCAGGTTATTGTTACTGTCATAAAATCCCTCCTCATTGGCAACTCATTTTATTATACCCCAAAACTGGAAATTGCTTCAACATTTTTTTGGATTTTACGCATACATTTTATTACAGATTGTGTGCTTATGCAATGGTCTTGTGAAAGGAGATTTTGTGATGATGAATTTAATCTGGGCTGTCATATTTATCGCCTCTTTCATATATGCCTGTTTTTCCGGAAATCTTGCCAGTCTCAACGACGCTCTTACGGAGGGTTCAACTGAGGCTGTGGAGTTTATCCTAGGTCTTGCCGGCATAATGGCCATGTGGAGCGGCCTGATGGAAATCGCGGAAAGAACCGGCCTCATAAACAAGCTGTCTCGCCTTCTCCTGCCTTTCACCAAACTTCTTTTCCCCTCCCAGAAAGACCCGGAAACCATTTCGTCCATAATAATGAGCTTCATGGCTAACATTTTCGGTGCAGGCAACAGTTCAACCGTCTTTGCCCTGCGTACCATGGAAAAGCTGGACGAAGCCAACAGGCACAGTCCTATCGCCAGCAATGACATGTGCACTTTCGCGGTAGTGAATATGGCTTTTGCCCCCATATTTCCCATAATGGCCATTCAGATCCGCAGCGACTGCGGTTCTCAGGACCCTTATTCCATAGTCCTGCCGTCCATCATAACAGCCGGTATAACCATTCTCGTATCCGTGCTGGCATGCAAATTTTTTGAAAGGAGAAGCTAAATGTCACAGGTCTTCACTTTTCTTTCAGTCGGCTTTCTGCCTGTGATGAGCGCTGTCATCATAGGGTACGGTCTCTGGAAGCGGGCACCCATATACGATCTATTCATAGAAGGTGCAAAAAATGGCTTGAAAACGGCTGTAGAAATAATGCCTTTTCTCATAGGCATATTCATCGCCATAAACAGCCTGACCTCATCCGGCATACTCAACCTGATAGACGTGCTGCTGGCTCCCGTGCTCACCGCCCTCGAAGTCCCGGCCCAGCTCCTGCCTCTGATGTTCCTCAGAGCCATCTCCGGAAGCGGTTCCATGATAATCCTCCAGGACATACTGGAAAACGTCGGCCCCGATTCCTATGCCGGCCGTGTGGCCTGCGTAATGGCCGGAGGCTGTGAAACCGTCATATACGTGCTGGCGCTCTACTTTGGCGTTACAAAGGTAAAGCAAATGAGGCACGCTTTTAAAGGTGGCCTCATAGGTTACATAACAGGTATGATAGTTTCTATAATTATATGCAGATTCATGTAATAGTACGGCATCGTGCACACCTGCGGCGGCGTGCTGCAATGCGGCACCGCAGCATAGCCATGCGGCGGCGTGCCTATCGCTCGTACGCTTTCAAAATTTCCGGCGTATACTTGCCCTCATCGTCGTAGACCCAGATATTGCTGGGAAATTTCAGCTCACTGCCTCCGCCCTTGATCATATGGACTAATAGCATGTTCGGCTCCGCGTCTTTTTTAGGGCTTATGAAGCGGATTTCTTTCGGCTCCAGACCGTTTTCCCTGCCGAAGCAGCAGATATCCGCCAACCTGAAAGGCCTGTGAATCATAAAAAATTCTCCCTTAGGCTTGAGCAGATGAGAGGCGCAGGCCATAAACTCCCCCAGACCGGCAGAGGTCTCATGCCTTGCCAGCATCTTAGGCGTTTTGTCATTGGTCAGTCCGCTGCCCCGCTGAAAATACGGCGGATTTGAGACAACCATGTCTGCTTTTCCCTTGAGCTTTCTGCCCCACTCGCACTCCAAATCACCGAAATTTCCAACATCATCGTTTATAAACGATATGCGTTCTTCCAGTCCGTTGGCATCAGCGTTTCTGCAGGCTCTCTCCCAGGAATCCCGTTGAAACTCTATGCCATAGATTTTTTCAGGACAAATCTTATAATCCAATATGATAGGGATTACCCCGGTACCGGTT
>OLRX01001544.1_pt1 | contig 16865 bp, 15 predicted proteins | sample 1672991 | NCBI WGS metagenome assembly OLRX01 (sample SAMEA3136744, study PRJEB25190) | human gut metagenome | biome: human gut; feature: human-associated habitat; material: faeces | place: Austria | collected 2013
TGCCATGCCGTAAAGCTTGGTGAAGGCTTTTAAAATAATCAGTTTTTTGCTGTTTTTCAGCAGATGCTTTGCCGAAAGGCCTTCGCCCTCCGGCAGAAAATCCAGAAAGCATTCGTCCACGGCCAGTACCGCACCCTCACGCGCAACCTGTTCCCCGGCTACGTGATAGCCGTCACCAACCGTGTGGACGAGCTGAACGACCGTCTGGTCAGGATCCCCACGTTCACCCGCATGCTCGGCAGCGAGAAGTCATTCATCCCCCTCGATCGGTCCGAGAAGGCGTTCATCAACGCCTTCACCACCGAGAAGCACCGCACCATCAGCCTGTCGAAGGCCGTATACGAAGGCGACAAGGTGGTGGTAACCGAAGGCCCCATGATCAACCGCGAAGGCTGGATCACCGAGGTCAACCGCCGCAAAGGAACCGCCCACATCGAAGTGAACATGTTCGGAAGAACCATCAACGTAGAGATAGGACTAGCGATTGTCGGCCGAAGGCCTGAAAAAGAATAGCATTCCCTTGTCGTATTGGGGCGGGGATTCGCTGCGCCCCCTCCCGTCAGACAGGACGAGGTAACCGTGCGTTTTGCGAGCAACACGCCCCGCCACTCAAAGGCGGTCGCGTGACCATCGAAGAAAACGCGATAGCGGTTGACGAGAATGAGGAGCTCTTAGCCGTTGCGGATTTAGGTGCCGCAGCTTACGACGAAACCCTCGAGAGCCCTATCCCGCGCGACGTCCTTGAGGCGCTCCTGCCCGGTGACGACGTCGTGGAGCTCGCGGAGCCTGAGTTAGGCGGCGGCATCGGCTACCGCTTCGCCAAGCGTGCGTTCGATCTGGCGTCATGTTCGGCGGCGCTTGTTGCCCTTGTGATACCCATGACCGTCATTGCGATCGGGATCAAGGTCGAGTCGCCCGGTCCCGCCATCTACGCGCAGACGCGCGTGGGCCTGGGGGGCAGGGAGTTCTCCATCTACAAGTTCCGCTCGATGTACGCCGACGCCGAGGCGCGCGGCGCGCAGTGGGCCGCTGACGGCGACCCGCGAGTGACGCCCTTCGGCAAGTTCCTGCGCCGCACGCGCTTGGACGAGATCCCGCAGTTCTGGAACGTGGTCAGGGGCGACATGTCCCTCGTCGGCCCCAGGCCCGAGCGGCCCGCCTTCTGCGAGGAGTTCGAGAAGCGCATCCATGGATGGCGCCACCGCACCCTCGTCAAGCCCGGCATCAGCGGGCTTGCCCAGGTGACGGGCGGCTACGAGCTGCTCCCCAAGGAGAAGGTGCTGCTGGACATGGAGTACATCAGGCACCGCTGCCTCAGGATGGACCTCTCCATCATCGCCAAGACGCTCAAGACGGTCTTCACCGGGGACGGGGCGCGGTGAGCTTCCCGAACTCAGGTAAAGTGCTTTTCACGGCTACGCTTGTCCGGGGCCACATCGCCAAATTTCACCTTCCCTATCTAAAATGGTTCAAAGAGCAAGGGTGGGAGACTTGGGTTGCTGCCAAGAACGATTACATGGAAAATACATGCAATATACCTTACTGCGACCATTATGTCGATGTCGACTTTGCGAGAACCCCGTTTTCTGCGCGAACGCTTTCGGCTTATCGTCAGTTGCATCAGCTCTTCGATCAAGAGAAGTTCGATATTGTTCATACCCATACGCCGGTGGGCGGTGTCCTAACGCGGCTTGCTGCGCGGAGCGCTCGCGCAGGAGGCACCAGCGTTATTTACACTGCCCATGGGTTTCACTTCTACGACGGCGCACCCCCTATAAACTGGCTGCTATGGTATCCAGTTGAGCGTATTATGTCGTGCTTTACCGATGTGCTGATTACTATCAACGACGAGGACTATCGCCGAGCGAGACGATTTGCTCATTGCGAAGTGGAATACATACCTGGCGTAGGGGTTGACTTGTCGAGATTCGCGGCGTCGGAGTGCCGCAACCGTAAACGCGCTGAGTTGGGCCTCGATGGAAACAGCTTCGCTCTGCTATCGGTTGGTGATCTTATCCCTCGCAAGAATCAGGTTGCTATCATTGAAGCGATGGCACAGTTGCCCAAAAACGTAAAGCTGAATATATGCGGCTATGGCCCGGAAGAAGAAAAACTCAGGAGAACTGCTCGGGAGTTGGGGGTATGCGATCGCGTTGCTCTGCGGGGGTTTCGCGACGATATTGATGAGATTATGGCTGCTTCGGATGCGCTGGTGTTCCCCTCGGTACATGAAGGACTGCCCGTCACAGTTATGGAGGCGATGGCCAGTGGTCTTCCTGTGATAGCAGGCGCTATTCGGGGCATTTACCCCGATCTGCTAAGGGATCACGAGAGCGGCATAGTGCTTGAAGCCATCGATGGGCCGTCGATAGCCAATTCCGTCCGAGAGCTTATGGCTGACGCTAAACTCGGCTCAGAGCTTGCACGGAGAGCGCATGATTCCGTAAAGCACTTCAGTCTCGAGGAGTCTCTTTCCGCCATGGAAAAGATTTATTTACGGGAAGGGGCGCTTGAACTCGATGCGCTTCAGCTTCAAATTTAAAGGAAATCGGAATGTATTTGGGCTGCGGCTAAGTGTCGGGAGGCTGGGTTGAAAATGCTCGGCAAGGCGCTGTCGAGTATGGTTTGGATGACGTCATGAACGCATCCAGATCAATTGTCATGCTGCGGTCTAATGATGTTTTGGCGGATTCCCGTGTCCAAAAGGAATCGAAGTCTTTAGCGGAACACGGATATCGTGTTCGAGTGGTTGGTTGGGATAGGGCCTTTACACATCCGCCTCAAGAGCGGTTTATTAATGCAACAAAAGCCAAGGTAACCCTTGTGGGGATTAGGGCTTCATATAGCGGCGGCTTCAAAAGGAATTTTCTCCCGTTACTGCGCTTCCAGTTGGCGATTGCGAATCAGCTCGTTAGGAGACGGCATGAGTATGGCTACATTCATGCTTGTGATTTTGACACCGCTTTCATCGCTTGCATAGTGAACGCATTCTTAAAAAAGATATTTGTGTATGACATTTTCGATTATTACATTGATGCTTTTAATGTTCCGTCGAGAATAAAACCCTTGATTGCAAGACTGGATCGATGGGTTATGAAACACGCTGATAGCATTATTGTATGCAACGAGAAACGCCGAGAACAGATATGCTTTTCAGACCAGAGAAAAGTCTTTGTTATACATAATTCTCCCCAAAGCATCGACAAAAGCGTCGGTCAGACAGATGGGGTTTCTCTTTGCCACAATATAGACATTGTCGATATCGTCTACGTGGGAGTGTTTGCTCCCGGAAGATTAATCGAAGAGCTGCTTGAGCTAGTTGAAGAAAGGTGCGACGTCCGTCTTCATATTGCCGGTTTTGGTGCATTAGAGAATGAAGTACGAGCTGCAGCGGAACGATGCGGCCATGTTCGCTTTTATGGGAAGTTGTCATATGAAGACGCTTTGCAGCTGGAGAGCAAGGCAACGATCATGATCGCGCTATACGATCCGGATTGCCCGAATCACAAATATGCCGCTCCGAATAAGTTTTACGAGGCGTTAATGCTCGGAAAACCTTTAATTACAACAAAGGGAATTGGAATAGACGAGATTATCGAGAGCCAGTCTTTTGGGGTAGCCACGCATTACTCTAAAGAAGGGCTATCTAAAGGAATAGATGCTGTGCTTGAAATGTTGCGAAAAAGGGAAGTCGACAGAAGCAAAATGAAAAGAACCTTCGAAGTTGAGTATAGTTGGAATCGGATGGCTGATCGGCTTTTATCGATCTACGCAGCATTGGAAAGCTAAAGTGAAGGCGATAGAGCCAAGAAGCCAATTCTCGAGAATGGGTGGTGCAGCTGCTTGTTTTGCGGCAGGGGCCTACCCATTTCTTCCCTTAATTAAAGAATGGAGCTTGACAATAGGGACTATTGTTGAGCTGGCTTTGCTTATCGGATTAACGGGTTTTGTTTTTGTTCGAATGATACTCGAGAGGTTCCCTGTCGCGCTCATAGCTTCCTTTCTGCTCCTAATGCTTTTCCTGACTGCGTATTGCTTTCTTGGTGGATTTGGAGTTGAGGCATTATCGGGTTTCAGGGCTCTTGCTCTTCCCTTGATTGTGTATTTGGCTTTTTACAAAGGGGAAGTCGCATCTGATAAAAGAGTTGGCTTAGCAGCGAGAGTCACAATTGCGGCTGCTTTAATAATGAGTGTAGGCTGCATTGTTCAGTTCGTATATCCTGAGGCTATCAAGCAGTTACACAATCCAGAAAATTGGATCGTTTTGCGAAGCAAGACCGATTGGATTCCTTTCAGCCAATACAACAGAGCTATGTCTTTTATGAACGATCCTAATGTCTTGAGCGTTTTTCTATGCATAGCTCTTTTTATGCATCTTGAGCTTATCAGCCTAAAGGACGGAACCAGTAAGAAGGATCATGCTATTTCCGGATTACTTTTTCTCGGGGTTGTGTTGACTGGTTCCAGAACAGGGGTGGTTCTAATTGGGGCGTATCTGATTCTGAAGTTGCCGACCCTGCTCTCAAAGGCTGCGTTTAGTCCGAAAAAGGTCATTGTCGTTTCGGCTTTCTTGCTCCTAGGAATGATTGCATTAGCGGTTTTGTTTGACGAAGTTATTTCATATTTGCGTATCGACACCCTACTGACCGGAAATGGGAGATTTACCCGCAATTCTTTTATCTTTGAGGCGCTTGGCGAAAAAGATTCGATGTTCCTCTTTGGTCACGGATTATTCGACGGACGTTCAATTACTTTCGAAAACAGTTATTTGCTTTTATTTTATATGTTTGGCCTAGTCGGTTTGGTGATGTATGGGGCTCTTCTGTTGGTTTTGTTTCGGCCATTGTTAGGTGGGTTTAATGCTGCGCCACTCCTCTGTTGTGCGGCGGCGTTTTTTGTTGGGGATTACGTTGTAATTCCTCAAGTCTCGCTTTACATCGTGCTCTGGTTGCTCTTAGGTAGGAGTTTGAATTCCTCGTGTAGTCAGATCAGGGGAAATGTGATTTAGCGTGAATGCTTGTGCGATGCAATCGGCATATATCTTTCTGACTCCCTCCATTGCGGAGATAGGGGGAGCTGAGAGGTACCTCAACGCAAAAGTGTCTTGGCTAGTAGAAAACGGGTGGGATGTCTATATTCTTTCCCAGTATTCCGGAAAGCTTCCTTTTGAATATGAAGGAGCGGAGTTAGTTTGTTTTCCGGAGCTAGCTGCGAAACCCTATTGCGTAAAGAAGGCAAGAATCGATAGGCTACTGGAGACGATGCAGAGAAACCTGCAAAAATATGAACTCATTTATATTGAAAGCTCAACTATTCAAATCTCGTTCTGGGGAGAGATGCTAGCCTCGAAGGTTGGTGGAAGGCATCTTTTATTTCATTTGGGGGAAAAAGCCCCAAACTTGTCAAGACGAGAGATAGAATATCTGTCTTTCAAAGCTTCAAGAAATGAGTTCGCATGCATAACGGAAGATGTTTTCACAAGAACTTTTTCCGGAATCGACATCCCGAGGGAAAACATGAGCGAGTCGAGGGTGCTGACTGCTTGGATGGGCAACCCTGTGCAAGACGTCTCGTTTGACGATTCTGTAATCCCTCCTTCCGATTTTCGTATAGGATGCTTATCTCGTCTCGATAAACCTTATTTGGAGCAAGCGTTAAAGAGCGTCAGGGCTTTTTGCGCGCACCATAAGAGCAAGAAGATCGCCTGTGTTTTGATTGGCGATTCTGCGTTATGCGGATCCAGAGAACGACTAGAAGATATATGTCGCGATGTGAGCAATTGCTCGTTAACTTTCTTGGGCGCAATGAGTCCTATTCCTAAAAACTTGCTTCAGTCATTTGATGTTGTTATGGCCAAGGCAGGTTCTGCTATTGTGGCTGCAAGGGAAGGCGTTCCGACAATTGTGTATGGCATCGAAGACGATGCGTGCAGAGGAGTAGTGGGGCTCGAATGCGCTGACAAGGAAATTTCTGCGGAATTTCTGTTGAAAGAGATTTTAATAGATGATAAATACAAGGGCGTAGACCTGAAGTCTAAAGTTGCGGCCTATAAGCCTCCTAAGTTTGAGGAGCATTTCAAATTCGTTCAACCTCGGTGCAATGAGCGTATGCACTTTGACACGCGTCGATTGAGGCCAAGTGCTCGAAGCTTTGCGTCCTCCTTGTGGGCGTTGGCCTTTCGAGAACATCCATATGCCGCGTTAGCACGGTTCAAAAGTATGTTTTAGTCGACATACTGGTCGTGCAAACAATGGGTTGCTGCAAAAATATTGGTTAAGCGACAGGACATTAAGCAAAAAACGCTCTCGTCTCTCTTTTGGAAGCTGTTCGAAAAGGGCGGTAGGGCTGTCGTCGAGCTCGCGGTTCAGATCGCCATGGCGCGGTTGCTGGCCCCCGAGTATTTCGGTGCCCTCGCAATCATGCTCGTCTTCGTGAACGTCGGAAACGTGATCGTGCAGTCCGGGCTCAACACGGCGCTCGTGCAGGCGCCGGAGGCAGACGGGGACGACTGCTCGACCGTCTTCTGGATGTCGCTCGCGATATCGCTCGTCCTGTACACCGCAGTGTTCCTGGCCGCCCCGGCCGTCGCATCCTTCTACGCCATGGAGGGACTCGTATGGCCCCTGCGGGCCCTCGCGCTCGTCCTCGTGATCAACGCCTTCAACGCGGTGCAGGTCGCTATCGTGTCGCGACGGCTCGAGTTCGAGAAGATCTTCAGGGCGACCATGGCCTCCGTCCTCGCGTCGGGGCTCCTCGGCGTCGCGGCGGCCGTCGCCGGGGCCGGCCTTTGGGCCTTGGTCGCGCAGCAGCTCTCCTACCAGATCGCCAACTGCATAGTGCTGGGCTTTCAGGTCCGCTGGCTCCCGCGCCTCGTGTTCAAAGCCGACCGGGCCCGGGGGCTCTTCTCCTTCGGCTGGAAGCTTCTCGCATCCGGCCTGCTCGACCAGGGGTACCAGTCGCTGTCCGACCTCATAATAGGCAAGCAGTTCTCGGCCTCGAGCCTCGGGCTGGTGTCCCAGGGCAAGAAGTACCCGCAGGCGGTGGGGTCCATGCTCGACGGGACGATCCAGCCGGTCATGCTCTCGGCGGTCTCGCGCGTGCAGGACGACGTCGCTTACGTCAAGCGCCTCGTGAGGCGCGCGCTCAAGACCTCCACGTTCCTCATCGTCCCCTCGATGGCGTTGTTCGCCATGGTCGCCGAGCCCCTGGTCGCGCTGCTCCTCGGCGAGAAGTGGCTGCCTTGCGTGCCGTTCCTGCAGATGTACTGCTTCATATACGCGCTCCTGCCCATCCACACCACCAACCTCCAGGCCTTGAACGGCATGGGCCGAAGCGACCTCTTTCTTAAGCTGGAGCTCGTCAAGAAGGCCTACGGGGTGGTCTTCCTGCTGGTGGCGGCGTTCGTCTTCAAGAGCGTCTACGTCATGGTCGGGACCTACATGCTCACCGGCATCATCTCGACCTTCGTCAACGCCTGGCCTAACAGGCGCGTGATCGGCTACTCCTACGCCGAGCAGGTCCGCGACATCTGCCCGGCGTTTCTGCTGGCGGCGGCCTCCGCGGCGCTCGCATGGCCGGCCGGCCTTCTCGGGCTTCCCGCGATCGCGACGATCCTCCTGCAGGCGGCGGTCATGGCGGGGGCCTACCTGGGCCTCGCGAGGGCCTTCAAGGTGGAGGCACTCGCGTACCTCGTCGCCACGGCCGGGGAGCTCGTCGGCTTCCGGAGGGCGAGAGGCTAGGAGGCCCCCATCTCCCCGGACTTTGAAAAGCGAATAGCGAAGGAAGGCGGTCCCTTGGACATCGGGATACCCGTGGCGCGCTCGTCGATGCCGCCCTTGGAGGAGTACGTCGCCGAGATCGCGCCTTTGTGGGAGAGCCGCTGGCTCACCAACATGGGCGTCGAGCACCGGAAGCTCGGGGCCATGCTGAGGGAGCGCCTCGGCGTGGAGAACGTCGAGCTCTTCGCGAACGGGCATCTCGCCCTCGAGTGCGCCCTGCAGGCGCTCGGGCTCGGCGAGGACGGGCGCGACGAGGTGGTGACCACTCCCTTCACGTTCGCATCGACCACGCACGCCATCGTCCGCTCGGGGCTGACCCCCGTGTTCGCCGACATCGAGCCGGATGGCCTCACGCTCGATCCGGAAGCCGTGGAGCGCGCCGTCACCCCGCGCACGTGCGCGATCCTGCCCGTGCACGTCTACGGTAACCTCTGCGACGTCGACGCGCTGCAGGCCGTCGCCGACAGGCACGATCTGAAGGTCGTCTACGACGCCGCGCACGCCTTCGGCGTCGAGCGCGACGGCGCCTCGGCCGCGTCCTTCGGGGACGCCTCTATGTTCAGCTTCCATGCGACGAAGGCCTTCAACACGGTAGAAGGCGGGGCGTTGTGCTTCCGCGACCCCGCGCTGGGTGAGGCGCTTTCCCGCCTGCGCAACTTCGGGCTTGCCGGGCCCGACGACGTGAGGTCGGTCGGCGGCAACGCCAAGATGGACGAGCTCCGCGCCGCGATGGGGGTGTGCAACCTGCGCCGTTTCGACGGGGAGGTGGCAAAGCGCGCCGCCGTCGCCGCGCGCTACCGCGAGCGACTGGAGGGGGTGCCCGGGCTGCGCCTCCCGTGCCAGTCCCGCCCGGGCGTCAAGCCCAACCATGCCTACATGCCCGTCCTCTTCGATGACGCCTTCGGCGCGTCTCGCGACGAGGTTCTCGCGGCGCTCGCCGCAGAAGGGGTGGGCGCGCGCAGGTACTTCCATCCGCTCACGAGCTCCTTCCCTTGTTACCGGGGGGTCTACGACCCGGGCGAGACCCCCGTGGCCGAGGACGCCGCCGCGCGCGTGCTCGCGCTACCGATGTACGCCGATCTGGCGCTCGAGGACGTGGACTTGGTGTGCGAGATAGTGAGAGGATGCGCGAGATGAGCCCGAAGAGGTCCATCCTCCTGCTCGGCGGCTCGCGCCAGCAGATCGTCGCCATCGAGACCGCGAAGCGCCTCGGCTACCGGACGGTGCTGTGCGACTACCTGCCGGACAACCCCGGCCAGTATGTCGCCGACTCGTTCCATCTCGTGAGCACGACCGACCGCGAGGCGGTGCTCGAGGTGGCGCGGGCGGAGGGCGTCTCCGGCGCGCTCGCCTACGCCTCCGACCCCGCCGCCCCGACCGCGGCCTACGTGGCCGAGGAGCTCGGCCTTCCCACCAACCCGCTGCGGGCCGTCGAGGCGATGTCCGAGAAGCATAGGTTCAGGGCCTTCCTGGAGGAGTCCGGCCTGCCTTGCCCGCGCTCCGTCTCCTTCGCCTTCGGCGAGGAGGCGGGCCAAGTGGAACGGAGGCTCTCGCGGCTGCGGCTCCCCGCTGTCGTCAAGCCGACCGACTCGTCCGGCTCAAAGGGCGTCACGATCTTGAACTCTTTGGACGAGGTGGCGGACGCGGTCGCCCGCGCCTCGTCCTTCTCGCGCAATGGCGTCCTCATAGCGGAGGAGTACGTGGAGAGGGGCTTCCCGCAAGTCATCGGCGGGGACGTCTTCGTCGTAGGAGGGGAGGTGCGCTTCTGGGGCCTCATGTCCTGCCTGCGGGATGACGCCCTCGGCGGGCTTGTTCCAGTCGGCGAGTTCTTGCCGCCCGGACTTCCCGATGCGGATGTCCGGTCCGTCGAAATCGTGCTGCAAAGGCTTGTTCGAGCGCTTGGGATCAACTTCGGCGAGCTCAATGTCGAGGTGATCGTCGGCCGGGACGGCGTCCCGTACGTCCTCGAGCTCGGGGCCCGCGCGGGGGGCAACATGATCCCCGTGCAGCTCTCGGACGCGAGCGGGGTCGACCTCGTCGCCGCGGGCGTGCTCTGCGCGATGGGGGAAAATCCGGGTCCGCTCGACTGGGAGCCGGCGGGCGAGGCGCTCGCGACCTACGTGCTGCACTCGGGCTCGTCCGGGACGTTCAGGGGGGTTGACGTCGATCCTGCGATCGCGCGGCACGTCTACCGGACGGAGATGTACGTCTCGGAGGGCGGCCGGGCCGAGGCGTTCGATGGGGCCGACAAGGCGCTCGGCATCGTGTTCCTGCGCTTCGACGACGAGCGCCAAATGGCCGAGACGCTTGGCTGCATCGGAAGCCTCGTCTCGCCGATCGTGGAGGCGGCCTCGTGAGCGCGGCGCGCGAGATAGGCGGGTATCTGGAGTTCGAGAGGTTCAGAGGCTCCCTGTATCACGATGGCGCTGTTCGCTTGAGCTCGGGGAGGGCGTGCCTCGAGTACGTGATCGAGCTGCGTGGGATCAATGCGATATGGCTCCCCGACCTGCTCTGCTCGTCAGTCTCGGGCCTCTGTAGCAGGAAGGGCGTGCGCATCCTTACCTACGCCGTCGACGAAAGGTTTCACCCTGAGGAAGGGGTCGACGTGGGACACGGGGAGTGGCTCTACCTCGTCGACTACTACGGGACTCTCGATGGGGCCGATGTCGCGAGGGGTCTCGAAGTTTCCGGGGGCAAGCTGATCGTGGACGAGTCCCAAGGCTTCTTCCGACGGCCTTGGGAGGGCGTGGACACGCTCTACACCTGCAGGAAGTGGTTCGGCGTGGCCGATGGGGCTTTCCTTTGGACGCATGATGGAGCGGAGCTCAACAGGACGCTTCCCGCTGGCGAGTCCCACGCTCGCATGGGATTCGTACTTGGACGGCTCGAGCGGCCGGCCTCCGACTTCCTTGGCGAGGCCAGGGCGAACAACGCTCGCTTCGCCGAGGAGCCGATGAGCGCGATGTCGCCCGTGACGGAGAGCATCCTACGGGCCGTCGACTACGGCTGGGCCCGGCGCGCGAGGGAGCGAAACTGGGCGGCCCTTCACGAGGCGCTGGGCGCCTCGAATCTGCTCGAGGTCGCAGCTTCCGAGGGCCCGTTCATGTACCCGTACCTCGTGGACGACGCGCGTGGCGTGCGGGAGCGGTTGGCCGAGCGCGGCGTGTACGTCCCGACGCTGTGGCCGAACGTCGTGGAGGACTGCGCTCGCGGCTCGGTCGCTTGGAGGTACGCGAGGGACATCCTCCCCTTGCCGGTCGACCAGCGGTACGGGCTTGAGGAGATGGTGAGGGTTGCTACCGCCCTGAAGTCGGATTAACGGTTTTGCGCAAAGGCGCAAAATGGACAGATTCGAAAAAAGAGGGGCGGTTTGCGCTGCGAGGGCAAACGTCTTCGGCCTCCCCGCGAAGAGCTTGTCGGGCACTAGCCTAAAAACGAGGCGATTAGAGAGGTGAGTTTTGAAGAACCTGCTCATGCTGAATGCGACCATGTCGGACAAGCCGCTGATCATGGCGGCGAAACGACTAGGATACCACGTGATCACGACGGGAAACCGACCCTCATACAAAGGGCACGATTACTCGTCCGAGTACGTTTTCGGCGACTACTCCAATTTGGAGGAAATGCTCGAGCTGTCGAAGAGGCACGACATCGAAGCCGTAAGCTGTGGGACGAGCGACAACACGGCCATAACCGCAGCTTTTCTGGGTGAGCGGCTTGGGCTCAAGGGACACGACTCGCCCTCGATCGCGGACGCCATGCATAGGAAGGGCAGCTTCAAGGCGTTTGCGAGGGAGCATGGAGTCAGTAGCCCTCTAGCCATGCTCTTCCTTGATCGAGCTGCGGCCTTGTCGCACGCTTCCGCTATTTCCTTCCCTGCGATGGTCAAACCGTTCGACACCGCCGGCGGGAAAGGCGCCAGCAAAGCCGAGTGTCCTGCCCAGTTCCGGCAGGCGGTCGAGACGGCGTTCGCGTGCTCGGATGCGGGCATCGTGGTAGAGCCGTTCGTGGAGGGCCCTCAATACTCTTTCCTGTGCTTTTTGGTGGATGCGAAAGCGAGGGCGTTCTGCACGTGGAGCGACCATTCCTATCGGTTCCCTTTCATGGTTTCGGGAGGAGTCATGCCGGCCGATGTTTCGGACGACATCGTAAGCCTCATGGTGTCGGAGATGGAGAAGATCGCTCAGGCCGCCAATTTGGTAGACGGCATACTCAACGCCCAGTTCATCGTGTCCGACGGCGTTCCCTGGATCATAGAGGTGATGCGAAGGAGTCCGGGCAATTGGACCACGAGCCTCGTTTCGAGGGCCACCGGTGTCGATTGGAACGAATGGATCATCAAGGCCGAAGCGGGTCTCGACTGCTCCGGCATGCCCCAGGTCTCGCGGGTCGAAGGCTACTACGGTTATGCGAGCCTGCTCGCCCCGCGAGAAGGGGTCTTCTCGGGGCTGCGGGTTGCAGACGAGCTGCTGGGCAACATCACGGTTTGTGAGATATGGGGCCGGCTCGGCCACGTCGTCGAAGACGCCACTTACGACAAATTGGGGCTCGTGCAGATGGAGTTTGGAAACAAGGAAGAGGCCGAGCGGAAAACGGCGGCGTTTTACGAGCTGGTTGAAATCGAGATGAGATAAGGAGATCTGTCCTATGGGAAACGAAGCAAAAGGGCCGGTGACGATGGGCGTGGCTGGGGCGGGGCGCGCGACCGAACTGCACATGGAGGGCCTCAGCCGATTCAGCGGCATTCCCGTACGTCTGAAGACCGTCATGGCGCGCCGTCAGGATCAGCTTGACGAGGCTCTTGCCCGCTGGCCTTTCGAGACGGCGACAAAGTGCTTCGACGAAATGATTTGCGATTCCGAGATCGATGTCATCGACATCTGCACCCCTCCGTACCTCCATGTGGAGATGGCGAAGAAAGCCCTTCTGGCTGGAAAGCACGTAATTTGCGAGAAGCCGCTTTCAGGATACTTCGGCTCAGAAGGAGACGGGAGGCCCGTTGGGGACAAGGTGCCGAAAAGGGTCATGTACGAGCGACTTCTGGAATCCATGGAGGAGCTGCGGGAGGTCGTCACCCGAACTGACAGGAAGTTCATGTACGCGGAGAACTTCGTTTACGCGCCCGCCATCCTCAAGGCGGCTGAGATGATAAAGGCGAAGGGGAGCAAGATCCTTTACGCCAAAGGCGAGGAGAGCCTGAAAGGCTCCAGCTCTCGCGTGGCTGGAGAATGGGAGAAGACAGGTGGGGGGATCTTCATCAGGACTGGCTCCCATCCTTTGTCGGCCATCCTCTGGCTCAAGGGGCAGGAGGCGGAGGCGAGGGGCGAAAAGATCGAGGTCGAAAGCGTTCTCGCGGACATGGGTCGCATTACCTCGACCCTCTCCGATTATGAGCATCGGCATATAGTCGCGCATCCGCATGACGTGGAGGACATGGGCACGGTTATCCTCCGGTTCTCGGACGGCTCCCGCGCCAATCTTGTTGCATGCGACACATTGCTCGGTGGATCAAAAAACGTCGTCGAGCTGTATTGCAACGACGCGGCCATCAACTGCAACTTAACCATGTCGAACGTCATGAGCGCGTATTTCCTCGATGAGGACTGTCTGGACAATGTTTACATATCGGAGATGCTGCCCTCTAAAACAGGCTGGAACAATCCCTTTCTTGCGGACGAGGTTTTGCGCGGATACACAGACGAGATGCAGGATTTCGTGGCGTCGGTCTATTACGACCGGGCGCCTAAGTCGGGCTTCGACCTGGCGTACACGACCATCAAGGTTATATACGCCGCCTATCTCTCGGCCGAGGAAGATCGTAGGGTTTACCTAAAGTAGAAGAGGAAATCTCAATGAGCATGGATTTCAGAAGAAGGCTCCCTATGCCGATCGAGGTGAAAGAGGAGCTGCCTCTTTCGAGGAGGATGGCAGTCGCGAAGGCGGCGAGGGATTGGGCGGTCGGCAGGGTATTGAAAGGCGAGGACGGCCGCAAGCTCCTCATCGTGGGGCCGTGCTCAGCTGACAGGGAGGATGCGATCGTTGAGTACTGCGTTCGGCTCGCGAGACTGCAGGAGAAGGTGATTTACCAGGTGATTACCACCCCGAAAATCTACACGAACAAGCCCCGCACCACTGGGGAGGGTTACAAGGGGATGTTCCATCAGCCAGACCCCCACGGAGGCTCGGACATGCTCGAGGGGATAAAGGCCATTCGGCGTTTGAACCTGAGGGTCGTTTCCGAGACGGGCCTGTTCGCGGCAGACGAGATGCTGTATCCCGCGAGCTACAGGTTCCTCTCGGATCTCCTTTCGTACGTCGCAGTCGGCGCCCGGTCGGTGGAGAATCAGGAGCATAGGCTTACCGCTTCCGGCTTGGATATACCTGTCGGGATGAAGAACCCGACCGGCGGAAGCGTCGACGTGCTTCTGAACTCCGTCAACGCGGCTCAACGCTCGCACATGTTCGTCTACCGGAATTGGGAGGTTGTCACCACCGGCAACCCTCTCGCCCATGTCATTTTGCGCGGGTACACCGAGTTAGATGGCTCGGGCAAGTCCAACTACGGCTTCGACGACCTCGTCAACCTGTGCGAAAAGTATGGTCGACGAGATTTGGTGAACAGGTCGTTCATAGTCGATTGCAACCATTCCAATTCCGGTAAGAGGTTTGAAGAGCAGCCTCGCATTGTTCGGGAGGTTTTGGACAGCTGCTCTCGCTCCGAAGCAGTGTCGTCGATGTTCAAAGGCTTCATGATCGAGAGCTATCTGCTCGACGGCTCGCAAAAGGTCGGAGGGGGCGTCTACGGACGGTCGATCACCGATCCGTGCCTGGGGTGGGAGAAAACCGAACATCTTGTGCTAGAGCTTGCCGGCCGGCTGTCTTAGCGATGCGTTCAGCGTCTATATCCGTCTGCAAATTTGCCAGAAGGCCTGTTGAGTTTGCGGGGCCGACGTGCGCAAGTCGGCGCAAGCCTCGTCAGCATGTCTTTTCCCTCGCAAGGTTTGGCAAGGGGACAGTTTGGGGGAGCCATAATCCGATAGGAGTGGTTTTATGAAAGGCATAATCCTCGCGGGCGGCTCCGGCACGCGCCTGCACCCCATAACGAAGGCGGTCAGCAAGCAGCTGCTGCCTATCTACGACAAGCCGCTCGTGTACTACCCGCTCTCCGTGCTCATGCTCGCCGGGATACGTGAGGTGCTCGTCATCTCGACGCCGCGCGACCTGCCCTCCTACCGCGAGCTTTTGGGCGGCGGGGAGGACCTCGGCATGCGCCTGGAGTACGCCGAGCAGGCGGAGCCGCGCGGGCTCGCCGAGGCGTTCCTGATCGGGCGGGAGTTCCTCGCAGGCGGGCCCTGCGCGCTCGTGCTGGGGGACAACATGTTCCACGGCCAGGACCTCACCCGCGTCCTCGGGCGCGCCCTGGAGCGCGTGGAGCGCGACGGCGGCGCGGTCGTGTTCGGCTACCCCGTGAAGGACGCCCGGGCCTTCGGAGTCGTGGAGTTCGACGGGTCGAAGCGCGTCGTGGGTATCGAGGAGAAGCCCGAGCGCCCGAAGTCGAGCTACGCGGTGCCGGGGCTGTACTTCTACGACGGGTCCGTCTGCGACGTGGCGGCCGGCGTGGAGCCGTCCGCGCGCGGCGAGCTCGAGATCACGAGCGTGAACAACGCCTACCTCGCGCAGGGGAGGCTCTCGGTGGAGCTCATGGGCCGCGGCATGGCGTGGCTGGACACCGGCACCCCCGAGGGCATGCTCAAGGCCGCCGAGTACGTGGAGGCCGTCCAGTCGAGGCAGGGCTACTACATCGCCTGCGTCGAGGAGATCGCCTACCGCCGCGGCTTCATCGGCGCGGGCAGGCTGCGCGAGCTCGGCGAATCCCTCGCCAAAACCGCCTACGGGGCCTACCTGCTGTCGGTGGCCGACGAGGCGGGGGAGGCCGGCGGCGCGCGCTGACGTGCGTGGACGGCGAAGCGTCCCGCAATCCTACTCGATTCTGGAGGCACCTTGAAAACGATAGTAGTCACCGGAGGGGCCGGGTTCATCGGCTCCAACTTCTGCCACTGGGTGGCCGAGCACGAGCCCGGCGTCCGGATGGTCGTCCTCGACAAGCTCACCTACGCGGGCAACCCCGGGAACCTTGCGGGCATCCCCGAGGGCAGGTGCGAGCTCGTCGTCGGCGACGTCTGCGACGCGGCGCTCGTCGGCCGGCTCTTCGAGCATGCCGACGCGTGCGTGCACTTCGCCGCCGAGAGCCACAACGACAACTCCATCGCCGACCCGTCGCCCTTCCTGGAGACCAACGTCCGGGGCACCTACGTGCTGCTGGAGGCAGCCCGCAAGCACGGCGTCCGCTTCCACCATGTCTCCACCGACGAGGTCTACGGCGACCTGGCGCTCGACGACCCCGCCCGCTTCACCGAGGAGACGCCGTACCGCCCGAGCTCGCCCTACTCGTCCACCAAGGCGGCCTCGGATTTGCTCGTGCGTGCCTGGCACCGCACCTACGGGGTGGCCGCCACCATATCGAACTGCTCGAACAACTACGGCCCTCGCCAGCACGTGGAGAAGTTCATCCCCCGCCAGATCACGAACGTGCTGCGCGGGGAGCGCCCCAAGCTCTACGGCGACGGACTCAACGTGCGCGACTGGATCCACGTCGACGACCACTCCTCGGCCGTGTGGGCGATCCTGACGAAGGGACGTCTGGGCGAGACGTACCTGATCGGGGCGGACGGCGAAAAGAACAACATCGACGTGCTGCACGCCATCCTGGAGGGCATGGGCAAGAGCGCGGACGACTTCGACTGGGTCAAAGACCGTCCCGGCCACGATCGCCGCTACGCCATCGACTCCTCGAAGCTGCGCTCGGAACTGGGATGGGAGCCGAAGCACACCGACTTCGCGGAAGGTCTCAAGGCCACCATCGCATGGTACCGTGACAACCCCGGATGGTGGCAGGGCGCCAAGGAGGCCGTCGAGGCCAAGTACGCGAAGCAGGGACAGTAGGAGGCGGTATGGCAGCGGGAGACAGCGTCAAGCACGGCAACTTCACGTTCACCGAGACCTCCATCGAGGGCGTGCTCGTGGTGG
>OLRX01001548.1_pt1 | contig 16844 bp, 19 predicted proteins | sample 1672991 | NCBI WGS metagenome assembly OLRX01 (sample SAMEA3136744, study PRJEB25190) | human gut metagenome | biome: human gut; feature: human-associated habitat; material: faeces | place: Austria | collected 2013
CTGGCAACGATCACTTTTCCCCGTAAGGCAGCTGGTAGAGCACAACCTTAGGAGGGGTGCGCTCTATCCTATTGAGCTACTGGCGCAGAAATACAGGGTGGCAGCTCTGCCGCTCTGTTCCTCCATTTTATCCTCTTCCCTTCACTCTGTCAACGAAAACCTGTCCGTTCCTCATTCATCCGCCCGGCTTTGATCGACAGAAACCCCATCGGCCGATTATGGCCGATGGGGTTTGGTTTCCGCGCCCACCGTTTCACCCCGGCGGGAGCCGGCCTTACAGGAAGTTCCGGATCTGGATCCCTTCCTGCTGGAATTCCTTTTTGATGCGCTCCACAAAAGCCAGGGCCTTGGCGCCGTCCCCGTGGACGCACAGGGTATCCCCCTGGATCTCGATCTCCTTGCCGGTGATGGCGGTGACCTTGTGCTCCTTGATCATTTTAACGCACCGCTCCACCGCCAGATCCTCATCTGTGATCATGGAGCCTGGCTGCTTCCGGGGGACCAGGGACAGGTCCTCCTGATAGGCGCGGTCGGCAAAGATCTCCGCCGCTGTCTTCAGGCCCATCTTCTGGGCCTCCTCCCCCAGCACGGCCCCCGCGCAGTAGAAGATGCGGATGGAGGGATCGATCTCATACACGGCCTCACAGATGGCCCGGGAGGTCTCACGGTCGTATTGGCACAGGTTGCCCAGCGCGCCGTGGGGCGCCACGTGCTGCAGCTTCAGCCCATAGCTCTGGGTGAACGCCATAAGGGCTCCGATCTGATACTTCATGTAATTTTTGATCTCGTCCACAGACAGCGTCATCTTCCGGCGGCCGAACCCCATCAGGTCGGGGTAGCCGGGATGCGCGCCCACAGCCACGCCCCGCTCCTTGGCCATGCGCACCACCTTGTCCATCACCATGGGATCCCCGGCGTGGTAGCCGCAGGCCACATTGGTGGAGGTGATATGCTGGATGATGCCCTCGTCGTTTCCGATGCGGTAAGCGCCGAAGCTCTCGCCCATATCGCTGTTCAAATCGATGGAATACATGAAACGCACCTCTTTCTGTTACTGGGAGACCACCTGGATGGAGGTCTCATAGACGGTTCCGTTGACGGTGATGCGGTAGTGACGCACAGGCCCCAGTCCTTTGACCTGGGGTTGGGCTGCGGTCTGAGGCTGGGCAGGCGGAGCATTCAGCCGCCGGTCCAGTTCGTTGAGGCTCTCCCACGTCTCCCGCCACAGCTGGTGGGCCTGGGAGACAGGGACCGACTGAAAGCGGATGGTATCGCCGGGACGGCACTGACCGATGACGGGAAGGTCTGCGGTGATCACAGTGGCGATCTTGGTATAGCCGCCCACAGTCTGCCGCTCCGCCAGCATGATGATGGGCAGGCCGGAGGTGGGCACCTGGACGGCCCCGGTGACCATGCCGTCGGAGATGATGTTGCCGTCCACCTTTTGCTGGATGACCGGCCCGTCCAGGCGGCAGCCCATACGGTCGAAGTCATTGGTCACCTGGTAGGGCTGGCCCAGAAAGGTGTCCAACCCCTGTTGGGTAAAAGCGTCATCCTGAGGGCCCAGGATGACCCGCAGGACCCGCTCCTTCCCAGCAGGCATGGGGTGGCTGGTCCGGCGTTCCTCCATGCGGGGCAGAGCCGTCTTTGGGGCCAGGAAGGGGAGCTCGTCCCCCTTGGCCAGCTTGCGGCCCTCCAGTCCGCCCACCCGGTTCTGGACCCCGGTGGCACGGCTGCCCATGACCTCCGGCACATCCAGCCCACCGGCAAAGGCCACATAGGTCCGGCAGCCGGTGCGGGCGGCCCGCAGCTTCAGAACAGAACCGGACCGGATCAGGATGGCCTGGTTCATGGGAACGGGCTGCTCGTTCAGCAGGGGCGTCATATCCCCGCCGGTGATGGCAATGATGTTGTCCCGGGTAAAGCGCAGGGTGGGACCCAGCATGGTGGCCTCCAGGGCGCTCAGGTCCCGTGGGTTGCCCACCAGGATATTGGCCAGCTGGAAGGACTCCAGATCCATGGGGCCGGAGGGAGAGACGCCGAACTGCTCATAGCCATACCGGCCGCCGTCCTGAACGGTGGTGAGCACACCGGGGGTTTCTATGAAAATGCCCATGTTCAGCCCTCCTTCTCATAGGTTCTGGGCTGGTAGCAGCCCAGCTCCACCTGCCGCTTGATGTCCATGAACTCCACACGGTCCACTGGTACATGGCGGATCCACTGCCCTGCCTTCAGCAGGAAGGGGTTCTCCTTGCGGTAGTCGCAGGCCAGCAGGGGCGTGCTGCCGATGATGTTCCAGCCACAGGGCTGATCGAAAGGGATGATGTCGCTCAGGCCCAGCTGCACTACGATGCTCCCGCCCGGGATCCGCACCCGGGGCGTCTCCCGGCGCTTGAAGGAAAAGGGGTGTTCAAACCGGGCGGTGTAGGGGTGACCGGGGGCAAAGCCCAGCATATAGACATAGTAGTCGCTCTGGCTGTGGATGCGGATGATTTCCTCCACCGTCTTGCCCTCAATGCGGGCGATCTCCTCCAGATCCAGTGCATATTCCCCCTCGTACAGGACAGGGATCTCCGTCACAATGGCCTTGGGGAGCGCAGCAAGATCCAAGTGGCCGGCGCTCTGGTCGATGGCCTCCTTCAGCTGCTCCAGGTCAGCTGTGAGAGGGTCGTAGTGGATGACCAGGGAGCGGTATGTGGGGACCAGTTCCCCTATCCCGGGGAGCCTATGGGCTTCCAGCGCGCCCTTTAAGGCCATCACCTTCCGATTGACCTCCATGCTGATCTCATTTTCAAATTCCACCAACAGGGCCTGATCGCCCACATTATGTAAGGTGTACATCGTATTCCTCCATTTGTCCGGCCGGTCCATATCAATGGACCGGCCGGATGGATCGATTGGTTCAAAATAACAGGACGGCGGGGATCAGCTGTTGTAGAGTTCCTTGTTGAACTCCTTCTCGCTGGCGGAGACGATCACGGCGGTGGCCGCATCACCCACCACGTTCAGGGTGGTCAGGACCATCTCACAGGGCTTGTTCATGGCAAGCACCAGGGAGTAGATGAGGGTGCACAGCTCGGTGTTGAAGCCCGCGCCGGTGAGCACCGCGTACAGCATGACAGAGCCCGCGGCGGGGATGGCCGGGGTGCCCATGGAAGCGGCAATGGCCAGCAGGGTCATGGTCAGGTAGTTCATGGGGGTCACCTCCAGGCCAGCGCAGGTGGCGATGAAGGCGGCGCCGATGATGTGCATGATGGCGGTGCCGTTCATATTGATGGTCATGCCCACAGGCAGCACGAAGTCGGTGATCTCCTCAGAGCAGCCTAATTCCTTCACACAGGTCTCACGGTTCAGAGGCAGAGCGGGGGCAGAGGCGGCAGCGCCAAAGGCGATGATGGCCACTTTGATCATCTTCTTCATAAAGATGAAGGGGTTGCAGTGGGTGGCAGCGCCGATGGCGATGGGGTAGGCCACCATCAGATAGACCACCAGGACGATGATGGTGACAAGGATGTAGGAGAAGATATTGCTCACCTGGTCGATGCCGTAGATGGCGAAGGTGCGGGTGATCATGCAGAACACGGAGACAGGGCTGCACACAATGATCAGGAAGTCCAGGAACTTCTGGACGATCTGGCTGCACTCATCGCAGAACACCTTGAAGACCTTGATCTTGTCGCCCATGGCGGCAATGCTCACGCCGATGATCACAGAGCAAGTGATGACCGCCAGCATCTTGTTGTTGGAACTCAGGGCCGCGATCATATTGTCCGGCACCGCATTGACCAGAGTGACCAGGATGTTGCTGGTCTCCGCCTCGGTCACGTTGGCGGCCAGGCTGTCCACCACAAACTCCCGGTACAGGCCCATGCCAATGACGGCCTCGGAGACCAAGGCGGCGAACAGGCAGGCCACCAGATAGAACAGCACAAAGGTGATGATGGTCTTGCCGGCGATGCGCCCCAGCTTTCTCATGTCGTTCATGCTGCAAACAGACATAATGATGGAGAAAAAGACCATGGGCACAATGGCCAGCTTCAATGCGTTGGTAAATACCGTCTGAATGATGTAGAACAGGCCAATGGCGCTGCGTCCCTCGCTGACGGTGATGTCCTGGAAGAAAATCTTATTCAGAACATCCCACGTGGCCGGGGACATGGAGGGTTTTAACACTGAGATAACGATGCCCAGGATCACGCCCAGGATCAGGGCTGTTACCATGCGCTTGACAAAGCTTTTCCGTTTCTTCTCAACCATGATTTCAACTCCCGTATACAACCGTAATTTGTATCCCGCTCTTGAAGGGATCCGTAAATTTTGGTTCGGCGGTCTCAATTCGGGTCACCGGTGTCAACAGGAGTATTCCTGTCTTAATTGCCCAAAAATCAACTGCCTCTCTGGCTGTCTCAAGGGTAACATCTCCAAAGATTTTTGACAAATAAATATTTCGACGATATTTTATTTATTTTCTAAATATTTTCCGGGAGGAATCCAGCACAAAAGCCCGCAGAGGGATCCCCCACGGGATTTTATTTGTTTATTTAATAATTTTTATTGTCTATATTCATTTTACAAATATAATTTCTGTGCGCTATAATGGCATTGAAAGTCAGGAGCGAGAAAAAACTGATGGATCACACAAAAATCAGCCTGTGATAGAGAGGAAAGGAGAATCTACTATGATTCAAACTGCTCAGCGTATGGAGAACCTCCCGTTCTCCGGCATCCGCGTGATGATGGAGCGGGCCAATCAGATGCAGAAGATGGGGGAGGACGTCATCCACATGGAGATCGGCCGGCCCGACTTTGACACCCCCCAGGTCATCAAGGACGCCGCCTATGACAGCATCCGCCGGGGCAATGTGTTCTACACCTCCAACTACGGAACCCCGGAGCTGCGCAAGGCCATCACCGAGAAGCTGAAGCGGGACAACGATGTGGAGTACACGCCGGAAGAGATCCTGGTGACCATCGGCGTGGGCGAGGGCACCTACGCCGCCGTGGCCGCCTTCCTGAACCCCGGCGACGAGGTCCTGGTCCCCGATCCCGTGTGGCTCAACTACATCCATGTGCCCAATTTCTTTGAGGCCGTCCCCGTCAGCTATCCGCTGCGGGAGGAAAACGACTTCCAGATCGACCTGAAGCAGCTGGAGGCGCTCATCACCGATAAGACCCGGATGCTGGTCATCAACAGCCCTGGCAATCCCACCGGTGTGGTGCAGTCCTATGAGACGCTGAAGGGTCTGGCCGACCTGGCCATCCGCCACGACCTCATCGTGGTCTCCGATGAGATCTATGAGAAGCTGGTCTACGGCGGCGAGAAGCACATCAGCATCGCCTCTCTGCCCGGCATGAAGGAGCGCACCATCACTCTGAATGGCTTCTCCAAGTGCTACTCCATGACCGGCTGGCGTCTGGGCTATGCCGCCGCTCCCGTGGAGTTCATCAAGGCCATGGTCCGAGTCCATCAATACATCAACACCTGCGCCGCCTCCTTCGTTCAGGAGGCCGGCATCACCGCCCTGGAGAAGGCCGAGCCTGACGTGCAGGAGATGGTGCAGGAGTACGCCCGCCGCAGAGACTATATGGTCTCCGCCATCAACAGCATCGACGGCGTGAGCTGCAAGACCCCCGGCGGAGCCTTCTATGTCTTTATGAACATCAAGTCCTTCGGGATGTCCTCCGCCGAGATGGCCAACTACCTGCTGGAGGAGGCCAAGATCGCCGCCGTGCCCGGCTCTGCCTTCGGCGCCCAGGGCGAGGGCTATATCCGCTTCTCCTACGCATGCAGCTATGAGCGCATCGTGGAGGGCATGGAGCGTATGCGCAAGGCCCTGGCCAAGCTGCCCAGGAAGGGTTAAAACCGCTGCCACACCTGCCCAATGTGCAGGTCGAACTTCAGGTTTTCCAGATATTGCTCCAGATTGCGCTCGAAGTGGTCCAGCGCCTTTTCCGTGGTGATCAGGGGGCTGCGGTGCTTGATCTTATAGCAGCAGCGGTTGGGAGGCGGATTCTCCAGGCGGCTCACATACAGGGCGTGGCTGCCGTAAAGCTCATGGATCACCGACTCTGGGGCAATCATCCAGTACTGTTCTCTGGGGTTCCACATTTTGGAGATCACGGTGATGGTATCCGCAGACAGGCAGGGCCGACCATAGCTGGTGAGCCACTGGTCATGCCAGATCTGATAGGGGTCGTCCCACTTCAAAAACAGCTCCTTGGCGGGGTCCAGCTCCTCGGTGTGGACCAGGGGCTTTTCCACTGCCGGATTGGAGGACTGGACCAAGTACAGCCGCTCGCCAAAGATACACTCACAGAGGATATTTTTGTAGTAGAGCTGATAGTACACGAAGGCCAGGTCGATGTCGTGGGCGTCCAGAAGGCTGTACAGCTCCGGAGACTGGTGGGTGCGGACATTCAGGTCCAGAGCGGCCCCGCTGTGGATCAGCTGCCGGTAGAAGGGGGCCAGAAGGGCCACGTTCATACTGTCCGTACAGCCGATGGTCAGCAGGGTCCGCTCCCGCCGCCCTTGGAGCAGCCGCGTCTCCTTCCAGAGGGCCATCATCCGCTCGGCGATGGGAATAAAATCCATGCCTTCCGGGGTCAGCTCGATCTGCTTGAACCCCTTGCTGCGCAGGACCAGGGAACAGTTGAGCTCCTTTTCCAGCAGCTTCAGCCGGTGGCTCACCGTGGGCTGAGAGAGAAACAGCGCCTCCGCCGTCTTTGAAATGCTCTTTGTGCTGACGATGGAGAGAAACATTTCCACATCGGCCAAATCCATACCAAGGCACTCCTTTCATACCGGGTCTGACGGGCATATCGTTCCTTTAGTCTACCATAGATCTGATTTGCTTTTCAATCACAATTCACACAACACATCAAACCAAGAAAGAAGGATCCTATCATGGCAGTTGGATGCAGAATCAAGAAAAATATCGTTCGTCCCGACCGCAGTCTGGTGGAGGCCTTCCGGGGGATTCCCGTGGCCAACATCGATGACTGCATGAACCGTATGTCCGCCGTCCAGGCGGAGCTGTGCCCTATGAACGCCTCCCCCCTTCTGGGCACCGCCTTCACCGTGAAGTGCCCCGCCGGCGACAACCTCATGTTCCACAAGGCGCTGGACCTGGCTCAGCCCGGCGATGTGCTGGTCATCGCCGCCGGCGGCAGCATGAGCCGCGCCCTGTGCGGAGAGATCATGGCCACCTATGCCCGCAGCCGAGGGATTGCCGGCTTCATCATCGACGGCTGTGTCCGCGACCGGGACGAGCTGGCCCAGTTCACCGACTTCCCGGTCTACGCCAAGGGCGTCATCCCCAACGGCCCCTATAAGAATGGTCCCGGCGAGATCAATTTCCCTGTCAGCGTGGGCGGACAGGTCATCTGCCCGGGCGACATCCTGGTGGGCGACGGCGACAGTATTCTGGTCATCAAGCCGGAGGACGCCGAGGAGCTGGCCAAGGCCGCCGCCGCCGTCAAGGTGAAGGAGGAGGGCCAGCTGGCCGGGATCCACGCGGGCAAGGGCTTTCCGCGTCCCTTTGTGGACCAGATCCTGGAGCAGATCGGCGTGGAGTATGTCGATTAAGTTTCCCATATCCGCTCTCTGACAGAAGGGGGACCGGCGCCGGCCGGTCCCCCTTCTGCTCCTTGTCAGCGGTACAGTACTCCCCCGTTCACACAGCCCCCATCACCTCCACATCCGCAGAAACCAGGAAGCTGTTCCCGATTTGACGGCAGTGCCAAGCCATGATACACTACCCCATATCCCGCTCTTGCGATACCTCAATACAAGGAGTTGCTCAAATGAAACCAATGGTCAGCGTCATCGTCCCAGTCTACAACGCGGAGCAGACCCTTCGGCGCTGTGTGTCCAGCATCCTGGACCAGCAGTATACCGACCTGGAGCTGCTTTTGGTGAATGACGGGAGCACCGACGCCTCCGGCGAGATCTGCGACGAATTTGCCGCCCGGGACGCCAGGGTGACGGTCCTGCACCAGAAAAACGCCGGTGTCTCCACCGCCCGCAACCATGCCCTGGAGCAGGCACAGGGCACCTATCTCCAATTTCTGGACAGTGATGACTGGATCACCCCAGATGCCACCCGCTCCCTGGTCCGGGCCGCGGAGGCCCACCGCTGCGATCTGGTGATCGCGGACTTCTACCGGGTGGTGGGGGAGCGCCTGTCCCGAAAAGGCGACATCGACGAGGACGGCCTTCTCACTCGGGAGGAATATGCCGCCTATATGATGGAGAATCCCGCAGACTTTTATTACGGCGTCCTGTGGAACAAGCTCTACCGCCGGGAGCTGGTGGAACGGTACCATCTGCGGATGGATCCGGAGATCAGCTGGTGTGAGGACTTTCTATTCAATCTGGAGTACATCCGCCGGGCGGAGCGGTTCTACGCCCTTTCCGTCCCGATCTACTACTATGTCAAGACCAAGGGCTCTCTGGCGTCCCAAAGCCTGAGCATTTCCAGGACAGTCAAGATGAAGCTGATGATCTTTGAGTCCTATCATCAATTTTACAAGGACGTTTTGGACGAAGAAGGCTATGAGCGATGCCGGGCTAAAGTATACCGCTTTCTTTTGGATGCCGCTGGCGATGGTGCGGTACCGCCACTGCTCCCAACCAGCCAGCGGTTAGGCGACGAGAGGGTGCGCGCCCTCCAGGCCGGTGTAATGGGCAGCGGCCCCCTCTGCGACGCCTACCGGGAGCGGCGGCTTTTGGAATCTCATCTGGAGACTGCCGCGCTGAAAAATGGGCTTTCCCTCCAGGAGGCACAGGTCCTGCTGTCCCTGCGTCAGCTGCGCGGCCCCTGTACCCGCCGGGAGCTGGCGGATTTTTCCGGCCTCTCCCGCCCCTCCCTCGCCCTGGCGCTTCAGCGGCTGACCTCTAAGGGCCTGCTGGAGAGCGAGCCCCCCGGTTATCTGGATGCACGCAAGCCCGTCCTGACGCCTGAGGCAGGCTCCGTGATCGCGGATCTGGAGGCGTCTCAGGAGGACGCCCTGGCCGACCGCCTGGCAGGCTTCACCCCGGAGGAGCGGAAAGAATACCTGGCCTTCTCACAGCGGATCACGGAAAACCTCCAGCGCTGCTTGCAGAGTTGAACCCGGTGGCCACATTTTGGGGACAAAAAGACTCTTTTCGGATTTTGTCGCAGAGAGCCCTTTTCCGGCGTATGGACCGGCAAGCGCGATTGGGGTGCTGAGAAGCAGGAAGTTTTTATTTGCGTACTCAAATAGGACTACTAGGTCTCTGTATACGTCTAATGAATCATGCCAAGCAATTCGGGATGGGTAATCTTTTGCGAAAACTATATTGGATCTATTTCTTGCTTTCGGCATATTTTTTCACTCCCGAAAATAACCATTTTCTGTATGCAGCACAATGCAATAATCAATCCAGGTTTCCCTAAATCATAGCATATATCACATATAAAGAGCAGGAGTCGATTCCCTTAAATGATCGACTCCTGCTACTTGTTATGGCAAGGGGTAACAATCCAAATCCTCTCAGGTCGGTCGAACTCTCTTGCATTCAAATTTGCAATTTTTCTTGAGAAGCATCTAACCGGCCTTCTGGCCGGCAGCGCCTTTGCGCCGTACAAGCGTTTTACCACAGGCAAAACCTTGGCGCAGGGCGAATTCACTTCGCCCGAGCATTTCAATCACTGAAGGGTGGAGCGACCAACGGGAGCGAAACCCAAAAGAAAATGCGACTTGTCGAAACAAGTCGCATTTTCTTTTGAAGTGCTAGATCAATCTGGATATTTACAGCCCGGAAGATCCGGCCTTCTGGACGGTGGGGTAGTGTCAAGGAATTTTCGCAAAATGGTTTGCAGGCCCTGGCATGAGAGAAGTCAGCCAGCAATGGAGGCGTCCTCAAGGGCAGCCTCCAGGTGCTTCATGTTCATGTACTTCTTGTTGCCCCACTGGGTGCCGGCCACATGGCGCAGCCGGGCGCAGACCAGCATGAGGGCGGAGTTGCCGTCTGGGAAACTGCCCACTACACGAGTGCGGCGGCGGATCTCCCGGTTGAGCCGTTCAATGACGTTATTGGTACGGATGCGAGTCCAGTGTTCGCTGGGAAAATCGCAGTAAGTCAGCGTTTCCTCAATGCCATCCTCCACCTTCTTGGCGGCCTCTTTCAACTTCATAGAGCGCAGTTGCTCCACCACGGCTTTGGCTTTCTCCCGGGCAGCTTTCTTGCTCTCCTGAGCATGGATCGCTTTGAGCATCTTTGCCACCAGCTTCACCTTGGAGCGAGGCGTTACGGAGAACACATTGCGGTAGAAGTGCACAGTACACCGCTGGTACTTGGCCTCTGGGAATACTTCTCCCACAGCTTCCAGCATACCAAGGCATTTGTCTCCAACCACCAGTTTAACCCCGTCCAGGCCGCGGCCGCGCAGCCACTGGAAGAAGCTGACCCAGCTGGACTTGTCCTCTTTCATCCCCTCGGCGGCACCAAGAACCTCACGGTATATTCGCTTCTACAATGAAGTACGGCCTCACCAAACGCTGAATTATAGGACACCACAAGCATTTGAAGATGCTTACAAACCTATTTTATCGGAAAATGATGTCTAAATTTCTGACCGATATAAAAATATTGTTTTTCCGTTTGAGAAATTTTGAAAAACAAATTAGGAGATGCAAGAAGCGGAAAGCCCCTTGTCACAAGGCTTTCCGCATACGATGAGCCCCGCTTTTCGATAAAATAGTTCGAAAAGCGGGGCTCATTCACCTTTTTGCCTGCCTGTATTCTTTCCAATGCAAACACCATATTTGGAGTCCGTTCAAAAAAGCCGATATCTCTTTTCCAACTGAGTCCGCATTTGCAGTGGAACAGACCGATAAACTGTTGCTTCATCTTCCGGCCACAATTGGGGCAGACCCGTTTACTGCTCATCAGTGTTCCTCCAGCTGGGTGGTGGAAGCGTCCGCACAGGAAATGCCATACTGCCGGAGCAAATCTCGCGCACGCGCCTCCCCGTCTTGGCTAATTCGTATAGGAGCTTTTCCACAGTCATTAAGTACCAGCCCCGCCGCATCCAACCGGCTCAGCGCGCTGCGGTCGTGGCCCTTCCAGGTCAGGCGGAGCTTCTCGGCCGTTCGGATCGGTTTATGCCGAATCTCTTCGGTAGGGCATTCCTGCCAAGAAGTCAGATACAAAAGCATTAAAGTCAGCTCGTCAATAATCTTGTCCATATCCTGCATCTGGCTGACCCTCCAGCATTTCAATCCTGTGGTCTCCCACCAGGGATTTCATCATTTGTATTGCACTGGCGTTGAGCCGCAGCAAGCGCTCACTTTGGGGAACGCCCTGCCGGATCAGCTCTGCATTAATGCTCTCCAGGTTTGCCAGAACAATCAACTGGTGAAGGCTTGCCTCATCGCGGATGTTGCCTGGGCTGTCAGGGTGTGCCTGCCTCCATTCTTTTGCGGTGATGCCGAACAGGGCTACATTCAGGACATCAGCCTCGCTGGCAAAAGTAAAGCTCTGACGTTGTGGGGTGATGTCCGGAGGGATCAGCATATCCTTGATCGCATCGGTATGGATCCGATAATTGATTTTGGCCAGTGTCCGGTTGAGATTCCAGCCAAGGGCAAGCCGGCTGTTTTCATCCGCCTTTAGCCGCTGGTAGTCCTTGATGATGTATAGCTTGAACTCAGCAGAAATCCAGGAGGCAAACTCGAAAGCAATATCCCTGTGCGCAAATGTACCGCCATATCTCCCAGCTTTAGAAAAGATCCCGATTGCGCTGGTCGCGTCAACCCACTTTTTCGGAGACATGGTAAACGTGTTAGACCCAGCCTGGATCCTAAACCCGTCGAATTCGACGGGTTTAAATTCCGGATTGTTGAGCTGCTCCCATAACCCCAGAAATTCAATTGTGTCCCGGTTCCGCATCCAATTCTTGATCACATCATCCGGGGCGTCGCTCTTATAGCGTGCAATATCTGTCAGGGAGATGTAGTCGTTCTCATCGCCGCTGGAAACGACGGCAATATCTGTCCCTTTGGCATGAATATGATCTTTCATAGGCTTCTTTGACGCCATGCGCTCACACTCCTTGTGCAATGATCTGATCCAGCAGCCCTTGGCAGCCCGCCAGCACATCCCGCCAGGTGGCATCGAAATCGTCGGTGTACCAGGGGTCCGCTACCTCCTGCTCCAGGCGGCCCGCGTATTCCATCAGCAGGTGCATCTTGTCGTTGAAGTCGCCGCCGCAGATGCGGTACATGCTGCGGAGGTTTGCCCTGTCCATCCCAATGAGCAGGTCGTATTCCTCGTAGTCGCTGTTGCGGAGCTGCCGGGCGGCATGGCCGCTGCAGGAGATACCGTGTTCCGCCAGCTTCCGCCGGGCAGGCGGGTAGACCGGGTTGCCGATCTCCTCCCGGCTGGTGGCCGCCGAGGCAATCTGAAACTGGTCCTCCAGGCCCGCCTTCTTCATCAAGTCCTTCATAATATACTCGGCCATTGGGCTCCGACAAATATTGCCGTGACACACAAAAAGGATCTTCCTCATGCTCCAGACACCCCGCTGATACTGTGTTGCTCTCAGTATAGCAGGAATCTAGCTGTTCGTCGAGTGCGGAGTGCAGCCATGCCCCGGCCTGGATCTGCCCCAACAGCTCCGCCTTGGTCCAGCGGTGCTCCAGCGCGGCCCGGAGATACCAGGCGCGCTCCCGACTGACCTCACAGCCCTCCAAAATGGCCGCATTCTGCGTCCAGCCCAGCTTCAGGGCCAGCGCCCGCAGTTCCTGGCTATCTGCATATGCACGGTAAAATTCCCGCATCCGGCGCAGGTTGCGTGGGGAGAAGCCCTTGGCCTCCGGATAGTTTGCCTGGAGATACTCAGCGGCCATCACCGCCGCGCCCTTCTCCGGGCGGGCACAGACGGCCCTGCCAATCTCGAAGTACAGCTCCATCTGGGGCAGTCCAGCGGCCATGAGCTGATCCAGTGTCCCATACATAGCGCTGTAATCTGCGGGTTTCCGGGTATTCATGCGCTTCTCCTTTCCGGCGCCCCGCGCCTCATTTGATCTGGCCGCAAAAGGGAGCACAACGCTTGTTGCGCTGTGCTCCCTTTCATCGTCAACTATATGAGTGTTTGAAAGATGCCGCTCTCCAGAGCCACCACATCCTCCAGTGGGATCTCCGTCCCGTCTGTCAGAATCAGAATCCGCTCCAGTTCCCGGAACTTCTTCAGCCGGCCGGTGGCGGTCAGGTAGGCCCCGCCCTCTTTCCGCGCGTCCGGCTGAAACCAGGTGACGGTGAGCTCCGGTTGCTCGTCCATATGCTCCAGCAGCACCACCTGCCTCCGATCCAGCTCTGCCCGGACATCCTCGGCCAGCTCCATGCGCCGCTCCGTCCGCCGGGCGGTCTCCGCAAGGGCGGCCCCGTGGCCGCTCAGAGCGGCGAATGGGCTGAAAATCGCGGCCCGGTCGCGGATGGGCATCCGGGGGTGCCGCCTGGAGGTGGGATGCGGGAGGTTTATGATGTCGTCGTATGGCCCACTCATGCCTGATGCCCTCCGATTGTTTGGTTGCGCTCTTTGGCCGTGGCGCCATCCTCCAGGTTCATCCCCTTGAGGATGGCGTTCTTGCCGTACCGCTTCTTGATGCCCAGCATGGCCTCCTGGAGCTTCCGCTCCCGGACATGGGCAGCCTCGCCCCCCTGTTCCTGTTGTTCCCTGATGGAGTAGTCGGTGAACAGATCCAGCTGCTCCGCCTCCGGTCCCTTGGGGGCCTCCGCCTCGTCCAGCAGCTTGTTGGCGCTGATGCTCAGACGGCGGATCAACAGGTTCTTATCCACGATCCGGTCGTAGAGGGCCGCCGCCGCTTTCTGCAAGTCATTGGCGGACGAGGTGTATGTGAAATTCTCCGTGCCCACTGCGTGCTTGGGGATGCTCCGCCCGTAGCGGTCAGTGGTCACCGGGCCGTGGTAGTTCTGACGGCGGCCCGGGTCGTCCAGATTCTCCCGGTCGTAGCCCACGGTGAGCACCAGTTGGTTGGTCACCAGCCGCTTGTCTACCAGATCCAGCGCCAGGGCATCCGCCATCTCCCGCACCACCAGACGGGCCTTGTCAAAGTCATAGGGGCACTGGAGCACCTGGCCGGAGACGATGCTCTTGTTCTCCGGCTTGTATGCCTTCACGTCTGCGATGGTGCAGGGCTCCCAGCCCCAGGCGTGGTCGATCAGAATCTCCGCGTTGACCCCGAACAGCTTGTAGAGCAGTTCCTCATTGTGGTAATCTGTAGGCTTGCCAATGGAGCACCGGGCGATGTCCCCCATGGTGTACAGGCCGTTGGCCTCCAGCTTGCCCGCGTAGCCCTTGCCCACCCGCCAGAAGTCCGTCAGGGGACGGTGTGTCCAGAGCAGCCGGCGGTAGCTCTCCTCCGTGAGTTTGGCGATGCGGACGCCGTGCCGGTCGGCCCGGATGTGCTTGGACATGATATCCATGGCCACCTTGGCCAGATACAGGTTGCTCCCCATCCCCGCCGCGGCGGTAATGCCGGTGGTGTTCAGAATATCCAGCAGGATGGTCTGGGTCAGCTCCCGAGCCGTAATTTTGTAAGTGTCCAGGTAGTGGGTCAGATCGATAAACACCTCGTCGATGCTGTAGGGGAAGATATCCTCCGGCGCGACGTATTTCAGGTAGACGCTGTAAATCTTCGTGCTCCAGTCGATATAGTGGGCCATCCGGGGCGGGGCGACCAGGTAGTCCAGCGCCAGGGCGGGGTTTCCCCTCACCTCCGGATCGTTCCAGGAGGCGCCGGCAAGCTGCCGGCCGGGGGCCTGCCGCTGCCGCCGGAGGTTGACCTCCTTGACCTTCTGCACCACCTCGAAGAGCCTAGCCCGGCCCGAAATGCCGTAGGCCTTCAGGGAAGGGGTCACGGCCAGGCAAATGGTCTTGTCCGTCCGCCTCTTGTCCGCCACCACCAGATTGGTGGTCATGGGATCCAGCCCCCGCTCCACGCACTCCACCGAGGCGTAAAAGCTCTTCAGATCGCAGCAGATGTAGCACTTCTCCTTCACGCCCCGGTCACCCCTTTTCATCTTAAGTATATCACGGGCGCTGTCCAATTATCGGTTCCAGCCCAGCACGGCGTCCAGTTCCTCCCGCTCTGCCTCCGGGAAGTTCTTCCGGATTTGTTCATCGATCAGAGCCTTGTACTCCTCCGGATCCATAGAGTAGGCAGAGGAGACGTGGCCATAGCCCCACAGGGCCTCTGGGGTGGAGTAAACAGAGATGTGCCAGCCGTACTCCTGCCCCCGCTTGTTCCGCCTCCGTCGGAAGTCCCGGATGAGCAAGTAGCCACCCATCTGCAGGTCAGTCACCGTGCCCTCGAAGTTCTTCTCCCCGCTCTTGCCGAATCCGGCCTGCCGCTTGAGCTCAAAGGAGAACCACTCGTCTTTGGTCAGGAACTGATCCATGATCCGCTTCTGCCGCATGGTGGCCAGTTCCTCGTCCCAGCGGCTATCGAAGTCGTAGCCGTCTCTCCGCCAGTTGGCAAAGTGCGGAAACCAAGCCCTGGAAATAAACCCAGCCTTTCCGTCGAAAAATTTGCCATAGGCCACCGTTCCGCTGCGGGCGATCAGCCGCCGCCACTCCCAGGGATCCTGTTCCTCGTCCCCCGTCCACCAATAGAGGTCGGAGGTGTTCTCCTCCGCGGAGAAGCCGTCTACCTCGTTTTTGAACAGGGGCAGGAAGCCCACCTCGTCAATCCAGCCGATGAGCTCCTCCCAGCTCTGGATGCGGCTGGGGTCATCCCAGTCCAGCCCCCGCATGATCCACGCGCCGTCCTCAACCGCCATCGTACCGCCTCCCTGGATTTCTTCAAGCCGATTATAGCACATTCGTTCTATCCACTCCATAGTGGTGAGATATTTTCTTGGACAGAGAGCCGCAAAGGAAAAGGCGGCGGAGCCGCCGCCCTTTCCCTTACGGCCTTCTGCTATAGGATCTGCACGATCTGTTCCCATAGGAGAATATGTTTGGTATCAATGGCTTTGTTGCCGTGGTAGTGCCCGAACAGCCAGTAGTGGTATTGTGCCCGCTCTTTGACCTCCTGGAGGAAGTCCGTCAGGTGATCCGCCACATTGTGCCGAGAGAACTGGAGGGCGATGCTGGTGGGGGCGCAGTGGGTGAGGATGTAGTCCACCGCCCAACCGTGGGCGTCCAGGTTTTTACGCGCCTCCGCATACTCCTCATCCGAGGGCAGTTCCTCCCTCCACCAGGACAGGTGGTCAATGCGGAATCGGGTGTGCTCTTTCTGCTTCAATGTCAGGTATTTCCGCTCAAAGTTGGGATCGTCCAGGCTCAGGATGCCGTCCTCAATGTCGTGGGAGGCCGCCCCGCCCATAGTGAAGAAGGTACGCCCGGCCAGCTCAAATACCTGCCCCCGCATCAGGTGGAGCACGTGGGGCCGGATGGGCTGCACCCTGCCGCCGTGCCAGTTCTCTATCGGGTATTTCACAAGGGCATCGTAGTTTTCATGGTTTCCCGAGACGAAGGCCACCGTGAAGGGCAGCCCTTTCAGCCAGTCCAGCGCCTCGTCATCCCGTTCATCTCCGAACCACACGCCGCCGAAGTCTCCCAGCTGGAGCACCACATCCTCCTTGGTGAGTTCCAGCCCCTCCGGGAAGTATTCCGGGCGGAACCGCTCAAAATTCCCGTGGGTGTCGCCTGTAGCGAAGATCTTCATGCCGTGATACATCTCCTTTTTGGCTGGTTGACCACCTGCTCGATCTCCCGGCCATCCCGGAAGGTCACCTGGATCTTCTCCCGGGAGAGCACCGTCACCTTCTCCAGCAGCTGGTGGATGACCTC
>OLRX01001583.1_pt1 | contig 16566 bp, 12 predicted proteins | sample 1672991 | NCBI WGS metagenome assembly OLRX01 (sample SAMEA3136744, study PRJEB25190) | human gut metagenome | biome: human gut; feature: human-associated habitat; material: faeces | place: Austria | collected 2013
CAGGACCTTCTTGAATGCTTGGCTCATATATCGTTCCTCCTTCTCTCCGCCGGCAGGCGGGAATCTTTTGGTTCAGCTTAGTATACACCAACCCCGCCGCCGGTTGCAACGGCTTCCAGCCCGGATTTGTCAATTTTATCCCGCCGTCATATTTTGAGCCTGGCTGATGGGGCGCTTTGTCTATTTCAGCAGGTCTTATGTCTGCTATCAGCGGCACTGCGGCCCGCCGGGAGCACAAAAAAGACGGCGCCCTCAGGGCGCCGTCTCCGGCTCATCTCAGGCGGTCCTGCCAGCGGCTGCGAAGCTGAACCACCCCCGGGCGTCCCGCAGGACACCGGAGAAGCCGTCCCGCAGTGTCCAGCCCGTCACGCTGGTGTAGAGGGGCGCCGCGGCCCCCTCCTCCAGCAGCAGGGCCTCCGCATCGTGGAGGCAGCCCATCCGGGCCTCCCCCTCCTCCGCGCCGGCGATGACCGACAGCAGGGTATCATAGGCGCTGTTGGCGTATTTACCCAGGTTCTCCGGCTTATCGGAGCCCCACTGCATCAAAAAGCACTCCGCATCGTTGCCCAAAGCCCGGATCTCCGTTCCTGCCAGGGTGAAGGTCCCCTCCTGCAGGGCGGTGTCCAGCTCTTCCCGGCTGACGCCGCGGGCCGTCACCTGGAGGCCCAGGGCGCTCTGCCAGGCGGCCACCAGCGCCTGGGCCACGGCGGCGCCGTTCCCCTCGTCCACGTAGAGATATTCCAGCTCCCCCAGGTCCCGGGCGTCGGCGTATCCGGCCTCCGCCAGCAGGCCGCGGGCCTCCTCCGCCAGCTCGTCCCGGTGCGCGGGGTCGTTGTCCAGCAGCACGCCGCCATCTGTACGGAAATCCTGCTCCCCGCTCCCCGGCACGCCGGGAGGGATCAGGCCCTCAGCGGCATACGCCCGCCGCCTCAGCAGCGGCAGAACGGTCCGCCGTCAGAGTCAGCGCCCGACGGACCCGGGCATCCATCAGCGTATCCTGCGCGCAGTTGAACACCACCGCCTGAACGCTCAGCTCCCGCGCCAGGGTCCGGCTCTCCGCCTCGATCAAGGCCGTCAGCTGCTCCGCCGGGAGGATGCCCAGGAAATCCACCTCCCCGGCGTCGTAGAGGTTCTGTCCCGCCTCTGCGGTCTCCGCAAATCGGAACGTCAGGGTCTGCGGCCCGGAGAAACTGTTGCGGTAGGTCTCGCTGGCCTCCAGGGTCAGCGCCTCACCAGCCTCATACCCGCTCACCTGATACGGCCCGTTGGTCACAAGGCCCGTAAGGTCGTTCCACCAAGGGGCCGCTGCTTCGGCGGTCTCCCCGTCAGCGGCAGCGGTCTCCTCCTGCAGCAAGTCCTGCCGCAGAGGCATGGTGGCGGGCGCAGTGCAGACCTCTGTCAAAAACCAGTCGAACTTTCCGTTCAGCACCACCACCAGGGTGCTGTCATCCTCCGCCGTCACCTGCAGCAGCGACACGTCGCCGGTCTCCCGCACGGCGTCGTAGCCTGCTACCACGGACAGCAGCGACGCGCTGGGGGAATCGTTGGCCGGATCGGCCAGCCGCTGCCAGGCAAAGACAAAGTCCCCGGCCCGGACCGCCCGGCCGTCGGACCACTCGGCCTTCCGCAGCTTGAAGGTCCAGGTCACGGTGCCGTCGGCATTCTCCTCCGTACTGACGCTCTTGGCTGCGCCGTTCGTCACCGTGGTCCCGCCGGAGCCGTCTCCTGTTTTCCGCATCAGATTTTCATACAGGTGGACCAGGACGGTCTGGTCCGCCGTCTCTGTGGCGTAGATGGGATCCAGCTCCTCCGGCGCGCCGCCCACGCAGACGGAGAGGGCCGGCCCCTCCCCGCTTCCGCCGCAGCCGGTCAGGCTGAGAGCCAGCAGCGCCGCCGCCAAGAACAGCGCCCACCGGCGCTTCCAATTCTTCATATCGTCGTTCCTCCCGCTCTGGAGTCTAAAACGGGCACCCCTGCCGGGCACCCCTGCATATCAAAGGACCTGGTCTATTATAAAGATTATCAGGCAGCTTGTAAAGTTACGAGCCCTCAAAAAGTAACAAATAATTACAAAATTAAAAATTTATTCACAAATCACAGCAAGAACTCGAAAATGCCCTGTCTCCCAGCCGGAACCAGTGGCGTGAAAAGCGCCGGGCGCGGATTTCCGCGTCCGGCGTTCAAAGCCGTTTTCACGCTGTGGTCAGGCGGCCGTCCTCGTCGAACTTCACCGGAACGATCTCGTTCCGGGTCTTCTGGGCGATGTCGTCGATCCGCATCTTGGCAGGATAGTCGGAGATGAAAGTCACTGCCACGCCCTGCCGCCTGGCCCGGCCGGTCCGGCCGATCCGGTGGACGTAGTCCTGGTTTTCGTCCGGCACATCGCAGTTGAACACGATGTCCACATCATCCACGTCGATGCCACGGGCCGCCACGTCGGTGGAGACGAACACCCGCAGCTCGCCCCGGCGGAACTTCTCCATCACCTGCTCCCGCTTCCGCTGGGGAATATCGCCGTGGATGCACTCCGCGTCGATGCCCCGCATCTGCAGGAACTTGGTGATCCGCTCTGTGGAGCCCTTGGTGTTGCAGAAGGCCATGCACCGGTCGAAACCCGTCTCGTTCAGAATCTTTTCAATGGCGTCTGCCTTACCGTCGTGGGGCACGTCCATGCGGAACTGCTTGATGTCCGGCTTGTTCTGCTCATCCTCCCGGACGGTAATCTCCGCCGCGTCCCGCTGGTACACCCAGGCGATGTCCATGACCTCCCGGGAGATAGTGGCGGAGAAGAGTCCCAGGTTCTTCCGCTTGTTCATCTTGTCCAGCAGGCGGGTCACGTCATGGATGAAGCCCATGTCCAGCATCCGGTCCGCCTCGTCCAGCACCACGGTGTGCACCGTGTCCACCCGGACGGTGCGGCGCTTCATGTGGTCGGAAAGCCGTCCCGGCGTGGCCACCACGATCTGGGGGTGCTTCTTCAGCGTGTCGATCTGCCGGCCGATGGGGGCGCCGCCATAGAGGCACACCGTCCGCACGCCGGGCTTGAAGGCTGCCAGGTCCCGAATCTCGTCGGTGATCTGGATGGCCAGCTCCCGGGTGGGGGCCAGCACCAGGCCGGTGACCTCGGTGCCCTCGGGGTCGGTGTGCTCCACCATGGGGATGCCGAAGGCGAAGGTCTTGCCGGACCCGGTGGGGGCCTTGGCCATGACATCCTTCCAGTCCTTGAAGCAGGGGATGGCCCCGGCCTGCACGGGGGTGGCCAGGGTAAAGCCCTTTTGGTCCAGTGCCTTCAGAATGCCCTGGGAGAGGTTCATTTCACTGTATCGCAGGTCGACATCGACCTCAATGCCATTGATTTCCATAAAACAATCCTTTGCCCGCCGGGCAAAGGCCGGCGGGTCTCATTCAAATACTTTAATTCAAGATATAATATATCACAACCGTCGGCAGGTTGCAAGAGGGGAGGGGCGGTCTTTCAAGGGAGAACTTCCCGCCGGCGGGCTCGGGCAAAGACGCGCCCCGCGCGGCGGGCGGCTGCGCGGGGCGGAAGGGGTGGGGATCAGGGGTCCTCCGGCGGTTCTTCCGGGGGCGTGAGAGCCTGGCGGGCCTGCTGGAGGTAATCCCGGTCCGCGGTTTTCTTGCTGGGGACAAAGTTCTGGGCGGGGGTTTTCTTTTTGCCCTTGCTTCGGGCATAAAAGAAGCCGGTGACGGAGAAGACCAGGGCCCCCAGGAAATTCACCATCAGGTCCTTCATGGTGTCGATGAGCCCGATGTCCAGGTATCCCGGCAGCCCCAGGCTGCTGCCGTTGACCGCCACATCCTGGATGTTGTGAATGGTCACCACCTGGTTGCTCCGGGTGGGGTCCAGGGTGACGGAGTGGATGGTGTGGATGATGGTGTCCTTCTGCATGTCCGTGTGCAGGAAGGTGTCCATGAAAAACTCAAAGAACTCCCACAAAACCCCGATGGTCATGGAAAAGCAGAAAGCCAGCAGGGCCAGGAAAAAGGGGGAGAGCTCAAAGGTCAGCTTTTCATTGTCGTTGAGCAGGATGACCATGGAGAAGCCCACCGCCGCGGCCAGAAAGCCGTTGAGGGTGTGGAGCATGGTGTCCCAGTTGGGGACCACCACGTAAAAGGCGTTGACCTCCCCCAGGATTTCCGCGGCGTAGATGAAGCAGAGAATGGTGATCTCCAGGGGCGGCGGCAGTTCAATGCGCAGCTTCACCTGAAGCCAGCTGGGCAGATAGAGCAGGCACAAGGCCAGCAGACAGAAGAAGGCGCTCTCATAGCTTCCCCGCATGATCTGACGCACCAGGGAGACGATGACCAGGATGCGCAGCACGGAAAAGACCAGAAAGGAACTCTTGTGTTCCCGCAGCTCCTTGGCCATGGCCTGGCGGAAGGTTCTGCGGTTGCGCCGGTCCTCCTCCATGGATTGCAGCAGGTTCTTTTTCTTTGCCATGGGACCTCCTTACTTGCCCACGCAGAAGCGTTGGAAAATGCGGCTGGTGATGTCCTCTCGGACGGTTCGTCCCGTAAGTTCCCCCAGGGCGGCCATGGCCTGCTCCACGTCGGTGAGCAGGGCGTCGGGGGTGACCCCCTGCTCCAGGGCCTGGCCGGCCCGGGCCACGCTCTCGGCGGCCCGGCGGACAGCGTCGGTTTGGCGCTGGTTGGTGAGCAGCAGCTCGGAGGCCCGCTGCCCGGCTTGGGGGAGCAGCGCCTGGGCCCGGCGGACCAGTTCCTCTTCCAAAAATTCCAGGCCCAGGCCGGTTTTGGCGCTCAGGCCCACCACGGAGAGGGTGTGGGCTGTGTCCTCTGCCCGGAACATGGGGCAGCCGTAGCCGGGCAGATCGCTCTTGTTCATCACCAGAAGGGTGTCCGCCTGGTCCAGGGCCTGGTCCAGCAGCGCCGTGTCTTCTTCCCCCAGCTCCTGGGTCCCGTCGCAGACCAGCAGGATCAGGTCCGCCTGGTCCAGGGCCTGGCGGCTGCGGGCCACCCCCAACTGCTCGATGGGATCGTCGCTGTCCCGCAGGCCGGCGGTGTCCACCAGACGGAAGAGGTATCCCTCTAAGGTGACCGTGGCCTCCACGGTGTCCCGGGTGGTGCCGGGGATGGGGGTGACGATGGCCCGCTCATAGCCCGCCAGGGCGTTGAGCAGGGAGGACTTGCCGGCGTTGGGCCGGCCCAGGAGGACGCAGGTGAGACCCTGGGAGAGCAGCCGACCCCGCCGGCTGGTCCGCAGCAGGGCGGTCAGGGCATCCTCTTGCGTCTGGAGGGCTTCCTGGAGCTGCTGGGTTTGGAAGGGGTCCAGGTCCTCGTCGGGGTAGTCCAACACCGCGCAGAAGTGGGCCATCACGTCGGTCAGGCCGCTGTAAATTGCGTCAATCCGCCGGGAGAGGGCCCCGGTGAGCTGGCCGGCGGCCTGCCGGGCGGCGGCGGGGGTCTCCGCCTCAATGAGGTCGATGACCGCCTCGGCCTGGGTCAGGTCCAGCTTTCCGTTGAGGAAGGCCCGCTGGGTGAATTCCCCGGCCCGGGCCTGCCGGGCGCCGGCAGCGAAGAGGGCGTCCAAGACCAGAGAGAGGACCATGGGGGAGCCGTGGCATTGAAGCTCCGCCGTCTCCTCCCCGGTGTAGCTGTGGGGAGCCCGGCTGACAAAGGCCAGGCCGGTGTCAAGCGCCTGGCCCGCCTGGTCCAGCAGGGTGCCGTAGAGGAGCTGACGGTCCGGCGCGTCCGGCAGGGCGCGGGTTCCCTTGGGGCGGAAGACCCGGGCCGCTGCTTGGGCGGCCCCGGGGCCGGACAGCCGCAGAATCCCCACCCCCCCTGTCCCGGGGGGAGTGGCGACAGCGGCAATGAGATCAGACATGGAGGACCTCCTTTCCAAGAAACCATTTTTGGCGAATCCACCGTCAAAATGTTCCTTGACAGCATCTTTCGGCAGCCAAAAATGCATGTACGAGAGTATACACCTATTGTGGACAACTCTGTGGATAATGTGTAAAACCTTTGGGAAATCTCAGGTTCCGCTGGGTGGGCGCCCCGTTTTTTCCGAAACTTTCATGCAAAATTCGAGGAAATTTGGTTGGTCAGAACGCACAAAGGGAAAAATTCCTTGTAAAAATGACGAAACATTAACAGCTCGATCACAAAAAGTAACAAAAAGGATTCCACTATGCCTGCGGTCCTGTGGAAAATAAACGGGAGGCCGGAAGGAGCGCGCCCGCCCTGTGGAAAACCGGCGGAGAGGGCGCCTTACGCGCCCTGAATCCGTTGGGTGATGGCCCGGGCCGCCCGGACCCCGGAGGCCCCCGCCTGGGCCAGCCCCCGGGTGATCCCGGCCCCGTCGCCTGCGGCGAAGAAGTTGGGCAGGGAGGTCTCCAGATGGGTGGAGAGCTTCAGCCGGGCGGAGTAGAACTTGACCTCCGCCCCATAGAGGAGGGTGTCGTAGTTGGCGGTGCCTGGGGCCAGCTTGTCCAGGGCATAGATCATCTCAATGATGTCATCCAGCTGGCGCTTGGGCAGGGCCAGGGAGAGGTCCCCCGGCACGGCGGCGGTGAGGGTGGGGTGGGTGGTGGACTTGCCCATTCGGTGGGCGTTGGAGCGCACCCCCCGGACCAGGTCCCCAAACCGCTGGACCAAGACGCCCCCGGCCAGCATGTTGGACAGGGAGGCGATGTGCTTGCCGTAGCGGTAGGGCTCGTCAAAGGGTTCGGTAAAATGGTTGGAGACCAACAGGGCGAAGTTGGTGTTCTCGCTGCGGAGCTTGGGGTCGGAGTAGCTGTGGCCATTGACGGTGTGGATGCCCTCCACATTCTCCGCCACCACGTGGCCGTAGGGATTCATGCAGAAGGTGCGCACCTGGTCCCCGTACTGCTTGGTCCGGTAGATGAGCTTGGACTCGTAGACCACGTCGGTGATGTGCTCGAAGATCAGGGCGGGCAGCTCCACCCGCACACCGATGTCGATTTGGTTGTTGGTCATGGGCAGGCCCAGCTGACGGCACTGCTGGGCAAACCACTCTGCCCCGGACCGGCCGGGGGCGGCGATGAGGAACTTGGCCAGATACTGGTCCCCGTCCGCTGTCTCCAGGCAGTACCCCCCCTCTGCCTGGCGGATGGCGGTGACGGCGGTGTTGAACTGGAAAGTGATGTCCCGGCGCAGGTCTTCGTAGAGATTGGTGAGAATCCGCAGGTTGTTCTCCGTGCCCAGGTGTTTTACCCGGGCCTGGAGGAGGTGGAGGTCAAATTCCAGGGCCTTTTTCCGCAGGGCCTGGGCGGCGGGGGTCTCCGTGGAAAAGACTTCCCGGGTGGCCCCGTGGGCGGTGTTGATCTCATCCACGTAGTCGATGAGCTCCATGACCTCCTGCTCCGGCATGAAGTCGGTGAGCCAGCCGCCGAAGGCGGTGGTAAAGTTATACTTCCCGTCCGAGAACGCCCCGGCCCCGCCGAAGCCGCACATGGTGTGGCAGACCTTGCAGTCAATACATTCCCGCACCTTGCCCGCCACAATGGGGCAGCTGCGGTGGTAGATGTCCTGGCCCTGATCCACGATCAGCACCTTCATCCCCGGATTGCGGCGGATGAGCTCGTAGCCGGCAAATACCCCGGCCTCTCCGCAGCCCAGAATCATGGTATCGTAGGTTTTCCGCATGGTATCTCGTTCCTTTTCTGATAGAATGGGAAGTGGAAAAATCCAAAACCAACTCATTCTACCATAAAAGGCTTGTGTGTCAAGGAGAAATTGACACGCTGTGGGGTCTGGCCGGGGAAAAAGAAACGCTGCCAAGGCGGGCTGGGCAGCGTTTGGCGTCAATACCGCCGGAGAAGGGCCACCACCTTGCCGATGATCTGGGCATGGGTGCCGTCAATGGGCTGGTAGTCGGGGTTGGCGGGGAGGAGCCAGGTCTGCCCGTTTTTCTGGGAGAGGGTTTTCACAGTGGCCTCGTCCTCAAAAAGGGCCACCACGATCTCCCCGTTCCGGGCCTGGCTCTGGCGGTGGATCACCACCAGGTCATCCGGGTAGATTCCCACCCCCAGCATGGACTCCCCCCGGACCTTCAGGGCAAAGTATTCCTCGGGATGGGGGCCGGCCTGGAAGGGGATGTACTCCTCAATGCACTCCTCCGCCCAGATGGGGGCCCCGGCGGCCACATGGCCCACCAGGGGGATCTGATCGGGGCCGGGGAGGGACGCATTTGGTAGGGTGATGGACCGGGTCTTGCCCCCGTCCCACTGGAGCAGGCCGGCCTGGCGGAGGTGGTCCAGATGGTACTTCACCGTGGAGGGGGAGCGGACCCCCACGTGCTGGCCGATCTCCCGCACGGTGGGGGGGTATCCCATTTGGCGGGTAAAGGTGCGGATGAAGTCATAGATCCGCTGCTGTTTTGGGGTGAGGTTGGTCATGGCGGCGCCCTCCCAATACCAATATCTTGTAGCTAAAAAGATTGTATCACATAGAGACGGGGGAAGTCAAACGGATGTTCGAAAAAAGTTCCCCGGTTTTGTACCAACCGGGGAACCAGAATGGATGGATCAATACTGGGTGGTCCACAGGGAGATCAGCAGGACGGGGACCAGCCACAGCAGCAAGAACAGGGACAGGTGCCAGGCGCACATGGCGCCCAGGGCCCCGGCACTGGAGAGGGAGGCGGTGAGCACCACCCCCACGCAGGCGCTGAAGTTCACAAAAAAGCTGCTGAAGGCAGCCGCCCGGCGGATGCGCTTGGCGCCGATGAGGGCCTGGGAGAAGGGGGCGATTCCCTCCCGGCACAGGACGGCCAGAATGGCCGGACCGTGGGGCTGGTTGGGGCCCGACAGGGTCACCCGCCGCTGGAGGTCCGGGAAGGTCAGCTGATCCATGGGCAGCCGGCCCCACAGCCGCAGCCGATGGGGGTTGAGGTTGAAGTCCCGGGTGACCATCACCGGGGCGATCCGGTGGAGCACCATACTCTGCAGGGCGGGGGTGATGGCGGGGTGGAGGGTATATTTCAGCACGAACATCCCCACCAGCTCCCGGTCCACCGCGCAGAACACCGCGTCCTTGGCCCGGATACCCGGGGGGAGGGCGATGCCCTGCCGGCTCATAAAGTCGCTGTTGCCCACCAGGATCTGCTGCCCCTGGCACTGGCCCAGCAGGCCGGTCTCCTGCATGACGATTTTTTCAATGGGGAGGTAGCCGCTCCCCTCCGCCCGGACCAGCTTGTCAAACAGATAGGTGAGCCCCGAGCCAGAGGCCCGGATGACCGAGGCGGTAAAGGCCACGGTCCGCTCCATGGACAGGCTGCCGAATACCCGGGAGCCCGCCAGGGCCACGGTGCCGGGGGGATAGATGTCCTGGTCCAGCAGCAGGGCGGCCTTGCACCCCTTGCCGGCCAGCAGGCCGGGCCAGCCCGCCAGGGCCACCCCCAGCTTGGCCAGCTTTCCCCCCAGCATCCGCAGGGGGAGATTGAGGGCGAGGGAGACGCCCAAGGTGGCCGCGGCGGTGAACAGGGCCGACAGAGACCAAAAGATCAGGTTGGGCTGGTGGTGGGCCACGGTGGTGACCAGGGACAGGCAGAAGCAGGCCACCAGCAGCACCGGGGTCAGCCGGCGGAACCGGGCCTCGGCCTGGCTGGTGGTGCGGATCTGGCTGCCAAAGCCCTTGGGAACCCCCAGCCACTTGCGGAAAGCGGTCCGTCCCCCCAGGACATTGGGGTCCTGGGTGACCAGGTAGGGCTGGGACACGGAGGCGGCCACCCGGCAGGCCTGAAATTTGGCCGACCGGTCACAGTAGCGCCCCAGCAGATGAAAGGTCAGCACCAGGGCGCAGGGGGAGAAGAAGGGGATGGCGCTCTCCCGCAGGGGGGTAAAGACCATGGTGACACCGTCCACCAGGGTGAACAGGGCGGCAAACAGGGCCAGGGTGTCCCCGTTGGGGGCCAGGTTGGTCAGCTGGACCAGGCCCTCCTTGAGCACGTCCAGGCTCAGCAGGACGCACCCTGCGAACAGGGCCAGACTGCCCAGCAGCAGGATGTTGGCGGGCAGGAGGCTGTCCAGCACCGGCAGCACGCCGCTGTCCAGCAGGGCAAAAAGCAGGAGCACCGCCGAGAGCACCCCGGCAGCGGTGCATTTTCCCTTCAGGGCCTGCAGCCCCAGGCCGTATTCCTCCGCCAGCTGGGCCGGCGGGGCGTCGGGGGGCGGGGGCGCTTCCGCCCGGGCCTTCCGTTCCCGGAAGGGGTGAAACCCCGTGCCCTCCTGGGGCGGCGTCTGGGGCTTGCCCGGGGGGACGGTCTGCCCGCCGGGGGCGGCCTTGGGACCGGTGGGGGTTCCCTGTCCGGGGGCTTGGGGACCCTGGGCCGCCTGGCCTGTCTGGCCTGGGGCCGGCGGACCCTGCATGGGCGGCTGTTCCGCCGCTCCGTCCCCTTCGGGGGCAGCCGGTTGGTCCTGGGCCTGCTGGGCGGCTGCCTTGGGGTCCGGGGTGAAGGCGATGAGCTCCGGCCCGTCGTCCTGGGGCACTCCCACCTCTGTCTCATCCTGGGAGGGCGCCGGGGCCTCCCCCGGGGCGGGGGCCTCTGGAGCGGGGGCCGCCTGTTCTCCTTCTGGCGGCGTGTCCGGGGAAGGCGCCGGTTCGCCGGCGGGCTGGGGCGTCGGGGATGCGGGTGCCGGGGCGGGGGCCTTCTCCTGGGGCGGGTCCTGCTTGGGGGACTGGGCCGGCGGTGTTTTCTTCGCTGGGGCCTGATTGGCCGGCAGCGGCTGGTTGGCGGGTAGGGGCTGGCTGGCCGGCCGGGGCGCCGCGGGTTTGGGGGCCGGCGGGGCGGCCGGGGCAGGGGAGACCGGCTGGGGAGAGGTAATCCCCGGCTTTGCCGGGGCGGCTGCCGGCGGTTTGGGCGCCTGGGGCGCCTCCGGGGGCAGGGGGACCGAGGGCCCGGCCGGCGTCTCCGGCGGGGTGTAGTCGGCGTACTCCCACAGGATATCCCCTAAGCTGAAATGATTGTCATCTGCCATAGCATCAAAACCTCCCTGCGCCCATGGGCGCTGCGATGGAACGAAATGGGGCGGGGTCAGCTGCCCAGGCGCTGCCGCAGGGCCTCATACAGCAGGATGGCGGCGGCCGCGCTGGCGTTGAGGGAATTGAGCTTCCCCCGCATGGGAATGCGGACCAGAAAATCACAGGTCTCGGAGACCAGCCGGCTCATGCCCGATCCCTCTGAGCCGATGACCAGGGCGGCGGGGCCTTTCAGGTCAGCCGCGTACAGAGAGGTGGTTCCGTCAGCGGCGGAGCCAAAGATCCAAAGGCCCTCCTCCTTGAGCCGCTTGAGCAGGGAGGGCAGGTTGGCCACCCGGGCCACGGGGAGGTGGGAGACCGCCCCGGCGGAGGTCTTGGCCACCACGGCGGTCAGGCCGGCGCTGCGGCGCTTGGGGATGATGACCCCGTGGGCCCCGGCGCACTCGGCGGTGCGGATCACCGCCCCTAAGTTATGGGGGTCGGAGAGCTCGTCGCAGACCACCAGCAGGGGGGGCTCCCCCTTGTCCCGGGCGGCCTGGAGGATGTCCTCCACCGTGGCGTAGGCCCGGACCGCGGCCACGGCGATGACCCCCTGGTGGGCGTGGGTGCGGCTCATGCCGTCCAGCTTCCGCTTGTCCGCGTCGGCCACCACGATGCCCTGGCTGCGGGCGGTGGAGGCGATGTGACCCAGGGCGGTGTCCACCTCTCCCTTCATAATGAAAATTTTGTCGATCTGGGTGCCGGCCCGCAGGGCCTCGATCACCGCGTTGCGGCCCTCGATGATTCCGTCGGCGGGGGCCTCGTCCCCTGCCCGGTCAGGGCGGGGCTGGTTGTGTTTGTACTGCATAAGACTCCAATCCCGGCGCGTCGGCCGAAGGAAGAAATTTCAGGGAAAAAAAGCAGAGAACCTGCATATTTTAGGTATTATATCATGGATTTCAGGGAAGAAAAAGCCCCTTTTCCCGGGAAATTTCAGGAGAGAGAATTCCGGTCCCGCTTCCGCCAACCACGTCCGCCTGGTCAGGGGGAAAATTTCATAAATTCTTAACACCTATGTCACAGGCCGTTCCTTGCAATAAAAAGGGAAATATGATACCATACCGTTATCAAATGGGGAAAGTTTTTCCCGGCAAACTATCTGCCAAGCGCGGTGGGATACCCTGCCCGCAAATGACATAAACCAGAAAAACGGGGGCGCTCCCCCGGAACGGAGGACAGATACTGTTGAGTTCCAATCCAAACAACAAGGGCAAGGGCGGCGGCCAAGGCCCGCGCAAACGCGGCTTTATTTTCGGGGCCATTCTCTGGGCCCTGGTCCTGGTCATTTTCTTTAATTTCCTGGCCAAGCAGATCGCCAACGCCGGCACCAAGGAGGTTCCCTACTCCGAGTTCATCCAGATGGTGGAGGAGGACAAGGTGGCCACCGTGGAGCTGACCAGCAACAAATATACCTTTTACCTCAAGGAAGACCTGCCTACCGGCGCGGGGGAAGGAGGCAGCCAAGACCTGGCGGAGGTGCTGGCCCAGCAGATGGAGCAGGGCGGCGCCACCCGGTATGTCACCGCGCCGGTGGTGGCCCGGGACGACAGCCTGATCTCCCTGCTGAAAGAGCATGATGTGGAGTATTATTCCCCCATGCAGGAGGAATCCTCCTATCTCATGAGCCTGCTGCTGAGCTATGTGGTGCCCATGATCCTGATGGTGGGCCTGCTGGTCTTCCTGATGCGCCGGATGAGCGGCGGCATGGGGGGCCTGGGCGGCGTGGGCAAGGCCAATGCCAAGGTCTACATGGAGAAATCCACCGGCGTCACCTTCGCGGACGTGGCCGGTCAGGACGAGGCCAAGGAGTCCCTGGTGGAGATCATTGATTTTCTCCACAACCCCGGCAAATACACCGAGATCGGCGCCAAGCTCCCCAAGGGCGCCCTGCTGGTGGGCCCGCCGGGCACCGGCAAAACCCTGCTGGCCAAGGCCGTGGCCGGGGAGGCCAACGTCCCCTTCTTCTCCATCTCCGGCTCGGACTTTGTGGAGATGTTTGTGGGCGTGGGGGCCTCCCGGGTCCGGGACCTGTTCAAAGAGGCCAACAAGGTGGCCCCCTGCATCGTTTTCATCGACGAGATTGACACCATCGGCAAGTCCCGGGACAACCGTATGGGCGGCAACGACGAGCGGGAGCAGACCCTGAACCAGCTGCTGGCGGAGATGGACGGCTTTGACCCCACCAAGGGGGTCATCCTCCTGGCTGCCACCAACCGGCCGGAGGTGCTGGACCAGGCCCTGCTGCGGCCCGGCCGGTTTGACCGCCGGATCACCATTGACCGGCCCAACCTGGCCGGCCGGCTGGCCACCCTCCAGGTGCACACCCGCCGGATTCGCCTGTCCGAGGATGTGGACCTGCGGAAGGTGGCCCTGGCCACCGCCGGCTGCGTGGGGGCCGACCTGGCCAATCTGGTCAACGAGGCCGCCCTCCGGGCGGTCCGCCTGGGCCGCCGGGCGGTGAATCAGCAGGACCTTCTGTCTGCCTTTGAGCTGGTCATTGCCGGCACCGAGAAGAAGGGCAGCGTGCTGACGGAGTTTGAGAAAAAACTGGTGGCCTACCACGAGGTGGGCCACGCCATGGTGGCCTATAAGCAGAAGAACACCGAGCCGGTGCAGAAGATCACCATTGTCCCCCATACCCAGGGCTCCCTGGGCTATACCCTGCTCATGCCCGAGGAAGATAAAACTGAGCTTCGCACCCGGGACGAGCTGCTGGCCCGAATCGCCGTGTCCATGGGCGGCCGGGCCGCGGAGGAAGTGGTGCTGAACACCATGACCAACGGCGCGGCCCAGGACATCCAGGACGCCACTGCCGTGGCCCGGAACATGGTGGCCATGTACGGCATGAGCGACCGCTTCGGCATGATGGCTCTGGCTTCTAAGCGCAGCCAGTACCTGGACGGGGGCTACGGCATGGACTGCGCCCAGGACACCGCCGCCGCCCTGGACGAGGCGGTCCGGGACATCCTGGACCAGTGCTACGCCACAGCGGTGGAGATCATCCGGGAGAGCCGGGCGGAGATGGACCAGGTGGTGGCCTACCTGCTGGAGAAGGAGACCATCACCGGCGCAGAGATGGTGGCTATCATCGAGGGCCGGGACCCGGAACTGGTGGAGAACCCCTACGCCTCCACCCGCGCAGAGGACAAGGCGTTCCGCCCCTCCTCTCCCGAGACCATTGAGGCCCCTGCCAAGAAGGTGCACATGATCTCCCAGAAGATCGAATCCCCCGAGGAGCCCGCCCAGGAGGGACAGCCGGAGAACCCGGTGTCCGATCCCTCCCCTTCCGGCGGAGACGCCCCCCAGGAGAGCGGTTCCACTCCGTCTGAGCCGCCCAAGGACACCCCGTGATCCCCGATCATCCCCGAGGCGCGCTGACCCCAGCGCGCCTCGCTTTTCCCATCGCCACTACATCAAAAAGGAGAATCGCCATGATCCGACTCGCCACCCCCGCGGACCTGTCTCAGGCCGCAGATATCTATGAGGAGATCCTGGACCGAGAGGCACAGGGCCCCGTCTATACCAACTGGCAGCGGGGCAAATACCCCACCATCGACACCGCCCGCCAGGCCCTGGAGGCCGGCACCTTCTACGTGGGCGAGGAGAACGGCGTCCTCTGGGGCGTGGTGAACCTGAACAGCGTCCAGCTGCCGGAGTACGGCGCCATCCCTTGGACCATCCCCGCCGCTGCGGAGGAGGTAGGGGTGATCCATACCCTGTGCATCCGTCCCTCCTGCTCCGGCCGGGGATATGCCCGACAGATGGTGGCCTTCTGTGAGGCGGAGGCTCGCCGCCAGGGCCGTACCGTCATCCGGCTGGACACCTGGGAGGGGAACCTGCCCGCCAACCGCCTGTACCCCTCCCTGGGCTACCGCTACGCCGGAACGGCGGAGTTCTTCTTCATGGGCTTTGTGCGGGAGAATCTCAACTGCTACGAAAAGGCCCTCTGAATCCATTGAGACGCAAGGGCTTTTCTCCTCTGCTAACCGTGGGTTGACAGATTTCCACTCCCCAGTTGGTGGCCTGGGGGCAGGCTGTCTGCTAGTCTGACGGCGAAAGGAGGCGAGGGATGTGACCATTGGGCAGCGCATCGCGCAGAAGCGGAAGGAGCTGGGGCTGTCCCAGGAGGCTCTGGGGAGCAAGCTGGGCGTCTCCCGCCAGTCCATCTACAAATGGGAGGCAGACTCCGCCCTGCCGGAGGTCGACAAGCTGATCGCCCTCAGCCGCCTGTTCGGCGTCTCTGTGGGATGGCTGCTGGGCGTGGAGGAACCGCCGGAGGCGGATGCCGCTCCTGCTGAAACAGGCGGCGGGCTGACAGAGGCCCAGCTGAAGATGGTGGAGGAGATCGCAGGCCGCTACATTGCCGCCCAGCCGTCGCCCCGGAAGCGCCGCCGCTGGCCTTGGGTGTTGGCGGCAGCGGCGCTGTGCCTGGTGCTGTTCCACCTCTTCGACCGTCTGGACCGAATGAACGGCCAGTATGTAAATCTGCAGAACAGCCTCTACCGGGTGGAGTCCAGTGTGTACGGCCAGATCGGCTCCCTCTCCAACCGGGTGGAGGAGATCTTGAAGGCCCAGAACAGCCTGGTGGCGGACTGCGGTGTGGAGCTGGAAGCCGTGGACCTTGCCGCCAACACCGTCACCTTCTCCGCCTATGCTGTCCCCAAGACCTATGTGGAGGGAATGGCTGTGGAGTTCCTGGCGGAAAACGGCGAGACTGCCAGCGACCGGCTGGGCAGGGTGGGAGAAGAGGGCCCCAACCAACGGTTCTCCGCCACACTCTCCGTCCCCTTGACGGACCATATCACCCTCTCGGCGCTGCTGGTCCCGCCGGACGGCACCCGCCAGACCCAGCTGTTGGACCAGTTTGAGGGGCTGTACAGCGCCTCTCTGCCGCAAGTGGAGGTCAACAGCGATCTCATGTGGATGGATCTGGAGGACAGCACGCTGGTCCTGAATGCGTCCAGCCACGAGCGCTATGTTTATATCCGTGAGGTGACACCGGCTGATGCGTCTCTCACCGCGGCCGTGGCAAATATCCGGGTGGGCCTGTTCAAAAATCAGAAACTGGCAGCCTGGGCAGAGCCCTGTGAAAAGCCTGACAGCTTCCACGGCTTTGAAGAATTTGATTTTTACCAGCTGCCGGAGCTGCGCCTCTCCCTCACGCCTGCGGATACGGTACAGGTGGCTGCCGTGGTGACGGATATCTATGGACGGGTCACGGTCTCCCAGGATGTGCCCTACATTCTCGATGAGAGCGGAGATGCGCTGACTTGGCCAGACAGCAGTGAGACAGATCCCGATCCCGCCCACTGGCAGTACGGCGGATGACCGCCGCGCAAATTGTTTCCGGATTTTGAACATTTTGTGAATGAAATCATCCGTTTTTGACCAGTCTGTAAACAAAGTATGAAGCTTTCCCCCAGGCTGTTGACTTTCCCGGCTGGGGGCAGTATGATGAGCACAACAAGCAGGAAGCTTGTGAAACACATCATTTTCCCTCTCCTTTCTCTATATCATACAGACGCCGGGGCGGTCCGAAAGGACCGC
>OLRX01001593.1_pt1 | contig 16471 bp, 14 predicted proteins | sample 1672991 | NCBI WGS metagenome assembly OLRX01 (sample SAMEA3136744, study PRJEB25190) | human gut metagenome | biome: human gut; feature: human-associated habitat; material: faeces | place: Austria | collected 2013
GGCGGGTTCGACAAGCCAGCGGGCGCTGTCGCCTATGCTGATGTTGTTGATCTGTTCTCCGGGTTCAAGTTCGATGTCTGTAACTTGCATAACTGCACAGACAATGGAGGGCTGGACGGAGCCGTGGAGGAAGCGGATCGCTCCATCAGGGCCGGGAACCGGGGTGAGCTGTGTAGCTGAACGAGCTTGCCAGTCACGCGCTATTTTGAGGGCCTTTTGCTCGGCAGGCGTAAGAACCGGGTTTTCTCCGCCGAAGTACAGGGTTTCGAGCGGAAGATCGGGGAGATCTCCGGGAGTGGTCTTGGGAGCTGCAAGAGCTGAAACGGGGAGGAGGCACAGGGCAGCAGCGGCATAGAGCTTTTTGCAGGTCATGGGATTATCCTTTCGGTGGTTTCAAGAAGGGGTCAGGTTTCTTATGGTGTCTTGGTTTGAGGAATCCTTTTGGCTACAAAATGTATCTACCGAATATTTTTGTATTTACGTGCAACGACCTGGGCGTACATGCGCTGACGTGCGGGAGTGGGTGAGTGGTATGCGCCGACAGCGGTCCAGTTGTAGCCGTGGCGTCTGATCTCGTTGGCGAGAATCCAGACTCCCAACATGGCGTTATTACGAGGCTCAAGTGCTACTTCAGGGCTGATACGAAGGTGTTTGAGCCACCAGTTGTTGATCTGCATGAGGCCGATGTCATGCGAGAGGCCACGAGCGTGAGCTTGGCGGATGATGGTCAGAGCGCTGGCACGGGAGCCGGGTCGGTATGTCTTTCCGCCAACGTTGACGCACCATGGATCGAGGCCGGATTCCGTCTTTGCGATGGCAAGGACGAGACGCTTGGGGACGCGGTAGCGTGAGCATGGCGCGTCAAATACGTCGGCAAGAGCCGGGGCCGTGAGGAACAGGAACGCCAGAAGGAAGAGAATGAGTTTCATATTGACTCCACGAGGACGTAGGGCATGTGCCATGATTCTCTCCATCAAAACATGTTTAGGATTCCAGTTTTGCCGCGAGAGCCTGCCGGCAGGCATTCAGTAATTTGCGGGCGGCGGCTGAGGCTTTAGGGGAAACTTGAGAATTGTGAGGGCCACGGTGTTGATCAAGGGTGATGACGCCCTTGCGCCTCAGTCGTATCCCTAGAGTCGATCTTGCCCCGTCGGGCTCTTTCAGGGCGAAGACTCGGTATATTCCATTATGGCAGAGCCGGGCATAACTGCCGACACAGTGTGACATCTCATAGCCTTCTTCAGCCAGAGCCTGGCTATCCGTGAGAGGTGTACAAATCACACCGTCAATGACGGTTTCCGGAATGATGGAACCCCATCGGAGCAACCTGCCCTCCCGTTCCATGTTCAGAATTCTGATACGTCTGTGCCAGTCTTCAGATCTGCGCAGCAGAGAAGCCCATGAAGAATTCTTGTCCGGCAGGCCCTGTGCGAAGCCTTCCGCATGGAGGTAGTCCGACATGAGCGTAAGATCTGACTCCGGATTCCGGAGCCATTGTCGCACGTCGGAAAAGCCCTTCTCTTTCCATATCCATGCACAATGTTTCAGAAAGACGCGGTAGAACTGGCGGACAAGCGGAGAGTCGTTCGGAAACTCGGTCCGGTTCGCAAAGCGAATAATCTTCACATAGGCGCAGACCGGCGCATGGATACCGCCGCAATTGGCCAGGGCCAGATCCTCAATGACAGCGTTGTTTTTCACGGCCGCCCATTCGCGGACAATGAGTGACGAGGCTCTGGACAGCCAGCGCCACGACGTTGCCGACTCGAAGCTGCGTATGCGATCCCCGTCTTCAGATCGGACAGGCCTGCGGTCCAGGGCCGTGCTTTTTCTTCCGTCTCTGACCCAGAGTTTCCGTGAAAAGAGGTCATCTCGGCCCCATTGCTGCGGGTTGATCTCCATCAGAACCGGGAGAAGATTCCGATGCTCTGCGGCTACTTTCAGCAGCGCCGGACGATACCGGGCATATTTCAGATATTCCGCAACAGTCCATTGACGCCAAGTAATGCCGAGCAATGCAGAAAGCACGTCGCGGTCAACGAAATGATTCCACCAGATAGCCCGCAGTGTTCTGGCACCGGAATTCATAGATGCCTTTGTAATCAACCCATTGACTTTATAGACTTTGTGCTTTTTCGGCTCCATGCGTCTCCGCCCAAATATTTTCTGAAAATTGCCTGGCGTACCCAACTCGGCACACCGTTTTCTCCTTCATCGGGGAGACTATCAGCACCAGCAGCACAAAGCGCCGCTTGAAGAGCGTCCCTGCACAGATAGAGGCCCCAACTAAGCGAAAGAGTATTTTTCCCAATGGGGGCAAAGGGAATAGCTGGCCAATTGCGCAGATCTTCTGTTTCAAGCCATTCAGCTTTGTGCAAATCAAATTGGAAGGTATACAGCACACCGTCTTCTTCCCGGTCGATTCGCCAGAGATTGTATATCGTCAGCCGCTTCAAGCCGTTTTCTTCGGAAAAACGGCATATACGGAGCAGCTTGTATCTGATGATGAAGTCTTTCGCCTGGCGGTAGACTTCCAGAAAATCCTTCCGCCCGAATAGAGAGGAACGGGGGAGTTTTGATCCGTTCATGGCTACCTCAGTGCCGCCAGCTGGTATAGAGTTCCTTGAAAATTACGTCCTTGGTGACGACGATATAATGTGGAACTATTCATAGTGTTTTAATTTTTTGCGCAGGTGGTAAACACCATCACCCGACCGTAATTGGAGTCAGGATAGATCCATGCGTCGGAAGAGCTGGTGTTCAGGACCCGAAGATGTACCTGCCATTCGGTATCGGATACGGAGGTGGCCCATGCCTGGATGGACGCCATGCTGGGGGACTGTTCTCCGGAAGAAACGATTGCCGGGGCGACGTAGATTTGAGGAACTGTGCCGGTGCCGGGAGCGCATGAGGGTTTGGCAACCTTGTCGCCGTTGTTGACGAAGGTGGAGGTCTTAAATTGCGTGGAGTTGCCGGTATCAGCGAGGAGGACGAGCTGGTTATTCCGGCAGAGATACATGCCCTGATCCTCATCGAGGAACATTTTGCCTTCATCGGCCTCGGTGCAGGTCTCGCCGTCGGCGACGGTTCTGGAGACGTACTGGATGGAACCGACGTTTTCGATGTCGTGCCCGGTCATGTCGAGAGAGGTTTCCATTTGATTGTACTCCGGATGACCGGGAACTTCCGAGCGGTAAAGGTAATCCGTGCCGAGGTCGTACTCGTCAAAAGCGGAGTAGGCTCCAAGGTGGCCGGGACCTGGAGAAGCAATACCGAGAGCGGCCAGATCGAGTATGAAGCCGCCGGCTGCGCCGTGAAGCGTGCCGTCGGTCTGACCGGGGAGGGCACCGGTGGAGACGAAGCCGCCGGCTCCACCGAGCTGGAGAGCGGCTCCGGGAACCGTCAATGTCGCGAAGGAGTCGCCTTCCTCATGCTCGCGCCCGCCCCTGGTGATCGTGATGGTATTCAGCGTGTTTTCGTGTGGGCTGCGCACGTAAATTTCATAAGACTGCCCCCAGATATTGCTGTTGCGAAAGCCGTCTGGAAGAAGATCGTCGTCAATCAGATTCTGGATGGAGATCTGAGGCCCGGAGGAAGGCGTCGCGGAGGAGAGCAGGGTTTCAAAATTCCTTTTGACATAAGCGTTGGCGGCCTCGTTGACCTGGCGCATCTGGTCCGCCGCCAGTCCCTGCTGGAAGGCGATGAAGTTGGAACGCCAGAGGTCATAGACACTGGGCATGAGCATGGCGATGATCGCAAGGACGATCAGCATTTCAACGATAGTGAAACCGGATTGACGTGAGATTTTCATGGCAGGCTCACAATGCTGACGACGTTGCCGGCAGGGATGGAGGCGGCTACGGCGATGCCGCTGGGAGACAGCCGGGAGTTCACATTTCTGCCGATCAGGACGGAATTGCCCATGAGTTCCCTTATGGCGAAGACTTCATCCTGTGAGGCTTCTCCATAGACGTAGCAGTAGCCACCCGAGATCCTGGCCTGCCAGTTCCGGATGGAGCGATAGCCGGTGGGGAGTTCAATGGCGTTGGCCGGCACGGAGGCGATGTCGGGATGGGTACGGACATAGTCGGAGACGGCGGTTCTGTAGATGCAGAAGTTCACGGCAAGGGCTCGTTCAGAATGGTTTCGGAGTGATGCCTGTGGTTCTACGAAACTGAACGTCGCGAGCAGTCCGAGGAGAATAGCGATGATGGCCAGAGGATACATGAGCCGTCCTGTAGCGTTCCGGGGAGGGTGTCCTCCCCGGAGAGAAGGGGTTAGTGGGACTTGTAGACGATGGTGTTTTCCGTTTCGTTCGTGCACTGATCGGTGGTCACGATGGAACCGCGTTCGATTTCCGTCCCGTTGACGGAGATGGATTCCCATGTGTCGATCTGGAAAGCGCCGAGCTTGACGCATTCAGACTGGGGAACCAGGGTGAGTTCAATCGTGAATGAGCGGCCATCATCGGAACTGGCGACGGTGACGTCGCCGTTCCATGCGTCGGCGATGGCCGTGCCGTCGCCGTTGAGCATGGTGGGAGGAACAACCAGGGCGCTGATGAGCTCGTCATTGCTGATGGAGGCGTAGGAGCGCAAGTCCGTATAGGCGTGCTGGATGTTGACGCGGAAGGCAGCGAGCGATTGCTCCGTGGAAGCGAGCTTGGCGGTTCCGAAGAGCCAGTCCGAGAGCTTTCCGGCGTTTATGACGATGAGCAGTCCGACGACCAGCACGATGAGGACTTCGACGACGGTGAAGCCGCGTTCAGTTTTTTTCAGTTGTCTTTTCATGAGCTAACCTCCAATTCCGATTGCGATTTGTTGTTGAATGGATGTGATGCCCGTGACCATGAGGATAACGAGACCGCCAACCATCAGGATGCAAATGATGTTCAGGGCGCGGGCGGCCCGCACGATCAGGGCGATGCCGTCAGTGAGCCAGTCGGCTGCGATGGCACGGATCTGTTCACCGAACCCCGGAAGGTTCGAGTATGCCTGGAGTTCTTCGACAAGCTCCGGAGAGGGCCAGCGCAATCCCGTTTTTTCGAGGGCATCGCCAAGATTTGAGCCACGCCCGACATGGTTATTGATTCTGCGCAAAATGTTCCGCAGATAGGGGGTGGTGGAGCGATCAGCGAGCATGGCGGCGAGGATGTCCACGGGTTTTTGTCCCACGGACATGAGCGTGGCCACGGTGTGCAGCCATGAGACGCCGACAAGCAGACGGTAGACGGACCAGGGAGGTATCCTGTCCGCCCATTGTCTGCTGGTTCCCGCCCAGAGGGGCAGGGTGACGAAAACGAGGATCAGAGCACCGACAAGGGCGAGGAGGGCAAAAAGGCCCGCAGAGGAATCCACGAAGCGGGAAATCCTGTACAGGATTGCGGCTGGTCCCTGCCAATGGGTGGGATCGGTGATGGCGGTCAGTTGAGGAATGATGACTACGGACATGGCGTAGAGGACCACGACGACCAGGGCGAAGAGAAAGGCCGGATAGGCCACGGCTCCGATGACAGCGCCAATGACTTTCCGTTTTGCCGCGAGGAGATCCGCAGCCAGCAGGAGCCCTTCCGAGAGCTTGCCGCCGATCTGACTGGAGTGGATGAGCAGAATTTCTTCCAGAGTGGCCAGACCGGCCAGCGTTTCGCGCATGTTTTTGCCTGCGGAGAGCCTGTCACGCATGAGGGTGTAGCATTGCGCGGAGAGAGAGTCGGCGGCACGCGCCTGTTTGGCGAAGAGCCGCAGGCTTTCATCAATGGGCATACGGTGACGCTGATGCGTGGCGAGCTTGCGCCAGCAGCGTTCCCGTGTCTTCGAGCCGAAGGCCAGCCTGGCGAGTTTGCGCTCGATGCTGACGGGAAGACGGATTTCCGCATTCAGGTTCATGCGACCGCCTGCCATTCAAGGTCGAAGTCGAGAGTGACGCCGAGACGTTCTTCGGCCAGAGCCGGATCGACTTCTCCGGCCAGGACGAGACTTCTGGCATGGGCGACGTGCGTCATGCCGTGCATCTCGTTGAGCCAGTACATCTGGGCGTCCCGCAGAGAGCCCTTTTTCAGGATGGAGAGGAGCATGGTGGTGACGGGCACGACTTCCGCAGCGACGCGGAGTCCCGTGAGTCCCATGCCGGAGCAATGCTCGCAGCCGTCGCCCTTCGTATAGATTTGGGCGAGTTCTGCGGCGTTAAAGAGTTTTTCGAGACGGTTTCCGAGCTGAGGCTGGAGGGAGGAAAGTTCCAGAGGCCGCTTGCAGCGGGGACACAGGACCGGAACCAGACGCTGGTAGATCAGGCCGTTGAGTACGTTGTCTTCATAGAGATCCTCAAGGGGGACGCCCATCTCGCGCAGACGGGGGATGATGCCGAAGGCGCTGGAAGCGTGGAGGGTGGTCCAGACGCCATGACCTGTAAGGGCGGCTTCAATGGCGGCGGAAGCCAGCTCGATGTAGCGGATTTCGCCGATCATGATCACGTCCGGATCGGAGCGCATGAGCCCCGCATTGGCGTTCACCATCTCCATTTTTCTGGCGTTTTCCACATTCGTGTTGGTGATGACGTTGCGCTGCTTTGTCCCTCTGATCACGTATTCCGCCGGATCTTCCAGCGTCATGTAGTTTCGAGTGGGGTTCTCCTCGGCCATTCCCTCCATGATGTGTTTAAGGAGTGTAGACTTGCCATGTCCGGTAGCGCCCGCGATGATTGAAAGTCCGGAACGTTCTGTGAATCTCCGGAGGAGCTGTTGCTGTTCCGGAAGATAACCAAGGGCTTCGACGCGCTGTTCCAGTGTCCCCTGGACTGAGGTAGCGTTGTAAAGCAGGCGCAGAGCGACGAAGGTGCCCGGGCCGGGGATAAACGGGCTGAGGATCGGCTCGGCGTGGAGACGGACGGCGAAGACGCCTTCAGGCAGGTACTCGCGTTTGGCGATGCGGGCGTCGTGTTGTTCCAGCGGGGAAAAGGTGGATTCTCCACCGCCCTGGGAAATGTCGGACTGGAAAAGGGCAAGAATGAGAGCTTGGCCTTCAGTGCCGTTCAGAGTCTGAAACGGTTGCAGCAGTCCCAGACGCCGGAGTTCGATAGTGGTGTACGGCCCCCAATAGGTGATGTGAATATCCGATGCGCGGAGGGTCCATGCCTTTCGCAGAAGGTCCACGATGGCGTCGACCGTGGCGTTGATGGAGCCCTCTTTGTTCATGAAATGGACGCCGAAGTTTTTTTCAAAGGCGCGAGGCGAGTACCAGCGGCACGGCACCACGGCAACGTCCATTTCGCGGGAGCATCTGGCGAAAAGAGCGTCGAGCAGGGTATCGCCCTTGAGCTCCTCAGAAGCATGGAAGGAACCGTCGCGCCAGATCAGGCGCTCCGAAAGGGCTGGAGGAATGGAAGGAACGTAAGTATCCATGATTACATCCAGGGTATTGCCGAACCGTTGATGACGACGCGATCCCGCGCAATTGACTGCACTTTTCCGTAACCGGGAACGGTATCTCCCGTCTTGACGACATGCGTCCCATCCTTAGTCCGGAGGGTGGCGATCAAGTTTTCATTGATGCCGCGCACAGCCATGACGACGATCCTGGTCGACTCCTTCTTTTCCGGCAGCCCGGGGACACCGGAAGGCTGGGAAAGAGAGGGAAGCACAACGGGACCTGCCGGAACATCATCCTTTTTCTGGAGTTCCCTGATCTTTGCATCGAGCTGTGCAAATTCCAGTTCCATCTTTTTGAGGTCGGCACCGGCCTGGATGCCGGTGAGAGTCCCCAAATTGCCGGAATAAACGGTACGAGGATCAAGGTCCGTAATGGGAGGTACGAAGACGCCGTCTTTTCCGGAAGGGCGGGGAGAAGCCGGCTTTGAAATAGGAGGCGTTTCAGGGGCGATCTTTTTAACCGAACGTTGGGGTGCCGGTTTTTGCTGCGGAAAGAACTGAAAGGCAACCGAGCCGATCAGTGCGCAGCCGAGGACGGCCAGGATGGCGATCTGGGTCTTTTTCTTGTCAATGTGCATAGAGTTCACCTCGTATGGTCCAGTTGTCGGAGTAGGAGATCTCCGTGACGATCAGACCGGGAATTTCGGACAGGGCCTTCCCCAGACTGACGTAATCGGCCACAAGAAAGGCGGGGACGTGATCCAGTTCAAAGGATGCCTTCACCCAGGGACAGGAAAGCGAGATCCTTTCGACCGTCTTTGTCTGGCGTTTGGCGAAGGTCAGCTTTTTGAGGTTCAGGCGGAAGTGCTGGGTGAGAGCGTAGAGCCTGCGTGCCGCATCCCTTTGGGAAAGCAGGGAGGAAGCGGAGCGATTCGCCCCGGCAAGAGGAGGCAGCGGCCTGGATGACGTCGCAATCTTCGGCTTTTGCGGGTCGAGCACCGCGTTGAAGGACAGGTGCGTGTAGTCCGAAAGCGGCGTCTGCTGCCATGTGGCGGAAAGGGAAGACCCTGAACAGCTCAGGCTGGAGAGTCCCCAGCCGTTCGCGGCCATGGGAAAACGGAACATCTCCGGGGCGCACTGATTGAAGAATGTTTCCGGCAGGGGAGCCTGCATCCATTTGCTTGAAAAGTACCTTTCGGGATGCTCGGCCAGTTCTTTGGCCCTTTTTTCCTTGTTTTGGGTGAGAATGCGGGCCTGTTCCAGGGCTTCCTGAGCCGCCCGATATTCGAGGACGGAATCGACGGCCCACCAGCCGAAGGCGAAGCCGACGGCTATGGCGGATGCCTTCAGAAGCTTGATGGCCGCCGTATCTTTCAGATGTCCCAGGGCAGCCGGGTCGTTCATGAAGGACGTCTTCGTCGGCTTCGTGTGGTTCAGGAGAACATCTGCATCGGAAAAGGACTGGAGTTCCGGAACGCCGAGAGAGTCCTGCACGGAGACGGCCACGCTTTCGGCGTCTTCCTGAGTGTCGAAGCAGCGGTCTGTCTGTCCTGAGACAATCCCCCTGCGGACGCCGATCACCCACCAGAAGGGCTTATCGTCATCCGCGTCGACGAGGGGAAAGACGTGGACGGCGTCAGGGTACTTGTTCAGGACAAGCGTTGCGGCCAGAGAGCGGACTCTCTTCCACGACCTGTTCCTTGAACGGGCCAGGGCATACTGTTTTTCAAGCACGACGGACAGATCGCACTTTTCGTCGTACCCTTCCGCTTCCAACACAAGTTCGGCACGTTTCATGTCTTCTTTGAGCGGGAACCAGTCCAGACCGACGGCATAGGACTGTCCGTTGATGACTACACGGCGCATCACACGTTCTCCGCACTTTCCAGTTCGATGGTCACGACGAGCAATGTCTTTGAGAAGTTGGCATCACGACTCGTGTTGAGAACACCGAGGGAATTGCCAAGGTTCTGGGTTGACTGCTCAAAGCCAGCCAAAACCAATGTCTGTCCCATCTTCATTTTGCTGCGCTGCGCAAATGAGCGGGTACTTACCTGCGGAAGCTGGACATAGACCTGTTCACGGTCGATCTCTTCCATGGAGTCAAGGGCCGACAGAGTGACCATGTATTGGAGAATTACCCGGCGATCCGGCAGGATATGCGGAATGATGGTCATGGCGAAACCGGTTGTGACTTCGCCGGGTGTGATCTCTGAAGTCTGGTTGTACTCGCTGGTGGCCAGGGTCATACCGGCGAGGTAGGCATGGCGCTTGATTGCCTGCACGGGAAGAGGCTGGTTCGACATGAGCAGGCCGCCAGCGGAACTGAGCTGGGTGGCGCGGCCCCACTCTCTGAGCGCCTTGATCGTGCCGCTGGAGCCCTTGAGCTTGCCTTTGACAACGCTTACGGCGGCGGTCGACGCGCTCCCCAGATCGCCCAGGCTGCCCGCGACGACGGAGACGTCGTTGTTTTCGAAGAGGGCCTGAAGGTTCAGCCCGGCGCTGGAGGCGTCGGTGAGTTCGAGCGCCCAGACGCGCACGGTGATTGCAACTTGGCGGGAGAGCCGGGCGTTGATCGAGTCGATGTAGGCGGTCACGTCACGCAGGCGCGTATAGGAATCCCTGACCGTGACCGTGCCGGCAGCCTGATTGATGGAGACGGTGCCCCTTTTGCTCAGGAGTCCCTTGACGGCGGTTTCGATCTCTTTCCAGATGTTCATCTCGATTTTGGTCTGGTGGACCTGAGATGTCTGGGAGGAAGTGTCTCCGGAAGTGACTGTGCTGTTGATGCTGGAGCCGCTGATGGAGCTGGAACCCGTGCGCTCCTTGCTCTTGTTGGACACCTGACTGTCGTAGGTGATCACGCCCGGTGCGGCCATGATGGTGTACGTGCGCACCTGCATGGCTGAGAAAGTCATACGGTTGGTTTTTGCGTCATAGTCCCAGCCGTATCCGGACAGGCTGGAGATAGTGTCCAGGAGGCCGCGCAAAGAGCCGGTATAGGATACGTCGATCAGTCCAGACATGCTGGCCAGAGGCGGCAGGCCCAGATCGTCAAGAGCCGGCAACTCTGGTGAGGACGACTGTTTTGTCGGCTGGGGATCGTCGGCATCGGTATCGGAGACCTGGGCCGATAATGGGGCGATGGTGCTGAGCGAGGCCGCGATCTCGGAGAGTGTCCCCTTCTGTTTGAGGGTGACGCTGGCGTTGAGGACGGGGATGTCTTCGCCGTCCGTTTGCCGGACGATGGGTTTCGCACCGAGATACGGATGTTCGGCAATGGACACGGTCTTCGAGCTGGAGAGCTCGTTCAGCTGATCTCGTTTTGCCTCGACCTGCTGGACCGTGGGCGCTCCACCGTCCTTGACGGCACAGCCGGAGAGGAACAGGAGTGCGGTAAGAAGAAGGGAAAGGTATCTTTTCATTATCTGTCACTCACTTCCAGAACGTTGTTTGAGGGATAGAACGTTGCCCGGAGCGGGAATCCCGCTGCATGAAGCCCTTCAAAAAGCTGAGTAACGGCGGCAACGAAGTTGCCCCGGAACGTTGCGCGGGACTGCATGTCGAGATCCGTGTCCGCGTTCCAGACGAGCTGATTTGCCCAGACATCCAACTGCGTGCGCAGACTCCCTTGGGAGAGTCGCCATTCGGGAAGGGAGACAGGCTCGGCAACGATGGTGACGGCTGGAGAGGCCGGGATGGACGTGGCCTCAACTTTCGGCGTTGCCGGGGGGGCAGGCGTATTGGTCGTGGCCGGAGCAGACTTTGATGTCGCTGCGGCATCGGCCAGGGCCGTAGCCACGACGGGAGATTCCGACGAAACTGGAGCAGCTACAGCAGATTGTGTCGTTGCCGGAGCGGACGGCGTTCCTTTTGGCGTAAAGGTGACGAGCCTGGCCTTGGCGTTGATGTCGACTGTGGAGTCAGTGGCCGTGGCCATGTCCATGAGAGCTTTTCGCCATGGGATATTTTTCGGGTATGGAACCTGCTTCTGGCGCAGTTCCGTCCCCTGGATGCTGTACTGCCATTTGACGGGGATCACCGTGCGGACTGCGGTGATGATCGGCATCATCCGGGAATCTCCGGAGGTCTTCTCTTTGTGGGCCGTGGGTGTCTGGGGAACCGGCGTCTGCGGTGTTTCTGGGAGAGGCACCTCCTTTACTGCGGGAGCCGGTTCCGGAGTACGCGCGGGAGGCGTCACCACCGGTGTGCCCGGAACCGGCTCTTCCGGAGCTGAGACGGAAGCTGCTGGAGCCGCAGTCGTGGAGGGAAGACCGCCCATGAGCTTGCGGATCATGCTGAAGGCCGTGCCGTCCGAGGTTCTGATCTGGAGATACCCGGTAGGGGTGATCTCGCCGATAATTTCGTCGAGGACGTAGCCGATCCGGAGGCCGGAAGAAGAATCTGAGGGGAAAATGGCGAAGCCGTGGCCACGGAGCTGGTCTTCGAGCGACGTGCCGAACTGACCCGGCACAGTCACGAGGGAAAGGCCGGTCTGGCCGGCGGGATACCGTCGCGAAAGTTCAAGTGCCGCCTGAGAGGCGAAACGTTCGGCGTCTGCCGGCCATGTTTCGCTCAGGGCGTCGGCAGTTTGGACGCCGGAGACCTCGCGGCTGCCGTGGAACGGGAACGCTGCGCAGCCCGTGAGCAAAAGGAGGCAGACTCCAGTAACAAGAGTTCGTTTCATGCAGTTCCTTCCTTCAGAGGAGTTAAAGTTGCTTTGACCAGTTGAAGTCGCGGATGAAGATGCCTAGGGGGTTCTTCCTGATCTGCTCTTCGGACGTGCGGTTTGTGGGAGGTACTACATAGATGCGGACCAGTGCCCGCATTCTGAAACGGGATATGATTGAACCGTCGCCGCGAGCGCGAACCGTTTCCATCCAGTCGACCTGCCATGTTTCGTCGGATTGAGGGATGACCGAAGTAATCTGAACGTCCACGGTTTCTTTGGCGGCCCGTTTAAAGGGAGAGGTGTCGGAATCAGAACCAAGATACTCCTGCATTTTGAGGGCAGCCGGATCTGACGAATCCAGAGATGCGTAGAGTTCAAAAATGGCGTTGCGCTGGACGACGACATCCGGAGTGACCATGCGCGCCAGGGTGATGGCGCGGGCCAGCAGAGAACTGACGATGCGAGGATCAGCGGGAGCAGCTTTGTCAGCAACGGAAACAGGGAGTGTCTGACCAAGCTTGTCCACTTCAATCACGTAGGGAACGAATTTGGACTGGGAGCCGATATGGATCATGCCCCCTACACCGGCCAGACCAGTGAGCAGACCGAGGAGGCCAAAGAGCTTCCAGAGACGGAGCGAGGCATTGCGGCTGCTTTCGTATTCGTTGTGCTTCTTTCTGGCGTCCAGATAGGGATTTTCTTCTGTCATGCCGCGTCTCCCATGTAGTCGGCGAGGGACACTCCTTTGGACTGGAGCCATACGGAGAGCCATTCGTCGCCATATTGCTGTTCAAGTTTTTTAATGAGTTGTACGGATTCCCGATCCGAGGCTCCGGCAAGGGCGAGGGCCAGCGGTCCCATGGCGAAGTTGAACAGCCGGCAGCCTTTTTCCGAAGTGAGGTAATAGTGACGTTTGGGAATGGCCGTTGCGAGGATTTCGATCTGGTGCTCGTTGAGTCCCATCTGGTTGTAGATGGCGGCGATATCGCGGGCGCTGGGATTGGGAAGGAATATCTTGGTTGCGGTTTCGGAAATCACAACATCGAAAATGGCCGAGTTCACGGCGTCGGAGATGCTTTGAGTGGCCATGAGGAGGGCGCAGTTGCTCTTTCTGAGAACCTTGAACCATTCCCTGATTTTTTCTCTGAAAATAGGATGGCCGAGCATGAGCCACGCTTCATCCAGAATGAGCAGAGCCGGCTGTCCCAGCAGGGATTTCTCAATTCGGCGGAAAAGGTAGAGCAGGATGGGCAGCGCCCATCTGTCGCCCATGCCGAGAATTTGTTCCATCTCGAAAGTAGAGAAGGTGGAGATTTCCAGAGTATCCTCTTCGGCGTCGAAGAGCGTCCCCATGGAGCCGCCGGTGACGTAAGCAAGGAGCGGTTCACGGAGCCGGGGGCTCAGGAGGGCGACGAAGGCGTTGAGAGTGCGGATGCCTGTTTCATGCGCCCGAATAAGCATGAGTTCGAGTTCACGTCTGTCACCGGGTCCGGTCTGTACGCCATTGAGACTCAGTATGGTGTCGAGCCAGTCCATGACCCATGTCCGATCCTGTTTCGTCTCCAGATGTTGCAGGGGCGCAAACTGGAACCTTCCGGACTCGCCCATGTCGAAGTGTTGCCCGCCACAGGCTTTTGTGGTGGCATACATGGACATGCCCTTGTCGAAGACGAAGATGCTGGCTTTTTCGTAACGGCGCATCTGCATGGCGAGAAGGGCGAGAGCCGTGGACTTGCCGGAGCCCGTGTGCCCGGCGATGCCGAAGAACTCGCCCGGCGCGATGGCGAAGCTCACGTCGCGCAGCGCCCATACGGCGTCCGGGTCGTTGCCCCAGTCCGGATGCGGCCCCCGGGAGCCCTTCCCCTTGCCGGCGCGCTTGCGCTTGCCCTTGGCGGGGTTGTAGGTGAAAGAGACGTTCTCGAACGCTACGATGGCGCCCGCGCCCTTGCCGTTTCGGCCGGAGCGCTGCGGGCGCCCTTCTCCGTCGTCTTGGAGTGCGGCCCGGGGATGCTCTGCCCCGGGTTCTTCGGCGGCACCGAGGGCGTCGTCGTTCGGTGCCCCGTCCCCGCTCTCCGGGTCCGCCGCAGGGCCCGCGGGCCCTTCCGTTAGGAGGCCCTCGCGCAGCGCGGCGGCGACGGCATCCACGAGCGGTGCCTCCTCCACGCACACGGGTACGTCCACGCCCGCTTCCCGCAGCTTGAGCGACAGGTTGCAGGCGAAGGGGACCTCCAGGTTCAAGCCGGCCAGCACGTCGGTGCGCACGAGCACGTCGCGCGGGGCGCCGTTGCACGCCACCTTGCCGCGGTCGAGCACCACCACGCGGTCGGCCGCGGCGGCCTCCTCCATGAAGTGGGTGATCATGACCACGGTCATGCCGCGCCCGTTCAGCTCGCGGCACACGCGCATGAGGCCCTTGCGTCCCCGCGGGTCGAGCATGGCCGACGCCTCGTCCAGTATGAGGATCTTCGGCTGCATGCCGAGCACCCCCGCGATGGCCACGCGCTGCTTCTGGCCGCCGGACAGGGCGTTCGTCTCGTGCTTCTCGAAGCCCACGAGGCCCACCTGCTTGAGCGCGTCGCGCACGCGCCGGTGCAGCTCGGCCGTTTCAACGCCCAGGTTCTCGGGGCCGAACGCCACGTCGTCTTCCACGAGGGAGGCCACCAGCTGGTCGTCGGGGTTCTGGAACACCATGCCCGCTGTGGAGCGTATGCGGTAGACGTCGCGCGGCTCGGCCGTGTCGTAGCCATCGACGGTCACGGCGCCCCGGTCGGGCAGCAGGAGCGCGTTCAGGTGCTTCGCCAGGGTGCTCTTGCCGCTGCCGTTGCCGCCCAAGATGCAGACGAACTCGCCGGGCGCCACGTGCAGGTCGACCCCGGCCAGCGCCAAGCGCTCGCCGTCGTAGGTGAACTCGATGTCGGTGCAGTGAATCATATGCTTCCTTACTGCGACCCTACGGGCCGGTTGGGTGCCGTGGGGGGCCGGGTTGACGATGCGGCCTAATGTCCTTTGACCTGCGACTTCTTCGGCGTTATCAGGTTGGAGACGGCCTTGTACACGATGAGCGTGAGCACCGCGTTGATGCCGGCCTTGATGAGGTTGAACGGCGTGAGGATGGGCAGGATCATGGCCACGACGGCGTCGAGCGGCACGCCCAGCCACATCGGCGTGATGACGAGGTTGCCCAGGATGGCCATGACGGTGGCCGTGATGGCGCTCAGCACGAGGCCGACGACGCCGCTCTTGAACGTGCGCGAACGGCGGTACACGAGCGCGGCGGGCAGGATGAAGCCGGTGACCACGAGGATGTTCATGACGGCGCCCGAGAAGTCGGCCATGAGGATGCCGTGGATGACGGCGCCCACGACGCCCACCGCGAGGCCGGCCGCCGGGCCGAAGGCGAAGCCGCACACCATGGCGGGCATGGCCGAGGCGTCGTACTTGAGCCAGGTGACGCCGGGTAGCAGCGGGAACTCCACGAACGACAGCAGCACGCCGATCGCGCACATGAGCGCCATCGTCACGAGCTGGCGGGTGTCCCACTTGTTGGTGTTGGTGAATTCGTACGTGTCCTGGGCGTTGGTGCCCGGTGCGTTGCCGGTCATGGCAACCCCTTTCTCTTGCAGGCCGTGACGTTCGGGTCACGTTTCCCGGCCTAAAGAGAAAACGAGCCCGTATGAATTCCTTCCATACAGGCTTCTTGGGGTCCGAGCCGACGCACGCGGGGCGTGGTCGACGCGGATCTCTGCCTCTTCCATCCGGACTATACCGTTGGTTCCGGAATCGCACCGGAATCAGCCTGCAACCGCACTCCCTATCGGGGACGTTCGCAGGGTCGCGGACTCCCCGATGCGGGGCATCGCGGCCGGATTACCGCCAGTGAGGAATTTCACCTCGCCCTGAAACAGAATCCATGCGCTGCATTGTAGCGACCTTGTTGCCGTCTGGCAACCACGCAATGACCGAATGGGGGACAATGCGCAGGTTTTGTGGGTTGGGCGGCGCCTCGTTGCCGTATAATCGCAGCAACGAAGAGGGTCCGGCACGAAGGGGAGGGCACCATGGCCGAGAGCAGAATCGTCAACGAACCGCGCAGCAAGAACCCGCTCGCCAAGGCCATCCGCGAGCTGCTGGAGCATCGCGCGCTGTGGCTGTACCTGCTCACCGACGAGGCGGCGAAGGCGGGCGCCGACCCGGCCGCGTTCGCGCCGGCGGCCGTGAAGCGCTGCGGGTTGTTCCAGGGCGCGGAGCTGGTCGCGAAGGGCGGCGGCACGAACAGCCTGAAGAGCCTCAAGAAGGGCCTGTTCGGCAAGCCGGCGCAGATGGTGTTCGAGATGGATGTCAAAGACGTGCAGGACGACCGCTTCGAGTTGGAGTTCCACTACTGTCCGCTCGTAAAGGCGTGGCAGAAGCAGGGCTGCACCGACGAGGAGATTTCC
>OLRX01001595.1_pt1 | contig 16459 bp, 9 predicted proteins | sample 1672991 | NCBI WGS metagenome assembly OLRX01 (sample SAMEA3136744, study PRJEB25190) | human gut metagenome | biome: human gut; feature: human-associated habitat; material: faeces | place: Austria | collected 2013
CGTATCCCATCTCAGCCAGAAACCGGTCAAGACGCATCGGTCCGTTTTTCCTGCCTTTATCAGCCATCGGTCCCTTTCCTCCCATTGCGTTGTTTAACTTTAGATGCTTTCATACGGATGGCTACTGCCATCTCCAGCCGGGATAGTACTTATTCTTCAGGCTCATCCCCGTACCTTTGGCCCAGCCAAGAGGAAATCCCTCCATGGCAGCCAGGCACCATCCCTTAACCGGTCCTTCATCCCCTTCCAGGGAAATAGTCTCCCCCTTCAGATAGCGGAGTACCCTGCTGTCACCCCCAGGGAAGCTGACGGTATTTGGAAACTGCCCAGCCTTCATGGACATGGCCAGGGCCTGGGATGGCTCAAACCGGCCTTTTTTTAGCTCTCCCAGAAAAAGCCCCGTGCGCAGGAATCTCAGAGGCAGGTTCCATGCAAGTCCCTCCGGCAGATAGTAGGCGTTGTCCTGGTGTATGACAATCCGCCCATAATCCCATTCTGCGCCGCTCTGCCTTAAAAATGCATCCAGCTCTTTTTCCTTCTCCACAGCCCGGACCCGCTTCCCGGCTGTTCCGGAGTCCATGGGCGGCAGTATCTCCTTACCCCCGTCATCCCCGCCTTTTTTTCGCATCAGGGCCAGAAAATGCCCCTCCCCTTTTAAGCGGTGCGGAAAGAGCCTCATGCAGCCGGAAAGCCCAAACCCGCCGCATGCTCCCGGCACTTTATCAAGGTCCAGACAGCACAGCTGCATCTGCGGAAATTCCTCCAGGACATAGGCCACATTCTCCTCATCCTCCTCCACGGAAAACGTACAGGTAGAATACAGCATATATCCGCCCGGTCTGAGCATGGCTGCGGCCTGGGACAGTATCTGGCGCTGGATGGGCACATAGTATTCCGGTCCCTTTTCATTCCAGTCCTTCACCATATCCTCATCCCGGCGGAACATGCCTTCCCCGGAACAGGGGGCGTCCACCAGTATCTTATCAAAAAACTCCGGCCACACGCCGGCCAGCTTTTCAGGCACTTCACTGGTAACGCAGATGTTTGCCGCACCGGCCAGCTCCAGATTTTTAAGAAGCGCTCTGGCCCTGGAATAGCTGATGTCATTGGACACAAGCATTCCCCGGCCTTTAAGCTTTGACGCCAGCTCTGTGCTCTTGCCTCCCGGTGCAGCGCAAAGGTCCAGCACCCTGTCTCCGGGAACCACAGGCAGCATGGCTGCCGGGGTCATGGCGCTGGGTTCCTGGAGGTAATAAAGCCCGGCGTAATAGGCCGGATGCTTGGAGGGCCTTAATACCTCCCCGTCCAGCGTCCCGTCATAATAAAAACCATTGTCTGCCCACGGCACCGGCTCCAGGTTCCACGGCACCAGTTCAGCCAGTTCCCCCGGGGAAAGCTTCAGCGTGTTCACCCTGAGACCGGGCTTCCACTCCTCTTTGAAGCTTTCCAGGTACTGCCCGAACTCCTCCCCCAAAAGCTCCTGCATTTTCAGCAGAAAGGCCTCCGGAAGCTGTCTCACATCCGTCATATCATCCGCCCTCATTTCTTTATAACAGTACAGGTCAAAACTGTCACAATTGTATTTATCATATCACATCCGCCGTGATTCTGCCACCGTGCGTTTCTTTCCGGGAAATCCTGGAAATTTTATAAAAGTAATAGGGCACAATGGGAACCAGGGCCGCCAGCCAGGCCGCCGGGTCCGCCAGGCACACTCCCACATACCCGAAGCTTCCTGCCACTGCCGCCACAATAGCAGCCCTGGCAATCAGCTCAAACACGCCTCCCATCATGGGCATAAGTCCGTATCCCAGACCCTGCAGGGCATTTCTGTACAGGAAAATACTTCCCAGGAAGGGATAACACCACGCCACTGCTCTGAAGTACGTTCTGGCCGCACTCATTACCTCTGTCTCCGATGCATCAATAAATATATGGATCAGCATATCCCCGAATAAATGGATGACCAGAATCATAACAGCGCTCCAGACCAGAATCATAACCTGTATGGACTTGACCCCCTGATGGACGCGGTCCATACGGCCTGCGCCCCGGTTCTGCCCCACATAGGTGGCTGCCGTTGCCCCGAACGCCACAAACACAGTGGACACAATGTTTTGTATCTTGCCCGCAGCTGAAAATCCGGCAATGTACACAGACCCAAAGACATTGACGGCTCCCTGTACAATGATAGTGCCTATGGCTGTGATGGAAAACTGAAGCCCCATGGGAATCCCGATGGACAGGAGCCGTCCCATGATGCCGAAGGAGATACGAAAATCCTCCCGGCTCAGCTTCAGTATATCAAATTTCCTCACAATGTAGAGAAAACACAGAAGGGCTGAAACAGCCTGGGCAATCACAGTGGCGTAGGCACAGCCCTCCACTCCCATTCCAAACCAGATGATGAAGGCCACATCCAGAAACACATTGATGACTGCGGAAATAATCAGAAAATACAGCGGTGAACGGCTGTCCCCCAATGCCCTCATAACAGCCGCCAGCCCGTTGTAGGCAGCCGTCGCAAAAAGCCCTGCGTAAATCACAGCCATATAACCGGCCGTGTCATCTATGATTCCATCCGGCGCGTTCATCAGGCGGAGAATGGGATAATTAAGTATCTCCAGCGCGATTGTCATGACCAGCACAAAGGCCAGGCACAGATAGATGGACATGGCCACATTGCGGCGCATCCTTTCATATTTCCCGGCTCCGAAATGCTGGGCCACCATAATGGAAAAACCGCTGGTAAGACCGTTGAGCCATCCTATCACCAGAAAAATAAGGGATGTGGTGCTTCCGATGGCTGCCAGGGCATCCACTCCGATGAAACGCCCTGCCACCACGGAATCAGCCAGGTTATAAAACTGCTGGAATATGTTTCCCAGGCAGGTGGGAATCATGAACTGCAAAATCAGTTTTGCCGGCTTTCCGGTTGTCATATTATTAGTCATATATTTATATTCTACCTTTCCAAAAATAGCAGGCATCATTATAATACAAAATCATGGAATATTCCAGTTGTTTTTTATCTGCTTAATGGTATACTGGAAAAATCAGACTTAGACGGACATTTGCAGGGCATTTTTACATGATTGGCAGGGAGACACGCTGTATGAACGGAAAGAAACTTCGCTACGGGTTGGTATTTATTGTTTTGACCACACTTATATATATGCTCATGGAGCTTCGCTATGGCCTTCCCATCCGGCCTCTGCGTCCAAAGCATTATGCTGCCGCGGCTGTTCTCGCCGCATGCTCCTGCCTGATTCACAGCAGGCGGGCCGCGGCATCCCCGGGTTATGCAGGGGAACTGTTGTTAGGATGCCGGAATCAGCCCGGACGCATTGTATATATGGATTATCTGAGGGTACTGGCTTCCTTCCTGGTCATCCTCGTTCATGTACTGGAGCCGGCTTACGCCCAGCTTCCTCCCCATACCTTTTCCAGAAATGTGATGGCTGCGGCGGCCGGTCTGGGCTTAAGCTGCAACCTGCTGTTCATGATGCTCAGCGGGGCACTTCTGCTGGGAGGAAGGGAGGAATCCGTCTTACAATTTTATTCCCGGCGCTTTGTCAGGGTGCTGATTCCCTGTTTTGCCTATTACCTCTTATACTTCTTTTATGTGGAAGGCATCTTTGCCCTCAGTCCCGGAAACTGGGGCAGCCTGATACAGAGCTTCCTGTCCAATGACAGCGGCCAGACGCCTCATTTCTGGCTGGTGTATATTATCCTGATGTTTTACGTTGCCGCACCCTTTTTCCGGATCATGTTAAGACACATGACAGAGCCCATGCTGGAGGCACTGGCCGCTGTTATTTTTATCCTGCATTTCATCTGCACCTACGGCCCTCTGGTTCATATACAGTTTGCAGCCTCCTCCTTCCTGGCATCATGGGACTCCATTTTCCTGCTGGGATATTACTGCACCACCCGGTCTGCCATGAAGCATTACCGGCTGTTCATGACGGCAGGCCTGTTGTCAGGGCTGGCAATAGCAGGCTCCATCATGGCCCCGGAGAGCCTGGGCCCCCTGGTTTACAACAACGCGCCTCCCCAGATGCTCTTTACCTGCGCCGTATTTCTCTTCTTCCGAAAACATGGGGACCGTCTGTTTGCAAGGATTCCCACCCTGCTTTCCGCCATAGGCAGGTACAGCTTCTCCATTCTCCTGATTCACTGGCTGGTACTGCACCGGATTGTAGGCGACGTGTTTGGCATTAACGGCTTGTCCTTTGGAATTGCAGGCGGCATACTGGTATCCTTCCTGCTTACCCTGGTCATCAGCCTGGCCCTCTCCTTCCTGTATGACAATACGGTAGTCCTGTGCATGGACAGAGCCTGTGAGATTTTCTTCGGAGTCTTGGGACGTGTGGGGAAGCGGCTGGGGTGCTTTGCAAAATAGTCATGCTGACAGTCATACTGCATACATGCCTTCGGGGCGCAGTGAAACGGGCCTTTCATGATGGTTTTCATGAAACGCCCGCTGTCTTTTATCCTCTTACTTTATCCTCTTTTTTATCCCTCTATTTCATCTGCGGTGCATGGTTTCATCTGCAGAGACAGCCTGGCATCCTCCTTCAGGAACAATGGAATGGTATCCAGAGGCGCATCTGCCTCAATCCGCGTTCCGCCGTCATATACCATGCCCGTTCCCGCGTCCTTCCACCTGCATCCCTCCGGCAGATAGACCATCCGCTTTCTGGCTCCCAGCTCCACCACCGGGGCTACCAGAAGGTCCGGTCCGAACATATACTCATCCCCTATGTCATATACATTTTTATCCCCGCAAAAATCGTAGAACAAAGGACGCATAACCGGTGTTCCGTCTTCAGAGGCCAGCTTCATCTGTTTCATGATATACGGCTTTAATTCTTCTCTGACATACATATACCGGCGGATGATTTCATAGGCCTCCTCACCAAAACTCCATACCTCATTGGGACCTCCTGAACCGCAGTAACCGTCCGGATTCAATATATCCCTTACCGGATAGGGAAGCCTGAATCCGTGAAGGCGGAATATAGGGCAGAATACGCCGAATTCAAACCATCTAATCATCAGCTCCCGGAATTCTTCCGACTCCGGATCCCCATTGATGAACCCGCCGATATCCGTGGTCCACCAGGGTATCCCGCACATGGCCACGTTAAGCCCTGCCTTCAGCTGTTTTCTCAGGCTGTCAAAGGTGGAAGCAATGTCCCCCGACCACAGTACGACTCCATACCGCTGGGAGCCCAGCCATGCGCATCTGACCAGGTTGCACACTTCCTCACCCTGGGCTTTCAGGCCGTCGTAAAATGCCTTTGCAAACCCCACGCAATAGATATTGCTGACCTCCTCCCCGTTTCCAAGGTACATGCGGACATTGTCGTAATCATAGGGCCGCATCTCCGGCTCCGCCTCATCCAGCCAGAAGGTACGGATTCCATAGTCATAGTAATTTTTCTTAGCCCTGGACCAGAAAAATTCCTGGGCTCCCGGATGGGTGGTATCCACATAAGTCTGGGGACCAAAGAACATAAATACCACGTCCACTCCCCGCTCTCCCCTGAGAATGTAATTATGCTCTCTCATATATGCATAATTTTCACTCCTTGGGTCTATGGTAGGCCAGATGGACACCATCAGTTTGATGCCCATGGACTCCAGCTCACTGACCATGGCCTTGGGATCAGGCCATTTCTCAGGATCAAACTTCCATTCTCCCTGCATGGTCCAATGAAAATAATCAATGACTATGACTGAAATGGGAAGTCCCCTTCTTTTATACTCCCTGGCCACCTGAAGCAGCTCCTCCTGGGTCTCATAGCGCAGCTTGCACTGCCAGAAACCCGCGGCCCACTCAGGCAGCATGGGAGCCCGGCCTGTGACGGCGGTAAATTTCTCATTGATCTCTCCCGGTGTGTTCCCTGCTATGACCACATAGTCAATCTGCTTTGCGCACTGTACATGCCACATGGTATGGTTGTTGACAAATTCAGCGCGGCCTATGGCGGGATTGTTCCATATGAATCCATATCCCCTGGATGAATATGTATAGGGGATGGTGCATTTTCCGTTCTTCTGAAGCAGCTCCACCGTGCTCCCCTTTAAATCAAAGCAGTCATTGGCGTCCTGTCCCATTCCGTAAAAATGCTCGCCCGGCTCCGCCTTAAAGTACAGGCTTATCTTAAACTGATTGCCTGATGTGACCCTGTATTCCCTGGCCCTGCGGAGAGGGGCCGTGTGTACCCTTCCGTCAATCCAGTATTCCTCCAGAAGCACCTTTCCCGTCCGGGTGTTCCGGTAGGTGACGGTGCCGTCGCCTGTAATCGTCACCTGGATTTTACCGTTTGTCATGCAGGCCTTTTCATCATCTGCTTCTATGATAACTCCCTCAGGAGAGGCCGGTTCCTCCAGAGTCCAGTTGAGAGCTTCATCAATGCGCAGGCTCTTACTGGAGCGGAACCGTATGGCGTCCCTTCCGTATGGTTCAATATAGACCAGCTCTCCTGCTGTCTCCCATATGATGCGGTTTCCCTCTGTCTTTCCCTCATACCTGGGTATTGTGTAATAAGCCACTTACTGCTCTCCTTTCTCTATGACCATGTGGATATCATGGTCCTGCATCCGATTGCCCATATGGATATAAGTCCTTTTATGGTCCATCCTGAAATCAATGTCCTGTCCGTCAGCCTGTACTCCGGCCGGTCTTATGTTGTGCAGGACAAAGGTAAGGTTCATGTCCGTCCTGGTACAGTCAATTTTGACCCGGTCATCCACTGCGTCCATTTCAACCGTAAATCCGTGTTCATAGGAACAGAACCTGCCCTTTCCCTCTGTGGGATAACAGTGGATTTCCCACTGGTCATCCTCCTTCTGTCCTATATACTCCATTTCAGGCCCCATGGGGATGATGGCGTTCTCCTTTACATAGACCGGTATCTTATCTAACGGAACCACCTGTTCCATCCATTTCCCGCCTTCCTCAACCGTATCGTCGTAAAAATCCGTCCACTGACCCCGGGGAAGATAGATTCTCACTGAATTATCTTCATTTAACACAGGAATGACCATAAGCTCTTTTCCAAACAGATACTGGGTATCCAGACCGGCCGCGTTTAAATCTGACGGATAGTCATAGAACACCGGCCTGTGTATCAGTGTGTCCTCTTCCCTGACAGCCAGGGCCTGGTTATAGATGTATGGAATCAGGCGGTAACGCAGGCCCGCGTATTTCCTGTAAACATCAACTGCCTGCTGGCCAAAATCCCATGGCTCCCTGGAATAAAACCCATGGAACCTGGCGTGGGAGCAGAACATGCCAAATTCCAGCCACCGGATATAAAGCTCCGGGCTGCTCTCAAACCAGAATCCCCCTATGTCGCTGGACCAGAAGGGAATTCCGCTGAGGGACAGGTTCAGACAGCCTTTAACGGAGCTTGCAAGGCTTCCAAAATCCGTTCCCGCATCACCGCCCCAGTGAACCGGATATTTCTGGGAGCCGGCCCAGGCGCTTCTGGCCCATATGAGGGCCTTATCTTCCCCAAGCTCCTCCTTAGCGGCCTCGTATGCGGCCTTATTGTACAACAGGGCATACAGATTATGCATGTCCCTGCCGTCGGCGCCTGCATACTTAAAAAATGCCGGGGCGGATTCCCCAAAGTCAACCTTGATGACATCCACACCCTTCCTGAGCAGGGGTTTTATCAGTTTTTCCTTATACCAGTGAACCGCCTCCGGATTGGTGAAATCAATAAGTCCGTGAAGAAACTGAAGGTCACCGTCCGGATTTCCGGCAAAATATCCGTTGGCAGCCGCCTCGTCATAAACCTCATAGGAGGTCTTTCCCCGTTCAATATAGGGAAGCTGCCAGAGAGACAGCTTATATCCGTCCTGGTGGAGTTTTTCAATCATCTCCTCCACCTTTGGGAATTTTTTCTCGTCAAACTTCCAGTCACACACCCAGTTTTCCGTAAACCAGTCCGTATCAATATGTATGACGTCACATGGAAGTCTGCTGCTTCTCATCTGTCCGGCCACCCGCTCCACTTCTTCCCTGGTGCCGTAACTGATTTTACTCATCCAGATGCCGAAGGACCATTTGGGAGGCACCACAGGCAGTCCTGTCAGCCTGTGATACGCCGGAATAATGTCCTTTATCGTGTCCCCTGTCATCAGAAAATAATCTAACAGCGCTCCTTCCACCATGGTATAGCTTGCCTTGGATAAGGTTGCCCCCAAATCACACCGTATTTTTCTGGATGTATTATAAAAGATTCCGTATCCCCTGGAGCTCATATAAAAAGGAATATATTTATATCCCCTTTCCGTGTTTACCCCAAGGGAATTGGTGTTCCACAAATCGAACAGTCGGCCCTTTCTTGAAACAGACGTAAAATTCTCCCCCAATCCGTAAAACTCCTCATAGGGATCGGACCATGCCGCCTCACAGGCATATTGTTCCTTTGTGTTTCTGTCAAACAGGAATCCCATGGGACAAATCTCATAGGGCATAAAGGAATGGCAGTCTCTGCCGAACTGGCGGTATATGACCTCCCCATCCCTGTTTTTGACAGAAAGGTTCCAGGGACTTTTCTGAATCACAGCTGTCATGCATCCGGTTGTCATTACAATCTGGTCCTCTGATTCAGAACAGGTGACGCTGCATTCCGTCTCTTCCATATCCCCAATCATTTCCGTTCTGTTTTCCGGCACACAAAAGCCCTCCGCCATGGTGACCCGCAGCGTATTTTCATTCACAAATCTGAGCCGTATGGACAGGTTTCCACGGTTTGGCTTTTCTGTAAACACATGGCGGTAATCCAGATACCTGTATGTATAATTTTCATCCACATACAAGCCCTCTGCCAGGATATCGCATCCCTTTGGGACAGGGGTGCAGGATTTCACCCTGTGCACCAACAGCATGGTCAGGTTTTTTGACCGGCTGATTCTGGGAAATACAGGCATGTTCTCAAATAATTCTTCCTCACGGGCTATGTTCTCTTCGGATAGACCGTGCATGATTTCTCCAAGGCTTTTCTCCATCTTTTTACTCCTCTCACCCTTTGACTGAGCCGGCGGTCAAGCCGCTGACTATGTATTTCTGCAGACAGATAAACACGATAACAATGGGAAGCACCACTACGGTTGAGTAGGCCATTAAAATCTCCCATCTGACTCCCAGCTCGCCCATGGCCTTGTAAAGAATCAGCGGCAGGGTCTTTAGCTTTTCCTGATTCAGGAATGTCAGGGAGAACACCATGTCGCCCCAGGACATGAACAGAGCCATGGAAGTGGCTGTCACGATACCCGGATAGCTGATGGGAACCATGATGCGGATGAATGTCCCCAGGGGACCGCATCCGTCAATAATGGCGGCCTCCTCCAGTTCTTTGGGTATGTCTTTAAAATATGTCCTCAGTATGATGACCACAAATGGTATGGTAATGGTTGCGTCGGACAGGATAACTCCCAGATGATTGTTGATCAACCCCAGTTTGTTAAAATTCACAAACAGAGGCGTCAATATCAGTGAACTGGGCAGCATCTGGGCCACCAGGAAGATGAACAAAAGCACACTTATCATCCTGCTTTTAAACCTTGCCAGTCCATAGGAGGCCGGAACCCCTAATACCAGGGTGAGGGCTGTTGCCCCGAACGAAACCACAACACTGTTTTTAAGATATGTAAACAGGCTGGTGCCATGCTCATTTTTCAGGATATATGAATCAAACACAATCCTGCTGGGGAAAAAGGACGGGTTGGAAAAGGATTCCCCCGGCGGTCTGAGCGATGTGGCCACCATCCAGTACAAAGGAAACAGGAATACACAGGTAACCAGTATGCCTGCGGCTGTCAGCACTGCCTTCCTCCGGCCTTCCATACGTTCTCTATCCTTCATAGTCCTCACCTCCTAATTTTCATCTTCCCGCGTCACAATATGAATATAAATCATTCCCACCGCCATAAGCATTACAAACAGTATGTTGGCAACGGCCGCTCCCTGGGAGAAGTTATATTCACTGAAGGAATAGCGGTAAGCCAGGGTGGACAGCATCTCCGTGGAAGATCCAGGCCCTCCCCCTGTCATCACATACACCAGGTCAAACACCTTAAAGGTATAGATGAATCCCAGCGTAAGCACCGATATGATGGCCGGCCTCAAAAGAGGCACTGTAATATATAAGAATCTTTGTATTCTGGTGGCTCCGTCAATACTGGCTGATTCATAGATATCCTGGGGTACTGTGGTCAGCGCCGTTGCCAGAAGAATCATGTTAAACGGAACTCCCTTCCATATGTTTGCGATTATGATGGCTGCCATGGCCGTATTCCCATGTGCCAGCCATTCCACCGGCTTCTGAATCAGGTGCAGCCCCATCAGTATACGGTTCATGATTCCTATATCGCTGTTGAACATGTATTTGAACACACCGGCTACCGCAACCATGGGAATCATCCAGGCCACCACATTGACGGCCCGCAGGGGGCCGGCTCCCTTAAAATCCTGGCCGAAAAACAGCGCCATGAGAAACCCGATGGGGAACTGGAATACAAGACACCACAGGGTGAATACCAGGGTATTCTTTACGGCAATCCAGGTGACCTCTGTCCTGCATATTTTCTGGTAAATCTTAAGTCCCACAAAATGGCTGTCGCCTGTGGCAAAATTCATCAAATCCACATTCTTAAAGCTCATGATTATATTGCTTATAATTGGGAAAATAATCATGATGGTCATGAACGCTGCACCCGGCAGGACAAACGCAAACAGTGTCAGCTTCTTCTTAAAGAAATATCCTCTCTTACTTCCCATATTCCCACTCCATTTCACAAAAAGGGCGCTGCTGCGCGCCCTCTTCTTTATTCGCTGATGATTTCCGCAACCTCTGCCGCTGCCTGCTTCAGTGCATCGTCCACTGATTTGGCACCCGAGAGCACATCCTGGTACGCAAACTGAATCGCACTGGAAATCTCAGGCCATTTCGGATGAGGCCCCCTGGCCTTGGCAAGCTTTAACTGTTCCGTATAGACCGAAAGAATTGGGTCATCCAGCCACAGGGTACTCTCCGCCACAGCATCTTCCCTTGGTGATATGTAACCGGCATCCTCACAGAATTTCCTGGAATTCTCTTTGCTGCTGAGGAATTTCATTAATTCCCAGGACGCTTCCCTGTTGTCATCCTTCATCATCATGATGTTCCCTCCACCTATGGGAGAAGCGGCATTTTTGTAGTTGGGGAAGGTAACCACGCCGTAATTCAGATCCGGGTTCTCATTCTGGATATTGGTATTCAGCCAGCTTCCTGCCACCATCATGGCCGACTTGCCGGTTGCGAACAGGGAAGCGCACATATCTGCCTGAGTCATGGATATCAGCTCCTTGCTCATATATCCGTTCTGGTAGAAATCATTAATCATGGTAAGGGCTTCCCCGGCCCCCTCTGAATCCAGGCTGTCATAATCCGCCCCTGCCTGCCAGATAAACGGAAGCACATCAAAGGTCCCTTCCTCTGATTTAATCAGGGACATTGTAAGCCCGTAATGGTCTGCCGTGGTAGTCTTGGCCGTCATGTCCTTAAAGTCATCCCAGGTCCAGTCGCTGTCAGGATACTCCAGTCCCATTTCATCAAAAATGTCTTTATTGTACATGATGGCAAGACAGTTGCTGTAATAGGGAACCCCGTAATACTTATCCTCGTACCGGGCAGAGTTGACCGGTGCCTCAAAATAATTCTCCAGCTCTCCCCAGGCCTCCACCTCGCTTGTGATATCCATGGCTGCTCCCATGGCTGCAAATGAAACATTGTCCACGGTATCACAAAGCGTAACGTCCGGCAGCTGATCCGCAGCCACGCCAATGGACAGCTGTTTCTTGATTTCCGCGAAAGCCACGCTCTGGGTTTCCACCTTGATGCCGGGATGCAGTTCCTGGAACTCATCAATCATCTGAAGCAGAAGCGTTGCCTGGTCCGGAGAAATGTGATACCACATTTCAATGGTGGTCTGCTCCTGTCCCTGAGACGCCTGGGTTTCTGCGGACTGGCCTGTGGTGCCTGCGTCTGTGCTGCCCTGGCTGGTACTGGTGCCGGAACCGGAACACCCTGCCAGCATCACCGCTGCCAGCCCAAGGGCAATTCCTTTTGTGAATAAACGTTTTTTCATGTAATCCCCTCCTGTATTTTCTGTCATCTGATGTCTTAAGTATATCCATTTAATCCAATTTAGGGAATTCCATTATTTTAACTTCATTTTGATATTTTAACCAAAATACATTCCACTTTTTTAAACCATATTGACTAATTTGATGGTTAAAATTATAATTAAGCCACTTATTAGTACTACATTTCGACGCGAGGGGGGATTTATGTGAGAAAATTTATCCCATGGATAAAGGGACATTTTTTATATAAAATACGATACCAGATTACCATTTTCCTGTTCTTTGTGACCTTTCTCCCGGTCATCAGCATTCAGCTTTTTAACTATGAAAAAACTTCCGAAATGCTGTTTACTAAAAACCACTCCCTCCTGGCAGATAACCTGCAGCTGACCCAGAACAGCATCAATAACGTGCTGACGGATTACAAACGTATCCTGTTCCAGATATCCACCGATGTTACCTGCATGGATAATATACTGGAACTGTCCAAGGTATCTCCTGATTCCGCAGAATACAGGCGCATCTCTGAGTCGCTGGAAACATATATCAAAGCCAACATTCTCATGTACCCGGAAATACAGGCCCTGTGTGTCATCAGCACCACCGGCACCCCCTATATCTACGTTCAGAAACGCCAGAAAACCCAGCCAATCATAGATTATTTCGAGGCGAATAAGGAAGAACTGAACCAGCTTCTTCTCTCCTCGACCCGTTCCATCATTGGTTCCGTCCACGACGGCAGCCCTTATTATGACCCAGAGCACCCGGTATTCTTTCTGGGCAGCAGAACCATCCATTATGAAAAAATGAAGATAACCGGCAGCATACTTCTGTTCATCTCACCGGATAAGATGAACTCTGCCATCAATAACCCGGATTCCCAGGTCTATCCCTTTACAGATAAACTGCTGGTGGATTCCTCCGGAAGGCTTATCTGTTCCAAAGACAGAAACACCGGAAAAATCCTTGGCAGCCTGGAAAACTACAAAGCCATAGACTGGGACAGCCTCTCCTCTGACTCCGGGGACATGCAGGGAGATTATCTGGTATCCCAGATACCGCTGGAGCATTTTGACCTGCACCTTATAAATATAGTGGATTACAGACAGATGACAAAGGACCTGGAGGCTCTGTGGACCACCATTACCCTGGCCATATCAGCCATCCTGCTGGTGTCCATGCTGGTCGCCTATGTGCTCTGCCACAAGTTCATATTCTCCATTGAAAATGTGGCCGCCAAAATGAATCTGTTTGACGAGCATCATCTGGATGTGGAAATCAGGAACATGAGCAGGAATGAGCTTCGCATCATAGAATCTTCCTTTAACCGGATGCTGGGGCAGATCCGGGGCCTGTTGGATGAAAACAAGCAGCAGTATAAGAAAATCTGCGAGGCTGAGTTAAAATCCCTGGAGCTCCAAATCAATCCCCACTTTTTGTTCAACACCCTGGACTCCATCTGTTGGACGGCTGCCCAGGAAAACTGTCTGACCGTAAGCGAACAGCTCAACAAGCTGGCTGCCATTCTGCGCCACACAGTATATAACATGAACTGCGTGGTCCCTCTCCAGGATGAAATCTGCTGGATGCAGAATTATCTGGATTTACAGAAAAGCCGTTTTCACGGCCGTTTCTCCTACGACATACACGACCTGACAAAGGGCAGACGAATTTATATCCATAAGCTGCTTTTACAGCCGTTTTTGGAAAATGCCCTGATTCACGGATTTGAAAATCTGCCCCGCAAGGGCCGTCTGGAGATCGCCTGCCGTATCACCGGACAATCCCACCTGCTCCTTGAGGTGGCTGACAACGGCTGCGGCATACCGGACGATAAGGTGAAGGAAATCAATCTTCTCTTTACCACAGGACGGTCCGCCTTTACCGGCATAGGGCTGACTAATATTGCTTACCGCACAAAGGGCTATTATCCTCACAGCCGTATTTTTGTGTCATCCTCTCCTATGGGCACCTGCTTTAAGATATTTATACCAATGAATGAAATGGAGTGAAAAATATGTTTCGATTGTTGATTGTGGAAGATGAAGAAAACTCAAGAAAAGGGCTGAAAGCCACGCTTGCCCCCATACCGAACCTGGAAATCGACACTGCCTGCGATGGGCGGGAAGGCTGCTTAAAGGCCATACGATGGAATCCGGATATCATCATCAGCGATATCCACATGCCTGTCTGGGACGGACTTGTGATGACGGAAAAGCTCTGCAAAAAGGGATTTGCAGGCACCATATATCTGCTGACCGGTTACGCGGAATTTGAATATGCCAGAAAGGCTCTGCAATACCATGTGGAAGATTACATCCTGAAACCGGTGGTCCCCTCTAAACTCAGGAATCTCATCGAAGTCAAATTAAAAGACCTGAACAAAAAAAGAAACAGCCAGAATCCCCAGCTATGCCATCTCTTATCCGATGAAGATTCGGTGCTTCTCACGGAACGCCTGGCTCCCTTCTGCTATACGGATTACTTTCTGGCCGTGGTCTATATGGAACGGGAACACCATCTTCCTCTGGAGGTCAAGGAAACTGTCATAGAAGAGCGGGGCCATTATATCCTGACCCTGCCGGATAAGCACTACCGGGGCATCCTCATAGGCTTTACAAACCACATGATTAACCACGGCAAAATTGACCGGATTTCATCCCTGCTGGAGCCATACGAGCATCTGACCTGCATTTATGAAACACGGCAGGCTGGTTTTATTTCAAACTGGCTTCTTGCCTTTGAACAGCTCCGGAGGGCCATTCCCTGGACCATCACCTGCCGCTCCCGCTTTCTGTCCTACGATACATACATGGAGCAGGAGGCGGGAGAATTAAACGAGGATGTATTTTTCAAGAAGGACCTGCAGCGTATGCTCTGCGGCGGCGACTTTGACGGATGCAGGAAAATACTGCTTAAAAAAATAGGCCAGATGCAGGCCAATGCCTGCCATCCCAGCCATATTCTTGCCGCTGCCGTATCCGGCCTGGTCAAGTTTGACTCCAAACAGGCCTATCTGGAGGCGGTAAACCAGATGGCGGCTGCCAGAACCATGCATGAAATCAGGACCTGTATTGATTCCTATTATGAGACATGCAAGGGCAGACCCGCGTCCGCCGGCTATTCCCCCCTGATACAAAAGGCCCTTCATGTAATTGATAAGAGCTATAAGGAACCTATTTCCCTGAATTCCGTTGCGGAACAGCTCAATATCACTCCCCAGTATCTGAGCCGGTTATTCATGAAGGAGATGTCCCGCTCTTTTGTGGACTATCTGACCTCCTACCGCATGGAGCGCGCCAAAAACCTGCTCCAGGATACAAACATGAAAATCAACACGATCTGTGTCCAGGTAGGGTATCAGGATGCCAAATATTTCTGTACCCTGTTCAAAAAAATAACCGGAGTGACCCCCAACCAGTACCGCGCCAGCAGCCCTAATATGTAAACACCAGCCGCTTCTTTTCCAGCCATTTGAGAATCCAGTAAGGATTCACGCTCATTTCCTCATTGTGGTCCGTCTTAATATAAATCCCCACATGGAGATGAACATCAAAGTTCCCCCTGGTTCCCTCTGTCTTTCCGTATCCCGTATCCCCCATGTATCCGATCAGCTCCCCTGCCTTTACCCTGTCTCCTTCCTTAAAGTCTCCGGCATAGCTGTAGAGGTGCGCATAGTACAGGTAGGCTCCCCCGGGAGCCCGCACGCCTATGCGCCATCCCCCCATTTCCAGCCACCCTATTTTTTCAATGATTCCGTCCGTCATGCTGACAACAGGATAATATCCGGGCGGCATTTTTGAGCCCATGATATCGCAGCCTTCATGGCGGCGTTTTGGGCTGTTTTTCCGGCCGCCGTTCTCTCCGCCGTTGTCCCCGCCGCCATTGTCCCCTCTGCCGTTCTCCCCGCCGCTTACATACCCCCGCCCGTCCATCCAGCCGTCCTCAAACACCACCTCCGGCGTGTCCTTATTCCGGCTCTCTGGTATTGGAAAATACTTTAAATCCCCCAGGACAGTCCCGTATGCATGTTTCAGCTTTCGGTAGTCCGCAGGCCTGGCCGCAGCCAGCAGCCTGTTATTATACCTGGTGTCCTTAAGGCCTGTAAGGTCATAATCATGTTCCACCATCAAGGTGGCAACCATGTCCGGATCCAGGTTGTCAAGCCCTGCCACCGCATCTCCCAGACTCATGGCCCTGAAATCATCGCTCTCCCAGGAATACGGCCCCAGCTGGTAATAATCCGGATTCGCAATCAGATAATTGGTAATGGAACACTGGAATACCGCCAGCAGCAAAATAAGAATC
>OLRX01001601.1_pt1 | contig 16404 bp, 11 predicted proteins | sample 1672991 | NCBI WGS metagenome assembly OLRX01 (sample SAMEA3136744, study PRJEB25190) | human gut metagenome | biome: human gut; feature: human-associated habitat; material: faeces | place: Austria | collected 2013
GAAGGGTTCTCGGTTTTGTATATTTATAATACTGTGCAGCCCACATCTGATGCTGTCCCACTTCCGTAACAATGAGCGCTTCACCGTTTGTCTGACGATAGATCTCTTCTACAAGAAACGGTCCCGATAATACATTCGGATGATATTTCAGAGGATATTTTTCTTTATACCCTTGTATTTTTTCAAGCCATTCTGCATGATTCTGCTGTTTTAAACGCTTATTAAGCGTCTTTAAAACATCTTTTAGATCGCCGATGATTTCTTCCGTAATCAAAACGTTTTTATTAATTTCAACCGGATCGATATCTAACTGTATAATTTTTGCATTTTTTGCAAATTTTTCTGTATTCCCCGTCACACGATCACTGAACCTTGCCCCCATAACAACCAAGAGGTCACATTCACTTACTCCGAAATTGGACGCTTTCGTTCCATGCATGCCAAGCATACCTGTATACCGCGGATCTGTTCCCGGAAAAGCGCCTTTGCCCATAAGAGAATCCGTAACCGGAGCATCCAGCTTGTCAACAAACTCTTTTAATTCTTGACTCGCCCCTGAAAGAACCGCTCCGCCTCCGACGAAAACAAACGGTTTTTCTGCTTCTTCCAACATAGAAATCACCCGGTCAAACCGTTGTTCATCCATCCTCGGAGTTTTTCTCGAGGAATCTTCCTTTGTGCATTTTCCCAATTCTTCCGGAATATATTCCGTTACTTTAGCCGTAATATCTTTCGGTATATCGACAAGCACCGGCCCGGGACGTCCTGTCTTTGCAATCCGAAATGCCTTACGGATAGTATCCGCCAATTTTGTCACATCTTTTACAATAAAACTATATTTCGTAATCGGCATTGTAATTCCCGCTATATCTATTTCCTGAAAACTGTCTTTTCCAAGAAGTGATACCCCTACATTGCAGGTGATTGCCACAATAGGAATTGAATCCATATATGCCGTTGCAATTCCGGTAACAAGATTCGTCGCCCCCGGTCCGCTCGTAGCAAGGCAGACGCCGACTTTTCCCGTTGCTCTCGCATATCCGTCAGCCGCATGAGAAGCCCCTTGTTCATGGGAGGTAAGGATGTGCCTGATTTCATCCCGATGTTTGTACAATTCATCATATACATTGAGAATCGCACCGCCCGGATAGCCGAAAACCGTGTCTACTCCTTGTTCTTTCAAACATTCTATTACAATTTCTGCTCCATTTAACTGCATGCCATAACTCCTTTAAACATCCTGTATCTCTTATCCGCACAGCCTGTAACCGCGCTCTTATTTTTCTTTCGGTATTTCCAGAATCGCACCTCTGTTTCCGGATGTGACCATAGACGCATATCTTGCCAGATATCCGGTCTTTACTTTCGGTTCTCTCGGCTGCCATTTTTCTCTTCTCTTCTTCAGTTCTTCTTCTGAAACTGCCAGATTCAAAGATAAATTCGGAATATCAATCTGTATAATGTCTCCCTCTTCTACAAGAGCGATCGGTCCTCCCACCGCCGCTTCCGGAGAAACATGACCGATAGATGCGCCTCTTGACGCGCCGCTGAAACGTCCGTCTGTAATAAGCGCTACTTCCGAGCCGAGTCCGTATCCTGCAATCGCCGAAGTCGGATTGAGCATCTCCCGCATTCCCGGACCGCCTTTCGGTCCTTCATAACGGATCACGATCACATCCCCCGGATTGATCTTTCCTGTTTTGATTGCTTCCGTTGCCTCTTCATCACTTTCAAAAATACGGGCAGGACCTTCATGTACAAGCATCTCATCGCAGACAGCAGATCGTTTTACAACGCTTCCGTCAGGTGCAAGATTTCCTTTTAACACAGCCAATCCACCTGTTTCACTGTATGGATGATCGATCGGACGAATTACATCGGGATTTTTATTTTCGCATCCCGCAATGTTCTCCCCAACTGTCTTGCCGGTTACTGTCAGACAATCTGTATGAAGAAGTCCTTTTTTATTCAGCTCATTCATAACCGCATAGACTCCGCCTGCCTCATTAAGGTCTTCGATATATGTATGGCCTGCCGGAGCAAGATGACAAAGGTTCGGCGTCTTCTCACTGATTCCGTTCGCAAAATCAATCTCAAAATCCATTCCTATCTCATGTGCGATTGCCGGAAGATGAAGCATACTGTTTGTAGAGCATCCAAGTGCCATATCAACAGTAAGTGCATTCAGAATTGCTTCTTTTGTCATAATATCTCTTGGGCGGATATTCTTCTCAAGAAGTTCCATGACTTTCATACCTGCATGTTTTGCAAGACGGATTCTTTCTGAATATACTGCCGGGATTGTTCCGTTTCCGCGAAGTCCCATACCAAGTACCTCTGTCAGACAGTTCATGCTGTTTGCTGTGTACATACCCGAACATGATCCGCATGTAGGACATACTTTATTCTCGAATTCACACAGGTCTGCATCTGACATTGTTCCGGCCGCATTCGCTCCTACTGCCTCAAACATACTGGAAAGACTTCTCTTCTGTCCTTTTACATGTCCTGCAAGCATCGGTCCGCCACTGACAAATACAGTCGGTACATTAATTCTTGCTGCAGCCATCAGAAGTCCCGGTACATTCTTATCACAGTTCGGGATCATAACTAACGCATCAAACTGATGTGCCATCGCCATTGCTTCTGTAGAATCTGCGATCAGGTCTCTGGTTACCAGAGAATACTTCATTCCGATATGTCCCATTGCTATTCCGTCACAAACTGCAATTGCAGGAAACATGATCGGTGTACCACCTGCCATGGCAACTCCCTGTTTTACTGCATTCGCAATTTTATCCAGGTTCATATGCCCCGGCACGATTTCATTATAAGAACATACGATGCCGACCAATGGTCTGTTCATCTCTTCTTCCGTCAGTCCAAGTGCATTGAACAATGAACGGTGAGGTGCCTGCTGTTTTCCTTTTGTTACTGTATCACTTCTCATTTTTATCCTCCTGTTTTCTTTCTGTCAAATACTTCTTATCTATATATAATTCTACAATTAACGAATGTTTTCTGAAATCAGATCGCCCATCTCTTCTGTTCCAATCTGTGTCTTTCCTTCTGACATAATATCAATCGTACGGTATCCGTCTTTTAACACCTTTGCAACAGCTGCTTCGATTGCATCTGCTTCTTTATCAAGATCAAAGCTGAAACGCAGCATCATTGCTGCAGAAAGGATAGTTGCGATTGGATTGGCAATTCCTTTTCCTGCTATATCCGGTGCCGATCCGCCGCTCGGCTCATACAAACCGAATTTTGTCTCATTTAAGCTGGCACTTGCAAGCATTCCGATAGATCCGGTCACCATACTTGCTTCATCAGAAAGAATATCTCCAAACATATTCTCTGTAAGAATGACATCAAACTGTTTTGGGTCTTTTACAAGCTGCATTGCACAGTTGTCTACCAGCATATTTTCCACTGCCACCTCTGGATAATCTTTTGCAACTTCTTCTACCACTTTTCTCCATAATCTTGAAGAATCCAGAACATTTGCCTTATCTACGCTAGTTACTTTTTTGCGTCGCTTCATTGCAATATCAAATCCCCGTTTTGCGATTCTTCGGATCTCCTCTTCATTATATGTAAGAGAATCTTTTGCTGTCATCACTCCGTCAATCTCTTCTGTCTTTCTCTCTCCAAAGTAAAGACCGCCAGTCAGTTCTCTCATGATCATCATGTCGAACCCACCTTCTGTAATCTCTTCTTTCAACGGACATGCACCTTTTAATTCCTCATAAAGTACTGCAGGTCTTAAGTTTGCAAAAAGATTCAGGGCTTTTCTGATCTTCAAAAGTCCTGCTTCCGGTCTTTTAGACGGCTCTAACTTATACCACGGAGATGTCTTTGCATCTCCTCCGATGGAACCCATCAGAACTGCATCACATGCTTTTGCCTCTGCGATTGTCTCATCTGTAAGAGGTACTCCGTGAACATCAATGGATGCTCCCCCCATGAGTAACTGTGTATAATCACAAGTGTGTCCATATACTCCTGCAACTTTATCAAGAACTTTCATTGCCTCCGTTACGATCTCCGGACCAATTCCGTCTCCCTTAATCACACCAATTTTAAGATTCATCGTTCTTCTTCCTTCCTTCGGTAAAAATCTATAAAAATAATATTATCGTATTTTTATACATGTTTCAAGACTTTAATTGGCTAAATTGACAAATTGCTACATTTTATCTACTTAAAAAACGCTTTTTATAATATTTCTTGTACACTTTGATGATTGATTGCTATAAAAAAATGCGGAACACATTATTTCCATGTGTTCCACATTTTTTATGCATGATATTTTGCTGTTTCAAGAATCCGGTTCGCATTTTCCACCCGTTCTTGCGATGGTGGATCAATGCCCTCCAACTGATACGGAATCCCCAGTTCTTTCCATTTATATACACCAAGTGTATGATACGGAAGGACTTCTACTTTCTCCACATTATCTAACGTCTCAATAAAATCATGAAGTCTGTGCAGATATTCGTCTTTATCACTTCTTTCCGGGACCAGTACATGACGGATCCAGACTGGTTTTCCGGTCTCTGAAAGATATTCTGCCATATCAAGAATATTCTTATTCGTCTGACCGGTAAGGATCTTATGCTGCTCATCATCAATATGCTTGATATCCAGCATTACAAGATCTGTCACCTTCATAAGTTCCTGGAATTTACTGAAGAATGGCTCTTCTCTTGTGAATGGATTTCCACAGGTATCCAGTGTTGTGTTGATTCCTCTTTCTTTTGCTTTCTGGAACAACTCCAGCAGAAAATCGATCTGCAGAAGCGGTTCGCCCCCACTGACGGTAATACCGCCCTTACTTCCCCAGTAAGTGCGGTATTTCCAGGCTTTATCAATCAGTTCATCTGCTGTGTAGAGAGTCCCTGAATTCATGTTCCATGTGTCCGGGTTATGACAGAACTGGCAGCGCATAGCACAGCCGGTCGTAAAGATCAGATAACGGACACCTGGACCGTCAACGGAGCCGAAACTTTCCAGAGAATGAATATATCCTTTGGTCATAGCTTTGCTCCTTTTCTTATTTATTACATGTAATTCGCCATGTACTCCGCCATGCGCAGCTCGATTCCGCTTTGCTTCATCTCGCTGACGGCTGTCGCCGTATATCATCTGATCCAGATATCATAATTCAAGCAAGCTTGATTATAACATCTGTCTCATCTGATGCATGGCTCATAGCTTTTACATATGATCGTGGCAAGTTCTTGCGATAACGTCTAACTGCTGTTCGCGAGTCAGGTCGATGAACTTAACTGCGTATCCAGATACACGGATTGTGAAGTTAGCGTATTCTGGTTTTTCCGGATGCTCCATAGCATCAATAAGTTTATCTGTACCAAATACGTTAACATTCAGGTGATGTGCTCCCTGATCGAAGTATCCGTCCATTACACGTGCAAGATTTTCTTTACGCTCATCATCTGTATGTCCAAGTGCACTTGGGCTGATTGTCTGAGTATTAGAAATACCATCCAGTGCCAGCTCGTATGGAAGCTTAGCAACAGAGTTAAGGGATGCAAGAAGTCCGTTCTTTTCTGCACCGTAAGATGGGTTAGCACCTGGTGAAAGTGGCTCTCCTGCTTTTCTTCCGTCCGGAAGAGATCCTGTAGCCTTACCGTATACTACATTGGAAGTAATTGTAAGGATTGATGTTGTAGGTACAGAATTTCTGTATGTATGGCACTTATTCAGTTTGTGCATGAATGTCTTCAGAAGCCATACAGCCATGTCGTCTGCACGATCATCGTCGTTACCGTATCTTGGGAAATCTCCTTCGATCTCGAAATCTGTTGTGATTCCATCTTCGTCACGGATAGCTTTTACTTTTGCGTATTTGATAGCGCAAAGTGAATCTACCACATGAGAGAATCCAGCGATACCTGTTGCAAATGAACGTTTAACGTCTGTATCAATCAATGCCATCTGAGCTGCTTCATAGTAATACTTGTCATGCATGTAGTGAATCATATTCAGTGTATCTACATACAGTTTGCTCAGCCATTCCATCATAGCATCATATTTTTCCATTACTTCATCGAAGTCAAGATATTCAGATGTGATTGGTCTGTAAGCAGGTGCAACCTGAATTCTATTCTTTTCATCAATACCACCGTTGATGGCGTATAACAGACACTTAGCAAGGTTCGCACGAGCTCCGAAGAACTGCATCTCTTTACCTGTCTCTGTAGCAGATACGCAGCAGCAGATTGAGTAGTCATCGCCCCATACCGGACGCATAACATCATCATTTTCATACTGGATTGAGCTTGTCTCTACTGAGATCAGGGCTGCAAACTTCTTGAAGTTTTCAGGCAGTCTTGAAGAGTAAAGTACAGTAAGGTTTGGTTCTGGAGAAGGTCCCATGTTCTTCAGTGTGTGAAGGAAACGGTAATCATTCTTTGTTACCATAGAACGTCCGTCCTGTCCAAGTCCACCAACTTCCAGTGTTGCCCATGTCGGGTCTCCTGAGAACAGTTCGTTGTAAGATGGAATTCTTGCGAACTTAACCATACGGAATTTCATAACCATGTGGTCAATTAATTCCTGAGCTTCTTTTTCTGTAATCTTTCCGGCTTTTAAGTCTCTTTCAATATAGATATCAAGGAATGTAGAGATACGTCCAACACTCATTGCAGCACCGTTCTGAGTCTTGATTGCTGCAAGATATCCGAAGTACAGCCACTGGAATGCTTCTCTTGCATCTTTAGCCGGCTGTGAAATATCATATCCGTAAGCTTCAGCCATAACTTTCATGCCTTTGAGTGCGCGAATCTGATCTGCGATTTCCTCACGAAGCTGGAAGTCATAACGTCTCATACCCTGACGGTCGCAAGCTGCAAAGTCTTTCTGTTTTCCTTCGATCAGAGCGTCGATACCGTACAGTGCTACTCGTCTGTAGTCACCAACGATACGTCCACGTCCATAAGTATCCGGAAGACCTGTCAGGATCTTGTTGTGACGGGCTGCTTTCATTTCTGGTGTGTAGATATCAAATACACCCTGGTTGTGTGTTTTAAATTCGTAGTTATGGAAAACGTCTTTGATCTTGTCGCTTACTTTGTATCCGTAAGTCTCACATGCCTGCTCTGCCATTTTGATACCACCGTATGGCATGAATGCACGTTTCAGCGGTTTGTCTGTCTGCAGACCAACAACTTTTTCAAGATCTTTGAGGTCTTTATCGATGTATCCCGGGCCATATGCTGTCAGAGATGTAACAACCTCTGTCTCCATATCCAGAACGCCGCCTTTTGCACGCTCTTCTTTCTGAAGTTCCTGAAGTTTTCCCCACAGTTTGTTTGTAGCCTCTGTAGGTTCTTCCAGGAAGGAAGCATCTCCGTCATATGGTGTGTAGTTCATTGAAATAAAATTACGAACGTCGATTTTTTCTTTCCAACGGTTTCCTTTGAAACCTTCCCACTGTGAAAAGTTTTTCATTTTTGCACCTCTCTAAAATAGAATTTATTCCGCGTATGTCCCGTCTAACTTTTCTCCTAAAAGAAAAATAAGACCGGAATCTTATTATAGTTACATGTGAACTCTCCCTCGTTCACGCCGCTAGTGTACACTATTGAAAGCACCTTTGTCAATTAATTAACGCATGCTTTTAATTTTGTACAATTTGTAGTTGTATTTTGAAAGTTTTTATCAATATATTGTATTTTTACGAGTGCAACACTAATTTTTTCGACTTTTCCGGTTTCTGTTTCTTCTTATTATAATCTTCCTCACCCTGACATTGCAATGGGTAGCTTTTTTGAACTTTTGTCGAACGAATGTTCTAAAAAGTTCTTGATTTTAAGAACATATGTTTGTATAATAGATATATGATCACACAGATTACAAATAATAATTACACAACGCAGGAAAAGTTACAGATTCTGGCAGATGCAGCAAAATACGATGTCGCATGTACTTCAAGCGGTTCCAGCCGACGCGGAAAGAAAGGAGAGCTCGGCAATGCAGAGGCATGTGGCATCTGTCACAGTTTTGCCGCTGATGGAAGATGTATTTCCCTTCTCAAGATCCTAATGACAAATCATTGTGCCTATGACTGTAAATATTGCATCAACCGTGCCAGCAATGATGTACGCCGCGCCACCTTTACGCCACAGGAAATCTGTGAACTAACCGTTGAATTTTACAAACGGAACTATATCGAAGGGCTCTTCTTAAGCTCCGGTGTCTTAAAAAATCCGACCTATACCATGGAAAAAATGTGTGAGACACTGCTGCTCCTCCGTACCCGGTACCATTTCAACGGATACATTCATGTAAAAACAATTCCCGGGGCCTCTGACGAGCTGCTTGCCGCGGCTGGATATCTGGCAGACCGCATCAGTGTCAATCTGGAACTTCCGACAGAAACAGCTCTGCGTTCTCTTGCACCCAATAAAACCATGCAGAATATCCTGAATCCCATGGGAAAAGTACAAAGTACTATTGCCTCTCACCGGATAGCTGCTGGAAAGTCTGCATATATGGATCGAAGCCGGGGAAATCAGTTTTTAAGAAATGGTATTTTCTCAGACAATTCCAAGAAAACCTTCAGAGAAAAACTCAATATGCAGAATACCGATGCAAAACCCGGGAACAATCCTCCCCTCAAAAAAGAGGATCCGAATCTTATCTCCCGTGATAAAAATAAATTCACAAAACATATCCTGACATGGGAAAATGCCTGTCAGCTGGCACCTCTTGACATGTCCGATCTGAAACGGAATTTCGCTCCGGCAGGGCAGAGTACCCAGATGATCATCGGTGCCACTGGCGAAAGTGACTATACTCTGTTACAGACGAGCCAAGCTCTGTACCAGGGCTTTGATCTGAAACGAGTCTTCTATTCGGCATATATTCCGTTAAATGATGACTCCATTCTCCCTCAGATTGGAACTCCACCTCCACTTCTACGGGAACATCGCCTGTATCAGGCAGACTGGCTGCTACGCTTCTATGGCTTCCAGGCAGATGAACTGTTATCCGAATCTCAGCCCAACTTCAATGAACTGCTGGATCCCAAATGCGACTGGGCGCTGCGCCATCTGGAACACTTTCCAGTGGAAGTTGAAAAAGCATCTTATGCCACGTTGCTTCGGGTTCCCGGAATCGGGCCAAAATCCGCCAGCCGGATCACTTATGCCAGACGATATGGCCGTCTGAATTTTGACAATCTGAAAAGAATGGGCGTAGTTTTGAAACGCGCACATTATTTTATCACCTGCGGTGGCAGACAAATGTATCGTACTCCCATTGAAGAAGCCTATATCACCCGACAGCTGGTTCAGGTAGATGCAAAAGATTCCTGGAAAGTACAACATTCCAATGAATCTTATTCCCAGATGACTCTCGCTGATTTTGGGATCGGCTAAACTTCCCTCTGCCAGTTTCCAGCCACTTTTACATATAGGATCAGAATACGGAATAAAAATATGAAAATATATACTTGCCAAGACCGCTTAACGGATATCATGACCTGCATCTATGATGCCTGGTCAGAAGCCCTAAAAGTCGGTCATAACCAGATTGGACTAACGAAAGAACCTATCTTTCAACAAACAATGTTTGATGAATATATCCATGTGGATGGTGATCCTTCCAAAGCAGAAAAGGTTATACGCTCCATTCGGAGAAGCATCTCTGAAACTGCATACATGAACATCTACTACGCCTCATTGTCTGCGGATGAGAACGCTCTGCAGGCAATCTATGACTTTCTTCGGGTGGGGTTTGCTATTGGCAGTACTGTAGTCGAGCAATATACGAATCCACATGTAATGAATCTTCTCGAACTCCGGCGCCAGGTATCAAATGAAGCGCATCATTTTCGGGAATTTGCCCGTTTTCAAAGTCTGGAAAACCAGGTCTATGTCAGTCATTTGGAGCCCAGGAATGATGTAATCATGCTGGTTGGCAACCATTTTGCCAACCGTATGCCCTCCGAACACTGGATGATCATCGATGATAACCGCAAAACTGCCTGTGTACATGTAAAAGATGGTGAAAATTATCTGCGCTATCTGACGGACGATGAATTTTCGGTATTACAAAAGACAGAATCTTATGAAGATGAATATACTGATATGTGGAAAACATTCTTCCATTCCATAAGCATTGAACAACGGAAGAATTACGTCTGCCAGCGAAATTTATTTCCCATCTGGAAAAGAAAACATGCCGTGGAATTCAGATAATTCAAGAATGCCCTGATAGATCAGTTTCCACCACATAAAAAGACCGAAACAACGCATTCCGGTCTTTTTTCATCATATCCTATTCATTACACATGGAAATTTCGCCCGACAACGCAAGTAAAACATGGAGATTTCCCTTTCTCAACCAGAACGGTCTTAGAACAAAAGAAGCGGCATGCCGCACAGAATAAAGCAGAAACGAATCATATCACTGTCCTTTAATGCCGCCAGACAGCTACATAATTTTCTTTCTTCCATACTAGCATGCCGCACTGTGTACGTCCATCAAAAGAGTTCGAAACTTATTGACAAACTCCGCACTTCTTCGACATTTATTTTACTTCTACAAGCTCGATCTTAAAGTTCAGCTCTTTACCAGCCATCTCGTGATTGGCATCAAATGTAATTGTCTTTTCATCTTTGGCTGTAACTTTGACCGGGAAAGGCTGCCCATACTGATTAGACAAATATACCTGCTGACCTACTGTCAGGTCCTCTGCACCCGGAAGCTGTTCAATCTCAAGAGTAAAGATCGCATCCGGATTCGGCTGTCCATAAGCCTCTTCCGGCATCAGATGGATTTCTTTGATTTCTCCGACCTTCATGTCTGCAACAGCTGCATCAAAGCCTTTGATCATCTGTCCTGCTCCGCAGACAAACTCCAGCGGCTGTCCACGATCATAGGAAGAATCAAACTGTGTGCCATCGTTGAATGTTCCCTTGTAATGTGTACGGCATGTCTTTCCTACATTCGGTCCGGAAAATGCCGGTTTATGTGAACCACAGCCGCCACAGCTGCTTCCACAGGACTCCCCTTCCTCATGGTTTCCACAGGAATGTCCTTCTTCATGATGATGGTCACAGGTTGTTCCTGCTGATTCCAGTTCGCCCTTCAGATAAGCTTCTACTACTTCATCTGTATTTCCCTGTGCGCCGGAGCATAACTGAATACCTGCCTCCGCAAGTGCAGTCTGTGCACCTCCTCCAATACCACCGCAGATCAGTACATCAATCCCCTGTTCTGCCAGAAGTCCGGCCAGGGCACCATGTCCAGTTCCGTTAGAACCGATCACTTCACTTGAAACAACTTTGTTGTCTTCTACTTCATAAACCTTAAAGTTTTCTGTTTTTCCAAAATGCTGAAAAACATTTCCATTATCATAAGTTACTGCAATTTTCATTATAAAAATCCTCCAATCCATACTTTGTCGCTCAGATTAGTATAGCTTGTCGGAGAAATAAAAGCAACCAGTAAACTGCAAAGGAATAACCATCTTCACCAGTTACCTTCACCAATGAATATTAAAATCCAACGAATTTTTATATTGCTTATATTTTCCATCTGTGAGCAGTTTTTTATATGCGTCGTATGCGGCCTGAAGACTGTCATATTTTACTGCGGTCTCATCCAGCTCTTTTTTTGCAGTGCCTGTGCTCATCTGCGCTGCAATCGCAACGTAATCAGGGCCATATCCTGTACGTTTGGCGGTTGTAGATTCTGCTACATAATATTTATTATCTGCCGTGCAGACAATCACAGGAATCTTCTGGTTCGCACCGACAACATCTGTATTAACAGAAGTCCAGAGCAAAGCACGTTTTCTAGCATCCTTCGCCCTTCCATAATATGCCCAGGTTCCTTTCTTAAGGAGACTGTCAGATGCCATCTTCATCTCTATCCTTGGAACCATAGTAGATTTTTGGCATCTGGAATCGATTTCAAAGATGCCAGTTACACCGTTCAGTGCATTACTTTCCTGAAGAACTCTGTCGAAGTTTTCTTCCAGGTTAAACCAGTATTCTTTTACTTCATCGTTTTCTACACTGTCTCCTTTTCCGGTTTTCCAGTCAAATAAAATACCGGTTTCAGGATTCATGGACACTTCGCATATTCCACCTGCAACAGGATACCCTTTCCAGTTATCCGTATCCGGATCATCATTGGAATGAGAGATTCCGGCAATTGTCACCGTATCTGAAGACTGCCATTTGGCTATTTTCTGCTTCAGATGAACGATCTCCTTTACATCTTCATTTCCCTCTATTCCCGTTTCCATCACCACTTTGTCATACGCCGTCCTGACATTTGCAAGATCAGTTGATTCCCTGCTTTTTTCTATATATTTGGTATAAGTCGGTGCAAGAACACCTATAAGAATCGCAAGAATTGCAATGATGATCACAAGTTCCACAAGTGTAAAACCTTTGTTTCTGTTTTTCATATATTTTCCTTACATTGTATATTTTTATATCTCTATATCATATTTTATTTGATCGTGATTTGCAAGCTATTCTCCAATTTTATTGACACCTTAACCAGGTAACTGGCAGGAGTTTTTCAATTTTCCTTGCCCGTTTTAATAAAACATGCAATAATTATTTTGTTTTTTATACACATGACTGAATTTTATAAAATATAAATACGAGGAACAAATCAAGATGAAAACATACGAAGAATTACTTTCTGATATTGAAGACGATATGGAACTTATGGGGGCATTGCACATTGTTTATGCCATGGAAGAAAACGGTGTTCTCACCGGTTATGATTATCTCCCGGAAGAGCCTTATACAATCTCTGTGACCTTAAAAGACCTTCAGGAAAAAATTCATCAGCAAATGCTCTATGACAAAGCATCTGCATATACTTATGATTCTGATAAAAGCGCCCCAAAACTGGCAGTAATTTTCCCGGGAATCGGCTATACTGCTGACAAACCACTCCTGTATTATGCAAGCCGTCTTGCCAGACATTATGAGTATCAGATTCTCGCTGTATCCTATGGAACCCTTCCTGAGAATGTCAAGGGTGATCACGCAAAAATGAAGCAGGCTTTTGAGCTTGCTTATGAACAAACAGAACAGGCTCTGAAGGATATCGACTGGAATTCCTATGCCAGCATTCTCTTTATTTCCAAAAGCATCGGTACAGTTATCGCTTCCGCTTATGCTTCCAGACATAATATAAAAGGAAAAAGCATCCTGTTCACACCTCTGACTGACACTTTTTCCTTTGCTCGTCCCGGCAGCATTGCATTTCACGGTACTGCAGATCCATGGGCAGAAACAGACTCTATCCGTACACTGGCTGAACAAAAAGAAGTTCCTCTTTTTCTTACGCCAAATGCCAATCACTCTCTGGAGACCGGCGATGTACAGGCAGATCTTTCGATTATAAAAGCCACAATGGAGCATGTTAACCGTTTTATTGCAACTCCGTAGATTATTTCGTATATTCCTGAATCAGGGCAAGAAGGAGCTCCACACTCTTCTCCATTCCTTCCACACTGATATGCTCATATGGTCCATGAAAAGCATGTCCACCTGTTCCAAGATTTGGACACGGCAGTCCTTTGAAGCTTAACTGGCATCCATCGGTTCCTCCACGAATTGGAAGGATCAATGGTGCCACACCTGCTGCCTCACATGCCTTTTTCGCATGGTCGATCAGATGCATGTGCTCTTCTACAATTTCTTTCATATTGAGGTACTGGTCAGTAATCTTAAGCGTTACCGTCCCTTCGCCCCACTTTGCATTTAAGTTCTTTTCTATCAGTCGAAGAGTCTTCTTCCGCTCTTCGAATCCGTTTTTGTCATGATCTCTGACAATATAATTAAGTTTCGCTTCACCGACTTCCCCCTGCATGCTGATCAGATGATAAAATCCCTCATAGTCTTCGGTTCCTCTCGGTGTCTCCATAGATGGCAGGCAGTTGTTGATCTCTATCGCAACCAGACTGGCATTGATCATCGTATCTTTTCCTTCACCCGGATGAACATTAAATCCCCTGATTTCAAATTCTGCTTTGCAGGCATTAAAATTCTCGTACTGAATCTCCCCTTCACTGTCACCATCCAGAGTATAAGCATACTCTGCGCCAAACTGATCCAGATTGAAATGTTCCGCTCCCATTCCAATTTCCTCATCCGGAGTAAATGCTACACAAATCGTGCCATGCGGCCGATTTTCTGTCTGGATTCTTTCAATCATAGTCAGAATCTCTGCAATTCCTGCTTTGTCATCTGCTCCCAGAATCGTTGTTCCATCCGAAGTGAGCAGTGTACGTCCTTTTAGCCCTGTCAGATGTGGAAATTCCTTCGGACTCAATACCAGTCCGCTTGTGCCAAGTACCAGATCCCCGCCATCATAATTTTCGGTAACCATCGGTCGGATCTCATGATCACAAAAATCAGAAACTGTATCCATATGTGCGATAAATCCAAGTGCCGGAATCTCTTTTTTTCCTTCCATCGCCGGAAGTTTTCCATACAGATAACACTTATCATCAAGGACTACCTCTGTCAGGCCAAGTTCCTTCATTTCTTTTTCCAGCTTCCTCGCCAGATCAAACTGACACACAGAAGACGGAACTGTCTCACTCTTTTCATCACTCGGCGTACGCACTGTCACATAGTTGATCAGTCTTTCCCATGCTTTCATAATATCTGCTCCTTTGTTTCTATTTAGTTCTCTGTCTGATGTATATCTCCAGATTGTTTTATTCTTTTAAACATTTCATCATTGTTGGGACAAGAATATTCATATCAACAGGCTTTGCAACATGAGCATTCATTCCAACAGAAAGAACCTTTTGTATATCTTCTGCGAAAGCATTGGCAGTCTCAACAATACATCCTTCTTCCGTCAATAACTCCGTTGCGATTTCAGTGTTGATCTCATTATCTTCAACCAACAAAATCCGAACACCGTTCAGGCAATCCTTATTGCACAGATTACTGTTTTTCTTCACCAGAGAATCGTCTTCTGACGCTTTTCGGCAAGGAATAGTTACTGTAAATGTGGAACCCTCACCCTGCTTACTTTCCACTTCTATTGTGCCATCCATGAGCTCTACAAGCTTTTTTGTAATGCCCATTCCAATGCCACTGCCATCAATATGACTTAATGTCGTGTTACGTTCTCTGTGGATCCCACATGACTAAAGTCACATGCTCCTCTGTCGCTTTAAGCGACAAGGCTAAATATCGGCGGATACGCCTGTAACTTAGGATATGCGCAGTCATGCGCTTTTTTCCATGCCAGATATGGCAGGTTCCCACACCACAGGTAGTCCGCTGTATATCTGCCTGTGTTTATGCTGCTCTTAAGAGTTCCATTTCTAAAAATAGTTCTCTTAAGTCCGCATATACACATGAGATCCTACGCTTTACTGAAGGGACTTTTGCCTCCAGCAAAGACCTTTCCGTTACCGGAATGGGTTTTAAAAGTTCCCGTATAAAATATCTTGCTCCAATATTATAGGACGCTGAAAGATCACAGTTATATCTTTTTCCATTCTGGAATGTACATAAACTGTGATTGCCCGGATCGCGGACAACTGTTCCTGACCCATCATAGGCAAGCCTGCTGGTATTCCATGCACAGATTCTGGAAATCCGCATCCCTCTGCGATGCGCCTGATGTTCACATCTTTTCTGGATATCTCTTTTTCTCCACAGATGCAGCTTCTGTTTCTTTCTTCCGGATATCTTTCCTTTTATTTCCAGATACTCAAACACAATCACATCCACATGGTTTTCTTCTGCATATCCTGTGACTGCACCTGCAATCTTTCTTCCAAGTTCTGTGTTAAAACGCTTCGCGTAGGCCCATCTGCTTTTCACCTGTGCAGAACCATGTTTCCTCTGGAACCTGCTTATTCGTCCCAGCACACGGTACATCCGGTCTTTTTCACTGGGAAAATCAATAAACTTTCTTCCCAGGACAGTTCCATCTGCCCGCATAATGGTACAGACTGCATCCGTATTGAGTCCTAAATCCACACTGCAGATGATCTGTTCTTTTACAGGTGTCTTTGTAAGCGGCACTTCTTCCGTATAAGAAAAGCGCAGGAAGTATTTACGATGCCTTTTTTCCAGCACGGGTGCTGCAGCTTTTTTTCCTGCCCAGTTCTTTCTTAGATATTCCATATCTGTATGGCTGAGGCTGACCCGGAACCATTTCCAGTCATGACCATCATAAAGTTTCAGGCACGCTCCATCTTTTTCTTCTGTATCCTCACGATACATCACATCTCGGTAGAATACCGGCATGGCATGATTATCACACACCAGCTTCGGCCTGCCGCCTTTCTGATCCGTTTTTTTCCACAGTTCCATCCTTGTCTTATATGAGGATACACTTCCCAGGGCATGCTGGATAGCTGCCCTTCTG
>OLRX01001613.1_pt1 | contig 16312 bp, 20 predicted proteins | sample 1672991 | NCBI WGS metagenome assembly OLRX01 (sample SAMEA3136744, study PRJEB25190) | human gut metagenome | biome: human gut; feature: human-associated habitat; material: faeces | place: Austria | collected 2013
CCCACGTATCTAGCTTGGAAGGCTAGTGTTCTACCATTGAACTACACCCGCATTTACGCTGAAACGGTAATGTTGTTACAGCAGTCGGGGTGACAAGATTCGAACTTGCGGCCTCCTGGTCCCAAACCAGGCGCTCTAGCCAAACTGAGCCACACCCCGATGTCTTACAACATCATTTCTATGAAGTTGTCGTTCCTTGTGCTCTCAAGAATTTCTTTTCTCTCGCTCAAGGCAAGAGTTATTATATTATATGGTCTCCCATTTGTCAACACCTTTTTTATAAATTTTTATATTTTTTTCGAAAAAAGATGTAATTCCCGAAAACCCGCTAAAAATGCGGGTTTTCAGGCCCTCCACCACCTGCATTTTTCTCTTTTTCGACTATTTTCAAAAAAATATTTCAAAAAACATTTCATTTCCACAGTCAAACATACAAGTATTTTCAGTTACAAATACCGAATTTCAATTTCCGGCTCTTCCCCTTTATACAGCTCCATCACCGCATAACTTGGTCTGCGGCCTTCCTGTCTCGGAAAAGAAAGGCTTCCCGGATTGATCACCAGTACACCATTTTTCTTCTCCACCACTGGCTTATGGGTATGTCCAAAGCAAACAATCTCACAGCCTCTGGCTGCCGCCTCTTCCGAAACCCCATAAAGATCCATGGACACACCATAATTGTGCCCATGAGTCACCATGATCTTATGTCCTTCCAGCAAAATCTCATCCTCTCTTGGAAGATCACTGAAAAAATCATTATTTCCTGCCACAATGGTACAGGGACATTCTGCCAGCGCTTCAATAAAAAATTCCCTGCCCTCCACGTCGCCGCAATGAATCAGATAGTCAAAGGGCTGCTCCAAAGCTACTGCCATCTCCAGTGACTCATCTCTCCCATGAGTATCACTGACAACCAGCACCTTCATCGTAATTCTTCCTTTATTGCCTGCAAAGCTTTTCCTCTGTGGCTGATTTTATTTTTTTCTTCCATAGACAGCTCTGCAGATGTACAGCCATATTCCGGCAGGAAAAAGATAGGATCATACCCAAATCCATTGGCACCCTTTTCCTCATATCCAATACGGCCTTCCATGGTTCCACGCACAGTTTCCACTCTTCCGTCTGGAAAGGCAGCTGCAATAGCGCAGACAAAACGGGCTGTACGCTGCTCATCCGGCACGCCATCCAGTCTCTGGATCAAATTTGCATTCTTAATATGATAGTCTGTATTCTCGCCCATATAACGTGCAGAATAAACTCCCGGCTCTTTATTCAGATAATCAATCTCAAGCCCCGAGTCATCTGCAAGTACAATTTCGCCATCACTGGTAAGCTTGCTGATGGCAGTCGCCTTGATCACTGCGTTTTCCTCAAAGGTTTTGCCATCTTCCACAATATCAGCCTGAATCCCGGCTTCTTTCATAGATACCACTTCTGCATCCAGATCTGCCAGGATTTTACGGATTTCTTTCATTTTATCTGCATTTCCTGTTGCAAAAATTATCTTCTTCATTTATCAGTGCCCTCTTTCTTTTCCTGTGCCGCACGTCTTGGAGGCTTTGGTCCCAGGAACTGGTAAAAATATGTTTTCAGCATTCCGTTATAGATTTTACGGTTCTTATCCGCCTTGCGTCCAATGTCATTCTCAGCTTTGTCATAAGAAGTGATCAGGTACATAGACCACTTATCCAGGCCGCGGTAGCTCTCACCGATCTCGCGGTAAAGCTGCGGCAAAGCTGCTTTTTCTTCCAGACGCTCACCATAAGGTGGATTCGTAATAATAAATCCGTAAGGCTTCGGGTGATGAAGCTCCTTCACAGGACGCTGCTGAAAATGGATCAGGCTTTCTACCCCTGCCATTTTTGCATTTGCCCTGGCTGCCTTCAGTGCCTCAGCATCTATGTCATAGCCCTGAATATCTGTCTCGATTTTCAGATTTACTCTGTCCTGAGCCTCTTCTACAGCCTCATACCAGCATCTTCTCGGCACAACCTGCTTCCAGTCCTCGGCAAGGAAAGAACGGTTCATACCCGGTGCAATATCTGCAGCCATCATAGCTGCCTCGATTGGAAAAGTACCGCTTCCGCAAAAGGGATCCACAAGACTTCTGTCCTTTTTCCACGGAGTTAACATAATCAATGCGCTGGCAAGAGTCTCTGTAATAGGTGCCTTCACGGTCATCTGACGATACCCTCTCTTATGAAGAGAAACACCGGAAGTATCGATTCCAATAGTTGCCACATCCTTCATAAACGCCACGCGGATAGGAAAACTTGCTCCATCCTCCGGGAACCAGGACACGTTATATACGCCCTTCAGACGCTCTACAATGGCTTTTTTCATAATAGACTGGATATCAGACGGGCTGAACAGCTTACTCTTCACTGAATTGGCTTTCGCAATCCAGAATTTGCCATCTGCTGGAATGTAACGTTCCCATGGCAAAGCTTTCGTTGCCTCAAAAAGCTCATCAAATGTCTCAGCTTTCACTTCCGCAATCTTCAGAAGAATACGCTCTGTAGTGCGCAGAAAAACATTGGCATCTGCAATTCCCTGGGCATCTGCCAGGAAAGTAACCTTGCCATCCTCCACCTTGCTGATCTCATATCCCAGATCCAGTATTTCTCTTTTCAAAACCGCTTCCAGGCCAAAATGGCAGGGAGCGATCAGTTCAAATCTTTCTGTACTCATTCACCGTTTTTCCCTTCTTAAAGCACTATGCTTTTTACAATATTTCCTTCAAAATCCATGATGGAAAAAACACCGTTCTCAAGCACCGCATAGGTAGGCGGATTTCCTTCTTTCGGAATGGATACGGAACCCGGATTCAAAAGAATGTATCCCTCCATCTGCTCTGCTTTCAGCACATGGGTATGACCATGGATCAGAATATCTCCCTCGCATAAAGGCGGAAGGTTATTCTGATTATAAACATGTCCATGCGTCGCATAAAGTGTCTTGCCGTCAATTGACAGAATACAGTAATCTGCCATCACCGGAAACTCCAGAACCATCTGATCCACTTCTGCCTCACAGTTACCGCGCACAGCATAAATTTTGTCTTTCATGGCATTCAGCATGGGAATTACCTGCTTAGGTGCATATTCTTTTGGCAGATCATTTCTTGGTCCGTGATAAAGCAGATCGCCCAGCAGAACCAGGCGCTCTGCCCCTTCTTTCTCAAAAGCATCCAGCATTTTCCTGCAATAGTAAGCAGAACCATGGATGTCAGAAGCAAACATATATTTCATAAACTTGGTTTCTCCTCTGTTTTTAGTGTTCGAATTGTCTCTCTCCTTTTCGGTTTACATAACCTCATGAAAAGGACATTTTTCTTCTTTACATTATCATGCCTTGATGGAAATTACAAGATAGTACTCTTTTGAATTTTTTCTCATATATCGCATATCAGATTTCTCCCTCTGTACTCCTTCATTCCCCCGATCACCGTTTTTGTCTTATATCCATTTCGCGCCAGAATCCTGGCCGCCTGAAGACTTGCCCCGCCCCGGTCGCAATACAGCACCAGTATTTTCCCTTTTGGAAAATCATATGTCTGCATTTCTTCAAACTTCTCATATGGCACATTTACCGCTCCCTTTATATGTCCGGTATGGTACTCTTTCGGATTTCTTAAATCTATAAGAAAGGAATCTTTCCGTCCAACATAATAATCCAGCATTTTTCCGGAAATCGGCTCTACAGGAAACATGGAAAATCCCCTTTTTTATCAGTATATCCGCAAATACAAAAAAGGTGCCAAAATGCACCTTTTTTAAGTATTGCTTTTCGCAACCTCCGCAGGGGACTTACTTGATTCAGTTAAATATGAAATAAGATCAGAAATCCGTTGTACATCTGCGGACTATTTCGCATGGAACACACACATTCTTTTCAATTTGTATTTCTCTCTCAAGAAGGTCTATCATCCGTTCCACTGTCTTTTTGCACATTACCCCCAGCTTACTGTCCACCGATGTAAGCTCAGGATCACTGCTGATTGCAAGAATTGAGTTATTATATCCGACGACCGCCAGTTCCTCAGGAATCGCCAGTCCCTTAATCTTTGCATACTTTACTGCTCCGATTGCAATTCCATCCTCCGTTGCAAGGACGCTGTCGAAATCGAGGATCCGGTTGTATTCAAGCAGCATATCCCGCGTATATTCAATGTCATTTTTGGTCTTGAATTTCAGATTTCCACGAATGGGATATCCGGCATCCTGCAATGCAGCTTCGTATCCCGCCATTTTCTGCCTGGCACTGTAGGATTCTGAATCATACATAAAAAGAATTTTCTCTTTTCCTCTTCGGATAAAAGCTTTTGTCACTTCATAAGTAGCCTGAAAATCATCCGCATAGGTGCAGTAAATATTATCGCCTGAAACCTTTGCGTTAATCATAAATATGGAAACCTGTTCCGCTGCCTCCCGAATATAATCTGTGTCAGATTCATCTTTACCATTTCCTGCATATGTAGAACCAACCAGTATCAGCGTGTCTATTTTCTTAGACAAAAGGAGTCTGACATAATCCTCCTTTTCTTCCTGTTTAAATCCGCTGCAGCCAAGAATACAGTCATATCCATGAGCATGAAGATTTTGCTCCAGATAAGATACTGCTTTTGCCATATAGATATCGTCAATATTTGGACAGATGATTCCTACTGTTTTCATCGACCCAAGACCAAGGCCTCTGGCAAACGCATTCGGCGTGTATTGATTTTCTTTCATAACCGCAAGAACCTTTTCTTTTGTCTTCGGGCTGACTTTCGGACTGTTATTGACCACTCTGGATACTGTTGCGATGGAAACATTTGCCAGCTTTGCAATATCATATATATTCACTATCGTTCTCCTGTTCGTTCTGGTAATAATAGAAAATAAGCTTTCTGATATCAATCATTTTACAGGTCAAACCCAAAATAGTCTACTGCATTATTGTATGAAATTCCACACACGATTTCCTTTAAAGTCTTATAATCAGCCGGATATTCTCCATTTTCCACCCATCCGCCAATAAGCTCGCAAAGAATTCTGCGGAAATACTCATGTCTGGTATAGGACAAAAAGCTTCTTGAATCAGTAAGCATGCCAACAAAGTTTGCAAGCAGTCCCAGATTTGCAAGTGATGTCATCTGTGCGATCATACCTGTTTTGTGATCGTTGAACCACCATGCACTTCCCTGCTGAATTTTACCTGCTGCCTCTGTTCCCTGGAAGCAGCCAAGGATTGTTCCAATTGCTTCATTGTCATTGGGATTCAGGGAGTACAGGATTGTCTTTGGAAGTTCATTTGATGCGATCAGAGAATTCAGGAAATCTGCTGTCTGAGCACTTGGCGCATAGTTATTGATGCAGTCATATCCGGTATCCGGTCCGAGCTGCTCATACATAAATGCATTGTTGTCTCTCTTGCATCCATAATGGATCTGCATTACCCAGTTCTTTTTATGATATTCTTTTCCAACAAACTGCATAAAAGCTGTCTTGAAGATCATTTCTTCTTCTCTTGAAATGCTTTCGCCATTCAGTCTCTTTTTAAAGATCTCATTTACTTTTTCTTCTGCTGCAGGCGCATACATAACATATTCCAGTGCATGGTCAGATACGCTGCATCCCATCTGTGCAAAGAATTCCATTCTCTTAAGAAGGGCTTCTTTCAGATCTGCGAAATCAGCAATTTCAACGCCACTGACCTGTGAAAGCTTTTTCATGTATTCCGGATATTCCGGTTTTTCCAGATTCATTGCCTTGTCCGGACGCCATGCAGGAAGCACTTTCACCTCAAAGCTGTCATCCTCTGCAAGAACTTTATGCCATTTCAGATCATCTACCGGATCATCTGTTGTGCAGATTAATTTTACATTGGACTTGCGGATAATGTTTCTTACAGACATATCATCTTCCTGAAGCTTTTTGTTGCACAGGTTCCACACTTCTTCAGCTGTATCTCCGTTCAGATATCCTGTATATCCGAAATATCTCTGCAATTCCAGATGACTCCAGTGATAGAGCGGATTTCCGATTGCTTTCCCAAGAGTTTCTGCCCATTTCTGGAATTTTTCACGATCACTGGCACCACCTGTAATGTAGTACTCATCTACTCCATTTGATCTCATCTGACGCCATTTATAATGATCGCCACCAAGCCACACCTGGGTAATATTCTCAAACTTACGATCCTCTGCAATTTCCTGGGGATTGATATGGCAATGGTAATCTACAATTGGCATTGTCTCTGCATACTCATGAAATAACTTTTTTGAAGTTTCTGTTGAAAGTAAAAAATCTTTGTCCATAAATGCTTTCATAAAATAATTCTCCTCTCCTTTCTATCCGTTTCGGCAAAATGTAAGGTCTTACATTTTATTTACAGTATACGACAAATAAGTATCATTTTCAATTCACGAAGTATTTGCAGAACAGACAAATTTCCGCACTACACATTGTGTATTTTTACCATTTTCAGCTTTTTTTCCATTTCCTATTGACGTTCCCGTTTTGTTGATGTAATTTGTATGTAAGCTCTTACATACATTATTTTCACATAAAGGAGGTTGTTGATTTCTTGAAATCTTTTATTAAAATTAATCCTTCAGATAATGTAGCCGTTGCGCTTCAGCCTCTGGCGAAAGGCACTGTGATCAAACTTGATAACTCCACACTCACTCTTACAGAAGAAATCATGCAGGGACACAAGTTTGCATTAAAAAGTCTCAAGCCTGGTGATTCCATTATTAAATATGGTAATCCCATTGGACGTGCAACCGCAGAAATTCCTGCAGGTTCCTGGATTCATACTCACAATTTAAAAACAGGGCTGGGAGATCTTCTTACTTATACATATAACAAAACTATCACAGAGCTTCCACACCGGGAGCCAAAGTTCTTCCAGGGCTATCGCAGAAAAAACGGTGGTGTTGGTGTACGCAATGAAATCTGGATCATTCCTACAGTAGGCTGCGTTAACAATGTGGCATCTGCTATTGAACGAGCCACACAGAAGTACATGACAGACCAGATTGATGGTGTCTGTGCTTTTCCACATCCTTACGGATGTTCCCAGATGGGTGATGATCAGAATAACACACGTCAGATTCTTGCTGATTTAGTGAACCATCCTAATGCAGGCGGTGTTCTGGTTCTTGGACTTGGCTGCGAAAACAGCAACATCGATGAATTAAAGAAATTTATCGGGGACTATGATCCTGAGCGTGTACGTTTTCTCGTTGCCCAGGAATGCGAAGACGAGATCCGTGATGGTATTGAAACTGTCAAAGAACTGATTTCCTATGCATCCTCATTTAAACGAGAACCAATCCGTGCATCTGAACTGGTGATCGGTATGAAATGCGGCGGCTCTGATGGTTTGTCCGGAATCACGGCAAACCCTACTGTTGGTGCATTTTCTGACAAACTGATTTCTATGGGAGGATCTACAATTCTTACAGAAGTTCCTGAAATGTTCGGTGCTGAGGAATTACTTATGAACCGCTGCGAGACAGAAGATCTGTTCAACCAGACAGTTGCCCTTGTCAACGATTTCAAAAACTATTTTAAAAGTCACAACCAGACCATTTATGAAAATCCTTCTCCTGGAAACAAAAAAGGCGGTATTTCCAGTCTGGAAGATAAATCTCTCGGATGTACGCAAAAATCCGGAAGTGCACCTGTCATGGGAGTTCTTTCTTATGGAGAACCTGTAAAGGAAAAAGGATTAAACCTGCTGAGTGCACCTGGCAATGATCTTGTCGCCTCTACTGCCCTTGCTGCATCCGGTGCACACATTGTACTTTTTACCACCGGACGCGGAACACCATTTGCAAGTCCTGTACCTACAGTAAAAATCTCCACAAATAACCAGCTTGCAAAAAAGAAGCAGAACTGGATTGATTTCAACTGTGGAATCATGGTAAATGATACTCCTCTTGATGAGCTTTCAGAAAATCTTCTGGATTTTGTCCTTGAGATTGCATCCGGAAAGAAATCAAAATCCGAAGAAGCAGGTTTCCATGATATGGCAATCTTCAAACAGGGCGTTACTTTATAAAACATAAATCGAATTGCGGAAGCAGCGTAGCTGCGTAGCAATCCGGATATCAAATGAGTGTCAAAAGACCTTTTAACACTCATATCATTATATATGAGGAAAAATGAAAATGAAAAAATTATCTTATGCTGTTTTAAAAGAACAGGGCTATGATGGATACCTTCTTGAATCAGCGCCGGAACGTGTACTTCAGTTTGGTGAAGGAAACTTCCTCCGTGCATTTGTAGATTATTTTATAGATGAGTTAAACGAAAAAGCCGGATTCAACTCCAAAGTTGTTCTGTGCCAGCCAATCGCTCCAGATCTCGATGACAGGTTCAACGAACAAGAGGGTCTTTATACCTTATTTCTCCGTGGATTCCAGGATGGCAAAAAAATAAATAAAAAGCGTGTTATCTCCTGTGTAAGCCGTTGTCTCAATCCATATAAGGATTTTGAAGCAGTTCTCGCATGTGCAGATAACCCGGACCTCCGTTTTATCGCATGTAATACAACAGAAGCCGGAATTACTTATGATTCTTCCTGTCAGTTTAATGATGTTCCGGCTGGCAGCTATCCTGGAAAACTTACTCAATTTATGTATCGCCGTTTCCAGAAATTCGGTCAGGAAGCCGGCAAAGGATTTATCATTCTTTCCTGTGAGCTGATCGATGATAATGGAAAAGAGCTTGAAAAATGTGTATTAAAATATGCTGAACAGTGGAATCTTGGTGAAGACTTTATCAACTGGATCAAAGCTGAAAACATCTTCTGCTCTACACTTGTAGACCGTATTGTAACAGGTTATCCAAGAAATGAAGCTGCTGCAATCTGTGAAGAACTTGGCTATAAAGATAAACTAATCGACACAGGTGAAATCTTCGGCTTCTGGGTAATCGAAGGACCTCAGTCAATCAAAGACGAATTCCCGGTTGACAAAGCGAACCTTCCAATCCTGATCACAGACAATCACAAACCATACAAGCAGAGAAAAGTACGTATCTTAAATGGTGCTCATACCTCCTTTGTACTGGGTGCTTACCTTGCAGGACAGGATATTGTCAGAGACTGCATGAACGACGATGTGATCTGTGGATTTATGAACAAAACTATTTATGATGAGATCATCCCTACTCTGGACCTTCCAAAAGCAGAGCTCAAAGATTTTGCCGCTGCTGTTACAGAACGTTTCAAAAACCCATTTATCGATCACGCTCTTCTTTCCATTTCTCTGAACTCTACATCCAAATGGAAAGCACGTGTTATGCCGTCACTCAAAAAATATGTTGAACGCAAAGGTACACTTCCTGCATGCATCACAGCTTCTTTCGCCTTCTACATTGCATTCTATAACGGATATGCTATGAGCGAAGACGGACTTACAGCCAAAAGAGCAGCTAATGAATACACTGTAAAAGATGACAAAGCAGTTCTCGAATTCTACCTTGCACATAAAGATGATTCCGCAGCGGATCTTGTTCATGCAGTCTGCACCAATACTTCCTTCTGGGGCGAAGATCTGACACAGATTTCCGGATTTGAAGCAGCTGTATGCAATTACTTAACTCAGATCCGTGAAAATGGTGCGTATGAAGTAATGAAAGCACTGGCTTAAATATATTACTGAATCATAAGTTCTTTCCATGATTGAAAGCGACGGTGCAGGACGCGTGCAACGTTAGAGCGTGTCTGAAAAAGGCTCTGGATTTTCTTCCGCATTGCTCATCAAAAACCTCCGGCATACATTAAACCTCCCAACATGGGCGCAGAGTCAACAGACCCTGCGCCCTTTCTTAAAATATTTTAATATCTGGAAGTAGTATCTTCCCCAGACTCGTAAGAATTACGACTCTTGTTTTTGCTGCTGTTTTTTGAGTAAGAATTCTTGCAATCCTGAGAATTCATCTCATTTTCATAAGATCTGTTTGTTGAATTTTTGCTGTTCTTGTTTTCAGACTCATAATTTTTTGCCATTTGAGTATTCCTCCTGTTGAATGCCGCTGTTCGCGTTCTGTTCCGCACCCAGCAGCTGTTTTCAGATTACTTTGTGTATTGTAACCAATTGCAGAAAGAATATTCATCAAAATGATATTGCTTTTTTTTCCAATTTATATTATAATTGGCTTTGTAAAAGAATTTACCCTTCAAAAATTTTTTTACATAACCCCTTATTTAATTATTTATACTCCCCTCGAAACACCCGGTAGCTCCCCTACCGGGTGTTTCTCTTTGGATTTATAAGGGTTTGCGGGGTTTTGGGGTTCACCATTCTCGTAATATTTCTGTAACATTTACCCTCCGTACCCAAAATATACCCAAGATTGCATTTCAAGTACCCAAATCAGTTTCCTCCGACGCAAAAATGAGGGCAGCTTTTAACCACCCTCACTCAAATTCTTCAAAAACAGAAATTGTTTTTTTCTTTCTTCCCATGTATAATTAAGCAAGAAAATACGCAAGTTAATAAGCAAGTTAATCATTATACACGGAGGTATTTTATGGGAGATTACGCACCACCTTTTACCATTACCAACAAAATACTAACATATGTGTCCTCTATTTCAGAAAAAATCGGACGCATTACAGCTACCAGCAGCCTTGAATCCAAGCCGCACCTTAGACGAAACAACCGCATTAAATCCATCCACTCATCTCTGAAAATTGAAGCCAACTCCCTTTCTTTAGGACAAGTCCGGGATGTAATAGGGGGAAAAACAGTTCTTGGAAAACAAACAGAAATACAGGAAGTAAAAAACGCATACGAAGCTTATGAACGCCTGTCAGAAATCGACCCTTACAGTATCAAAGATTTAAAAACATTTCACGGCATAATGACCAGATATCTTGTAAATGAATCTGGGGACTTCAGACATGGGGAAGAAGGCGTTTTTAATGGTGACCAGTGTATTTTCATGGCTCCACCCGCACACCTTGTTCCAGAATTAATGAGTGATCTTTTTAACTGGATGAATAAATCCAGAAACACGATCCATCCTTTGATTCTTGCCAGCGTGTTCCACTATGAATTTGTTTTTATCCATCCATTTTCTGATGGAAATGGCAGAATGGCAAGGCTATGGCACACCGCTATTCTCGCAAAATGGAAGCCTATATTTGAATATATTCCTATCGAAAGCCAGATTGAGAAATTCCAGACTGAATATTATGACGCAATCGCCCAATGCCATAGGGCAGGCTCTTCCACTGACTTTATTGAATTTATGCTGTCACAGATTGATAAAATTCTGGATGACATCCCGGCCCAAATCAATGAAGAAAACCATTTGCTCTCAGATTATGTTCAGAAACTACTTTCTGTAATGGAATATGACATTCCTTATACCAGCAGCGCACTAATGGAAAAACTAGATTTGAAATCAAAAGAAACTTTCCGAAAAAATTATTTACATCCTGCTATTAAGCTTAATCTGATCCGTATGACCCTCCCAGATAAGCCCAGGAGCAGAAGTCAGAAATATATTAAGCTTTGAACCCAATCAGACTTTCTGGCAGAAAAATTCAAGGGGGACTTTGCCCCCCTTTATTACGCCAACATCTCACCACTCAAATACGAACACCGCAGATAATCTGGATTCGTATAATACACGCTGGAATTAAAATCAGAAATCTCATCTGTGATGAACGATGAAAAAACGTCTATGATTCCTTGACTGGCATCTTCCTCCTTCATTGTAGATAAAACCAGTTCCTGATAGAGCATCCCAATAGATGTAACAGATGGAACTTCATATTTGCACTCTTTAACCGTATCAAAATCTCCATTTTTAATCCCATAATCTTCAATTAACTCATCAGCTACCTGTTCAAAGGAAAGACAGTGGTTCACTTCTGCAAGCCGAAGCTGTCTCTGGATATCTTTTTTAGAGAAATATCGGATCACGTCCTGTCTGTGGTTCTTGGTCTTACGTGCTATAAATTCAATTAAACTGCACACATAATAGATATCATCTTTCTGTTTCTCGGTCATAAATCGGCTCACTCCTTTCAAATTCCAGGCACCGCAGTGCGTTTATTGTATGAAAACTGATCTGATGTGTAGGATGCTTGAATTTTGCGTATTCCCAAAATACATTTCTTGGAATCTTTCCCGACACAAAGCCATTTACAAAATCCCATATTGTATCATCAGCCATCGGTCCTTCTACTATATCATAGGAATGGCTTTCTCCAGAACGGCATCTGGCAATAAAGTCAAGCCACTCATCATTCATTTTAGGGAAATGCAAAATCTTTAATTCTGGATTTTCCGTGTATTTATAAACATTTACAATTCCATGGGAGGATCTTCGATCAGCCCAGCGGTAAGCCTGTTCATAACTATTGGTGCAATAGAATCCCCATGAAAAATCTTTGGTATATCTGGTTATTCTGATTTCCGGGTAAATAACTTCCATAGCACTTCCATGATACAACAAATTATTCTCCATAATCCTATCTCCTAATGAAAACTAAAAATTGGCACTTAAGTTCCGAGCCAGTTATATAAGTTCTTTATTCAGTGTACCATTTTTTCGCCATATATGCTACACCTCAAATAGAAAAGTACAGTAAGGCGTTTTTTCTAAAATATAAGGAGAAGCCTTTGCTCCCCCTTGCTAAAACATCGCTGCCAACTTGTTAATCTCCTCAGCCTTCTTGTCCGGAAGTACATGTGAATAGATATCCAAAGTCATTGTAATTGACTTATGCCCCAGGATTTCCTGCATAACCTTGGGTGGAATTCCTTTCTCAAATCCTCGCGTTGCAAATGTATGACGAAGCGAATGGGGTGTATGTGCTCCAAACGCATGTCCATCCTCTCTGATTTGAGTTCTGATTTTCTTCATATCCTCATATAATGCAGTCTCTGAAATACATCTTCCAAAACCGCCTGTAAACACCAGATTCTCAAATCCTAGTTCCGGTCTCCATTTATCCCCCAGAAGCATTCTTGTCGCGAGCTGGCGCTTCCTGTGCTCTCGTAGTACAGTCACCAGATTGTCAAGCATTAGAATGTCCCTTTTACTACTTTCAGACTTTGGCTCATCAATCATATATTTTACTTTAGCCTTGGCTATGTACTTCAAAGTTCCATTCACATGTATGATTTTATTCTCAAAATCTATATCCGACCACTGCAATGCCCGTAGCTCTCCGCCTCGTCGAAAAAAGAGGCTGCAAAACCTGCAGCCTCCTCCGTTGTTGTAATACTTGTGTTTCCATCTTTCCCCTCGTATAATACGGAGCCTTCCCTTACCAGCTCCGTATGTACACACATGACTCTCTTCTTCATGCCGCCTCCGTTTCTTCCTGCTCCAGGAGCAAGCCAATTTCCTTGATCCCGGTATCCATGCTGTTTTCCAGTTCCAGCTGGAAGGAATCTCCTTTTCCCATCCACCTGGCATAAAAGAACTGGATCACATTTGGCAGGACCAGGAGACAGCGCAGGACCTCTGATTTCATCTCACCGCTCTTTTCCAGCAAAGTCTCTGCAATATTCTCCCGGCAGTTGATCTGATACGCCCTCTGGTAAATCCTCTCTGGGGCTAACTGTAATACTCGCTTCTTATACTGCTTCCGTTCCAGCTTGATCTTGGCATTGAACAGCCTTACAATTTCATCCTCTCCCATGTTTCATCACCTCCTGTTTTCGTTTTTCTCAATCTTTCTTTGTGCCGCCGAGAACATTACCGATTGTATCTGCAACCTTACCCAGCAGTTCAAATAACAGCTCCCATGAAAAATCCATTGGCATAACTCCTTTCTCTGATATATTTGGACATGAAAAAAGCAAAGGAATGTTTCAGCCTTTGCTTTTTCATAATTATAATATGTAATTGAAATTCTGAACCTATCAATCCAAGTATTCTAAAACTTTCCACATAAGCCCAATAAATATAGCAGCGTTACCCACCTACAATTTATCTCGGTACACTACTTTTAGCTACTATAATCACAAAAATAGGTCTTGACTTCCAATTGCAACTTCTGGGTATAACTTTACGGCTAAACCAGCTTCTGCATCCCACATGCATTCCAAAAGCATAATAGTTGTTCCATCCTGCTTAAATAAAATTGTTTTGGGCGTTACAATTTGAGCAAGATCGGTAATATGATTAATCTTTCTTGCCCCAATCCATTGCATAGATAATTCCTTAATATTGTCATTCACATACGCAAAAATTGTCTTTTCAATTATATTAATTTCAGCACTTTCATTCTCAGTAAGCTTTTTATAAGCCTCCTGCTGTTCCACTGTAATGGATTTCCCAGAATACGCCTTTGCCGCTATAGTAACTTCCCATTTTTTTCCAAAAGCTGAAATGGTCTGCTTCTTAATCCACCTGTGCTTGTATTGCATAACACCAAACACGGGATCATCACATAAAATTTCCATCCGTCTTTTCTCCTTTCTTTATGCATTCTGCTTTTGGGCTTTTACCTCGGATATACCACCTGAATGGGAAATATTCCCATGAACTTCAGTTGGAACTTTCTGCATAGTCTTGCAATCTTTACATTCATGCCAGGTATATTTATTTTCTTCTCCCCACTTTGCAACTTCTTCTGGTGTACAGCCTCTTTGTTCCGCCATTTTTTCATCTGCCTGGTCAAAATTCGCATCACGTTCTTCTGAGAAATCATCTATCTCAACAGTGCCTTTCGATATCTCTTGAAAATCCGGTGTTCCTTCATGAAATGGAATAGAATTAAAATTATATTTCTCCATAATTTGTTTCCAAGATTTATGATCAGGGTTAGTTCCATGTCTATCCCCTGGCTCAACATCTGGATTTGGCTTCCATTCAGAATTTCCTGGAACGCCACCCCATTCTCCACCATTGCGAGGCAATAGATTCATTCTGTCAATCTTAATTTTTGCATCTATTTTTTCACTTATTTCTGACTTTATTTCATTTTTTCCTTCATCAATAACTATTTCTTTAAAATCAGGAGAAAATGGATTACTCAAAACAACTCCCTCCTTTGCTCAATTGAATGATACCATTTCTCATAATACTGCATTCCATCCGTTTCTACATTGCTATACGTTTTCATTAAACAGTGATCAATACTAATCAGCCAATCATCTGTTATTTCCGATACTTTTTGAGACACAAGAGTATTTAAATATCTGTTAAAACCAATCATATCAATCGACATTCTTCTGGCACTCGCTACAGCTGTTTCTAGTCCTAACACTGTCTGAACTAAGGAAGCCTGTTCTGCAAAACAGCTTTCCTCCCACAAATGAATTTTTCCATTCAATCGGTATTCATCAACCAGTGAATACAATATGGCTTTAGTTCTAACAGAACACTTGCAAAATTGAATTGCCTTTTCAACACTTTCCAGGCAAATCTTATCAGGCTTATCCAATCGGTTTTTGATAAGCAAATTTACAATTAACCGCATCGCTGTCTTATTTTGGCTTTCCTGTGCTTCAGCTGTATCATTAATATATTCTTTTTCCTCGCCGGAAAACTTGTCAATCTGGCAAAGAATTGGCTCAACCCAATCATTTTGATAAACAACTGCGACTCCTTTTGGAAGTCTTGCTATTTCATCAAGCTGATTGTCTTTTAACGCTGCAGACTTTCCTGCCAAACGTCTATCGGTTTCTTCTGGCAAACGCATAATAATTTTTGTATTAGTATTACGAATTGCGGAAATATCTACTGCATTTGGGGATTGATCTGCTATAATAAATCCCTCTCCATATGTACGCATTTCTGCTATTGCATTAGAAATCATTTCCACCGATTTTCCAGAAATGTCCCCACCTTCTACCGTTGATTTTGAAGTACTAGATTTCAAAATATTATGTGCTTCCTCAAGAACCGTAATGTGATGCAATTTCTGATTTGAACCGGTAGCCTGTGTCATTCTATGTTCTGAAAGGCGCATAACAAGAATCCCCATCAATAACGCCTTTGTCTCTTGTGATCCAACTCTGCTTAGGTCAACTATAGCATTTGAATCAAACAGAATATGATTATCTACTTCTTCTGAAGCAAAAATCATTCCATTTAATCCATTTGTTAACGACTTGATCCTTGTCAACAATGAACCTTTATAGTTTGACTTTACCTCATCTGAATAGGAAGAATCATTTATAACAGTTACAAGATTCTCCAACAAATCCTGAAATGATGGATAAAATTCATCAGAAACCATATTCATAGATGTAGTCATATCCCATCCGCAAGATTCATACGCAGCTAACAATGCATCTTTTAAAACAGCAGGCATTGCCGCATACATCGGCCAGCACACATTA
>OLRX01001621.1_pt1 | contig 16257 bp, 14 predicted proteins | sample 1672991 | NCBI WGS metagenome assembly OLRX01 (sample SAMEA3136744, study PRJEB25190) | human gut metagenome | biome: human gut; feature: human-associated habitat; material: faeces | place: Austria | collected 2013
TGCCCCTGCTGGTAAAAACGGTCGGTCTTGACCCCGCCGTTATGGCAAGCCCCGTAATCACTACCTGCGTAGACGCGCTCTCTATGTTGGTCTACTTCCAGGTGGCTAAAGTAATTTTAAATTTATAACTATTTTATAACTAACTCGGCGAGATACGCTCGCAGCACCTTACACTATATTATTTTTAATTAGATTTCATCAGTTTGACTGTTTTTGTATTTCTGGCGGAGATATGTCTAACCCTCACTGTCCCCGCCGTAATAATTCGAAAGGAAGGGCTTATTTTGCGGTACCCTAAATTTTCGTACAAAGAAATACTTCAACGCTTATCAAACATCTCAATTTTTCATTTTGTTAAATGGACTATCATTTCTATAGCAGTTGGCATAATCGCCGGCGGTATAGGTACATTTTTTCACTATCTTTATAAGATAGCTGAAAACTCGCGCCTGGCTCACCCTTGGCTTGTTTATTTGTTGCCTATAGCAGGTGTAGTTATTGCGCTCTTATATCGCTATTTTGGCAAAGATAAAGACATCAGCACAAACACCGTAATCCACGCGATACATACAGACGATAAAATTCCCAAAGCGACCGCTCCGCTGATAATAATAGCTACTCTGCTGACGCATCTTTGCGGCGGTTCTGCCGGACGCGAAGGCGCAGCGCTGCAGCTCGGCGGCTCGCTTTCAGACACTTTTTTATCCCCTTTCCAGAAAAAACTGCACATATCTTCAAGCGACAGACACATCATCATAATGTGCGGCATGGCGGCGACCTTTTGCGCTCTGTTTTGCACCCCTGTGACGGCTGTTATATTCTCGCTCGAGCTCGCCACAATAGGCGCTATGTATTATGCAGCTTTGGTTCCCTGCACGATATCTTCACTTATAGGATATCTTATATCCAACTTTTTTGGATTCAAAGCTTCAGTATATTCAGTCAGCTTCGCATCAATAAACCTCATTCCCATATTGCAGACCGTCGCTCTGGGAGCTATGTGCGCTTTAGTCAGCATTTTATTCCTGCTAATAATGCGAATTATGACTAAATTTTTCAAAAAATATATTAAAAATACCTGCCTTCGTGCATTCGTAGGCGGTGTTATAATTATAATCCTCACGCTGCTCGTCGGTTCTACAAAATACAACGGCGCGGGAATGTCCATAGTCGAAGTTGCAATGAGAGGGGAAACGAAATTTTACGACTTCCTTTTAAAAATACTTTTCACCGCTGTCACACTTGCATCCGGTTTCAAAGGAGGGGAAATCGTGCCTTCTTTCTTCGCAGGCGCCACCTTCGGCTGCTCCGCCGGTCTGCTTCTCGGGATGGATCCGAGCTTTGCCGCCGCTCTCGGTCTTTTGGGTGTATTTTGCGGCGTAACAAATTGTCCTCTCGCATCTATAGTGCTCGGCGTTGAGCTTTTCGGCAGTCAAGGAATATTATTTTACAGTATAGTCTGCGCAGTAAGCTACATGCTGTCTGGGTATTCCGGACTATACAGCGAACAGAGCATACTGTATTCCAAATACAGCGCAACAGGTTTCGTGAAAAAGCCTCGCAAGAAACGCATATTCAACCTTTGATAAAAAACTTTATATCAAATTAAAAAACGCTTGTTATAATAATTTATAACGAGCGTTTTTATATGCAATTGCAGTTATTTACTCAAAGCGACAAAAGCATGCTCGCCACGAAAAAGTAAACCACCAAAGACAGCGCGTCTACTATGGTCGTTATAAGCGGGCTAGCCATCACCGCGGGATCAAGTCCGACCGCACGCGCCGCGAGAGGAAGGGCTGAACCTACCAGCTTAGCAAGCATAACCGTCGCCAGCAAGGTAATACACACCACCGCTGCCAAAGACGCCGACACTCCGTCGAATATCATCACTTTGGCAAAATTGCAAACGGCAAGCAAAACGCCGCACATGAACGCCACTCGCCCTTCCTTCCATATGACCGCAGGCAAGTCGCGCAGAGATATTTCTCCCAGAGAGAGCGCACGGATTACAGATACTGACGACTGAGAGCCAGCGTTGCCGCCCGTATCCATCAGCATGGGAATATAACACACCAACGCAGTCTGAGCCGCAAGAGCGTCTTCAAATTTGGAGAGTATTCCGCTCGTTAATGTGGCAGAAACCATGAGAAGCAACAGCCAAGGCGCACGGCTTTTAAAAAACTCCAGCACGCCCGTCTTGAGATACGGCTGTTCTGTAGGAGTTATGGCGGCCATCTTGTGCATATCTTCCGTCGCTTCTTCACTTATGACGTCCAGCGCATCGTCAAAAGTTATAACCCCGACCAGCCTTCCCTCCGCGTCTATTACGGGAAGTGCGGGCAGATTGTACTTCTGCATCAATGATGCAGCCTCTTCTCTATCATCGCTCGTTTTTACATATGCTATGCTTATCCTCATTATATCGCTCATTGTCTCATCCGGATCAGCAAAAAGCATATCACGTACAGTCGCGCCTCCGATGAGCTTCGCCTCGGCATCTGTTATATAGCATGTGTATACATTATCGTTCTTACAGTCGGAGTTTCTTATATAGGAAAAAGCCTGCCTCACCGTCATATCCGCCTTTAGTTTTATCAATTCTACAGACATGACGCTGCCCGCGCTTCCTTCCGGATACTTCAGCAGTTCATTTATCGTCTCTCGCTGCTCTTTTTTTGTGTTCGCCAATATGCGGCGCACCACGTTAGCCGGCATTTCTTCTATAAGATCGGCCGCATCATCAGATGAAAGCCTCGCCAATACGTCGGACAGCTCTTTGTCTGCCGCAGACATAACCAGCGACTCTTGGAGATCGCTGTCCAGCTCAGAGAAAACCTTGGCTGCCATATCTTTTTTAAGCACGCGAAAAAGAAGCGTGCGCTCCGCATCAGGCAGCTCATTCATCAAAGCTGCTATATCCGCGGGATACAGCTCCTCCAAAACGTCCAACAGTGAATAATAATCTTTGTTCTGAATAAGTTCGAGTATAATTTTTTTCACGGGTCTTACCTCCTTTTAGGATTTCGGAGGCAACCTAAAAACACTTCGGCTAGAGCTTAACCGAACGTCCGCCGCAACGGACATGCCATAGACTGCCTTCGCTGATACTTCGATCCATATCCGTTGCTCCTTTCGTGAAAATTGTTATTAACTATGTTTAGGATAGCTCAATACTTAAAAAAAGTCAACGCTGTTTTTAAGTATTTTTCATGAAACTTGATTGTACAAAAGCGTTCTTTTTTATGAACGATTTTTTATAAAATCATTTTAATAGCTCCGCTGCAAATCTATTAATTTCCTCTGCGTCCACATCTGCAAGGCGCACCCCAAAAAGTCCTGCATATTCCAGCTCACTATGCTTCGCATAATGCTTCAGACCCAGGTCGAACGCATCCACAGCTTTTTCTGTCGGATAGCCGCAGCTCACTACGGCGGCCAGCTTTTTTCCGCTCCAAAGAGCCGTCCGCGGAATCTTCTTCCCATAATATTTGTTCATAGTACGCACCAATCTGTCCATAACTGCTTTCAGCGGGGGAGTGCAATACCACGAATAAATAGGCGATGCAAAAACAATAATGTCGCTGCGCAAAACTTCGTCAAATATAGTTTTCATGCCGTCATTTTCTTGAACACATCCAAAGCCGTCCACTACATTCTGACATACATTGCAGCCCGTGCACGACGCTATATCCATATCATAAAGAAAAAATTCAGTAACCTCTGCGCCGTCGAGCTTTTCCTTGAGAGCGCCAATCACTTTCGCCGTGTTTCCCTCTTTATGCGGACTGCCCATAAGAATACATACTTTCTTTTTCGATTCCATATTTTCATCCTTCCTCGGGAGCTAAATTTGTATTTCTGTTTGCTCTGTCCTCCTCGTAAGTCTCATACCATTCGTGAAACATATGCTCGCGTCCGCCCTGCACGTAGCTTATCACTGTCTCGAGATTTACGTTATACATACTGCGGAATATGTTAATATCTATATCCTTATTTATTTTACGCAGTTCTGATATCATCTGTTTTATCTCCTGCCTCTTGGATTTACCCACGCCTATAGCATTGTCCTCGGTGAACTTGCACGCGCATTGCAGAAATTCCAGTCCGTTTCGGTTTTTCCACGAAATTATATCTTCTTCCTTTACATAATAGAGCGGACGTATCAGCTCCATACCCCGGAAATTCGTGCTGTGCAGCTTCGGCATCATTGTCCGCACCTGAGCGCCGTACAGCATGCTCATCAATATAGTCTCGATTACATCGTCAAAATGATGCCCGAGCGCTATTTTATTGCAGCCTAAATCACGCGCATGGCTGTACAGATACCCACGGCGCATACGCGCGCACATATAGCACGGCGATTTAGGCAATGTCGTCACATATCCGAATATCGGCGCATCATATATCTCCAGCGGAATGCCGAGCAGCTCTGCGTTATCCAAAATTCTCTGCCTATTTGCCGGAGTGTAGCCGGGGTCCAAAGCAAAGAATTTCACTTCAAAATTCACAAGCCAGTGCCTCTTCAATTCCTGAAGACATTTAGCCAACAGCATGGAGTCCTTCCCTCCTGATATGCACACGGCCACTCTGTCGCCTTCCTCTATCAGTTTGTACTCCGAAACTCCGCGCACAAATCTGCACCATATCTGTTTTCTGTATTTTTTTATTATAGACTGCTCCGCCAGCTGTGCTCTGTTCATTTATCTTTTTTTACTTACTCCGTTTTCATTTTTAAAGTACTGATAGAATCCGCATTTAATGTTTCCGTTGTAAAGTTTTCGTTTTTTATCCGCAGGTATTCCGTAATAGCGTTCAAAATGCTCATCCGCAGTAATAAAATACTTTTTAAATCCGCTCAATTTCCCGATTTTTTCTCCCAGCGACGCATAAAGCTCGTGTACCTCATCCGCTTCGCCTATTCGTATCGCATACGGCGGATTTGTAACTATCGTTCCTGTTTCAGTCTGCGGAGAGAAGGAGCGCACGTCCGCCGTGCTGAAATGTATAGCGTTCAGCACGCCTGCGCGCCTGGCATGAAATTTAGCTATGTTCAGCGTTTTTTCGTCTATGTCAGATGCAAATATTTCTACGTCTGTGCTGTTCTTCTTTTCGCTCAACGCGGAGGTTTTTTCTCTGCTGAAAGCCGCCGCCATTTCGTCCGACCAATGCTTTGCATCAAAATCTCTGCTCAGCCCGGGAGCTATAGCCATGGCCTTCATCGCAGCCTCTATCGCTATCGTCCCCGAACCGCACATGGGGTCGTAAAACGGCCTGTCATACCATCGAGTAAGCCGTATCATTCCTGCGGCGAGCGTCTCGCGCAGCGGCGCCTTGGTATTGCGCACTCTATATCCGCGTCTGTTCAGCCCGTCTCCGCTCGTATTTAGCGAAACTGTAACAACGTCCTTCAAGATGCTCACGTATACAGCGTATCTCTCGCCCTCTTCACGATAAAACGAAATTCCGTATTTGCGTCTCATCGCTTGGACTATTGCTTTTTTAGATATAGCTTGAATGTCCGGCACACTCTTCAGCGCTGAACGCACCGAATCTCCCAGAACAGGAAAGTTTGCGCTCTTAGGCAATATCTCTCCCCAATCCATACTCTCTATCCCATCGAACAGCTCGTCAAAAGTCGCCGCTTTAAATTCGTTAAGCACAAGATAAATTCTGTCCGCAGAACTGAGACGCAGATTTGCCCTGGCGAGCATATCTGCGTCTGCGGAAAAATAAACTCTCGCATCGCGCGCGTCTATATTCTCCGCACCCATTCTGCGCAGTTCGTCTAAGACGGCACGCTCCAATCCGAACGAACACGCGGCATAACAGCGGAATCTATTTTTATTATTCATAGTCGTCTTCCGTTTCGTGAGCCATCATATCGTATACGGGATCTCCGTCAAACTCTCTCGGCGGAACCTCCTCGCCAGTTATGCTTTCATACGCATATCGCGCGCGGGTATATGTGACGTAATCCGCCGCGTCGTCATTCATCCATTCCTTGAGCGTTTTAGCAAAATCTTCGCTGAAGGTCATACCCATGAGATCAGCTATATCAGCCCTGTGCTCCTCCATGCCTTCAGCCGCGGCCATGTCTTTCAGCTCTGAGAGCGCAGTTTCATTCATGGGGTTTATTCCTATCAGAAGCTCTGTCAGGCATATCCTGCCGACGTCTGTCGACGTAGGTATCGCCGCTTCTATTATTCTTTCTATCCTCTCGTCAGGATTCATCTCTGCCATAGAAGTCAGAACACGCTGAACAGCCGCCGAATAATCCCCCTGCTCCTCGAGGTCGCGCATCATCTCTACATAACGCTCGATAGGAGCGGGCATGTCCATCTCCTGTATCAGCCCCACCGCAGCCGCCTTCACGCTGTCAAGCTGTTCGGCATCGAGATCGTCGTCCGGCTCCGCCGCCAGCATTCCATACAGCACGGGATACGTCTGCTCCCTAAGATCTATTATCCTGTCCATGAGCATCTCGGGCATATCGCATCCTTCGCATATATAATCTATCATCATGCTCAGCAGTTCGTCCGGCGAATCTATTTCTTCGAAATACTCGCAGGGGCTGAGCCCATCCAGCCATTCTTTGGGCGTATCCAGCCATTCGTCGTAAAGCTCGTATGCCTTTTCCTCCATCAGCTCCGCATCTTTTGCAATATCCTGATGCTCAGCCGACCATTCCAGCAAATACCTGGAAAAGCGTCCGTCAAAATCTATCATAGTCTTTTCTTTCATGCTAATTCTCCTCCCGATTTAGCTCCGAAAAGAGTTTCTGTTATTTCCTGAAAAAAGCTTTTGGTTTTTTCTACGCTTATCGTCCTGATACCTGATATTCTCACGCTTATTCCAGACACATCGTCCAAATCCGTGTATGCTCTCTGCGCCAGACCGCATTGCAAAAACGCCAAAGCCGCGCTGTCAATATCCTCCGGCGCAATCTCGGGTAAATCTCTCTTTTCTTCGCAATATCGACGAATGACCTTCAAAGCTATATCTGCGCCGTCCGGAATCTCTGCATCGTCGCACATAGACAAAACCGCGCCTCCGACCGCAACATAATCTTCTCTTTCGCCGTTAAGTTCTTTACGTATCTCCTTAGGGATTTTTATCTCAACGTATCTCTCGTTCATAAAAGCCTCATAGGGATGAGGCATATTCAGCTTTTTCATTCCCATCAGAGCAGAACGCTTTATCTCCAAACCGTTTTCGTTCTTCATCAATATTTTTCTAAGCGCCCGCTCAGCGTATTCCGGCTCCATAACCTTGAGACATTCTACAGCGGCATACCTCATCTCCGCTCTTTCATCTTCTAACGCCCACTCAACGTAGCTTTTCAGCCTTTCATCCTTTTTTGAGGCATTCGGTCTTTTGTACGCAGAATAAAGTCTGCCCAAAATTTTCTCTCGTTCCGCATACGTCGGCTCGCAGCTGCGGAACTGGTTTTTTGAAGTGCCGGATTCTTTGAGTTTTTCCGCTTTTTTCTTAGCCTCTATTACAAGCAGATTGCGCGGAGCTATTCTCTCTGCCTCCTCCATCAGTCTGACAGCCTCGTCAAAATTACAGCTCCAGCAGAGATACTCCCACATCCTGAGCCGACAGTTTACGTCAAACGGCTCTTCTTTCAAAAGCGCATACGCCGCTTTCAAAAATTTATCCGGTCTGCGCATCCGCTCGTATGTATCCATTATAATTCTCAGCTCGTCTGCATCAAAAGGCTCCATTCCATTGAGCCGCTTCTCATATTCCGATATATCTCCGAGGATTTCATTTGCCATAGCCATTCTGTCACAAACAGCCGTAACCGTGTCGGGAGCGTAGGATTCTATCCTTTCCGCCAAAGCGTCTGCGTCCACGAATTGCTCGTTATCAAAAGCGCAGACAAAAGCCTTATGAATAGCGCGCAGCCTGCTGCCTTCACATACCTCCGCCGCTCTCATGTAGCAGAGCATCGCTTCCTCGTATCTGCCTTTTTTCCCGCAGGCATCTCCTCTGAGTATAAAATCATGAGCAACACGCCCGACGTCTATCCCCGAGTCCTCATCTTCCTCCAGGCGTCTGCGTATCTCTTCGATGTAATCCAGCGCTTCCTCTGCATTTTCCTGTTCCGCTCCCATCAGAATATACTGCGCAAAAAACTCCGCCGATGAATTTAAATCTCCGAGCCAAAACAAGCTGTATGCCATGCCGAATATGCACTCTCCCGCCATATCCGGTTCTTTTCGCTTGAGCATCACGTATTCCAGCAGCGCATTCTCATAGTCATAAGCGCTCATGTACAAATCCGCCGCTTCCATATCGTAAATCGTATTGTCCGGCTGCATCTCTCGGGCAGTGCGTATAGCCTCAAGAGCCGTTAAATAATTGTCACGATCCAGAGCGCGCTTAAATCTGTTGTAAAAATATTCCGGCTTATATTCAAATTTCAACACCCTTGCTTTCTCAGCCATTGTCACTCCCCTTTGCCCGCGCCGAGAGCTTCAGTGAGCAGCGCACTCAGCTTATCGCCGGAAAAGTGGTATTTTTTATTGCAGAAATGACAAACGATCTCAGCCTCTCCATCCTCCTGTATTATGTCGTTAATCTCTTTAGCGCCCAAAGATATTATCGCCTGCTCAAATCTCTCATCCGAACAGTCGCATTCATACTTTGGAGAGAAGTCGCCCAGCTCTTTTAATTTCATATCCTCAAAAATTTCGCGAACCGCCTGGATCGGAGTCATTGTCTTTATCATTTCTCCATACTTTGCGATATGCTCCACTCTGCTCTCTACAGCAGCTATAACCTCCTCAGGCGCGCCGGGCATCGGGCTTATTATCATTCCGCCTGAACGCATAACAGATTCATCCGGATTAACCCAAACGCTGAGCAGCACAATAGAAGGCTGCTGCTCACTCATGAGAAAATACTGCGCAACATCCTCTGCTATTTCTCCGGAAACAAGCGGAGTTTTCCCCACATACGGTTCCTTCAAGCCTATGTCTTTGACTACAGTTATAAAGCCGTCATGTCCTACCGCGCCTCCGACGTCCAGCTTTCCGTCCTCGCGCACAGGCATGTCCGTCCGGGGATAACCGACGCAGCCTTTTACTTTCAGACCTGCGTTCGCCGTCGCCATGACCGTTCCCGCAGGGCCTCCCCCGTTTATACTCAAGGTGAGATTATGACGCGAATCTTTTAGCTGAGCTCCCATCATTACAGCCGCCGTCAGAGTTCGTCCGAGCGCAGCCGTGCAGACGGGAGAGGTGCCGTGCAAATGCCTGCTCTCCTCAGCAAGCTCAGTAGTATCACATGCGATAACGCTCACCCAGTCCTCCAGCATAATTCTCGACAGTATATCCATAAACTTGTTTACCTCATTTTTTCGTTTCGTTCACGCGTAAAATTCCGCATAGTTTATTATACAACAAATACAGTGGTATTGCACTACCTTAAAAAACATGCTTCCTTAATAATATAAAGAATAATATCAAGTCAACAGTTTTGTTTCAACAGAGCTATTGATAAACTCAAAAAATATAAAACATAACAAAAGACAAGCGCCGGAGCGCTTGTCTCGGAGTGTATTACAAATATTATCAGAACTTTCTATTTGAGCGCCTTCGCCGTCATCTCCAGCTTCGTGCTCTCTTTATACGGTCTGAACAGCATATAGCAAACGAACGCGAGAAGTATTATCGCTACAACCGTGCCTACTCCAAACGCGCCATACGCGAACAGGCTGCCCAGCTGATATACTATCAGCGCTATAACATAAGCGAATACGCACTGATAACCTATCGCAAACCAAGTCCACTTAGCATTTGCCATCTCGCGCTTGATAGCGCCGATAGCCGCAAAGCAAGGCGCGCAGAGCAAGTTGAAAATCAAGAAGCCGTAAGCCGCCATACCTGCATGACCCGCTCCATTAAACGCCTGCATAATGGGAGACAGCGCCTGAGCTGCTTCTCCGCCTGCTTCTGCAAGCTCCTGCGCATCGCCGACCACGCCGAAGAGTACGCCGAACACGCCGACAACTTCTTCCTTCGCGACGAGACCCATGATCGTAGCAACTGTAGACTGCCAGTTGCCGAAGCCGAGAGGTGTGAATATCCAGCAAATAGCGTTTCCGATAGCCGCAAGAATGCTTGCGTCCATATCGTCCACCATTCCAAACTGACCGTCTGTCCAGCCGAAACCGGAGAGGAACCAGATGAGAATGCTGGAAAGCAGGATTACAGTACCTGCGCGCTTGATAAACGACCATCCGCGCTCCCACATAGCTCTCAATACATTCGTGACCTTAGGAGCATGGTACGCCGGCAGCTCCATAACAAACGGAGCCGGATCGCCTTCGAAAGGCTTTGTCTTTTTCAGTATTATACCGGACACGATTATTGCTGCTACGCCGATAAAATACGCGGAAGTAGCCACTATGCCCGATCCGCCGAATACCGCGCTGGCGATGAGCGCTACGATAGGCATTTTAGCGCCGCATGGTATAAAGGTCGTGGTCATAATCGTCATTTTGCGGTCTCTGTCATTCTCTATAGTACGAGACGCCATTACTCCGGGGATGCCGCAGCCTGAGCCTACCAGCATCGGAATAAACGACTTGCCGGAAAGGCCGAATTTACGGAAGATTCTGTCCATGATAAACGCAATACGCGCCATATAGCCAATATCCTCCAGGATTGCCAACAGCAGGAACAATACGAGCATCTGAGGCACGAAGCCCAGAACCGCACCGACGCCGCCTACTATACCGTCTATGACAAGACCTGATACTACCGGATTTACATTCTCGCCCATTATGCTCTCTATAATAACCGGAATGCCGGGTACCCATACGCCATAATCAGCATTGTCGGGAGCGGACGATTCGAGATATGCCTGAGCGTCAGCTGCTGCAACAGGCAGCACTTCTGTCACTTCTTCTGTTTCTTCGTCTACGACTTCATACTCAGTCGTTACATCAGCTGCGTCGGCTATAAACCGGCTCACAACCGCCGCATCCAACTCGTCAGCCTCTTCATTTTCTACAGCCTCGAGGCTTGCATCCAGAGCGGATGTGTCGATGCCGGCTTCTGCTGCCGCTTCTTCAAATGCGGCAAACTTTTCGCCTTCCAGCGTGTATGCGTCGTTCGCTTCTTCATAATCTCCGCGGCCGATGCCGAATAGATACCATCCGTCTCCGAAGAGTCCGTCGTTAGCCCAGTCCGTACCATACGTTCCTATTGTCGATATTGACAGATAATAAACGACGAACATCACTACTACAAATATCGGAAGCGCCAGCCAGCGGTTTGTTACGATCTTGTCTATCTTATCCGACGTCGTCAGTCCCGTGTTTTTGCGCTTGAGAATATCCTTAGTTATAGACGTGATATAATTGTAGCGCTCATTCGTGATGATGCTCTCCGCGTCGTCGTCTTCTTCCTTTTCTACCTCAGCTATAATTTTTTCTATCTCTGCACGCACATTCTCGGGAATATTCACGAGATCGTGAGCCTTATCGTCTCTCTCGAACAGCTTTATAGCCAGCCAGCGCAGACTATTATCTCCTGCGTAGGATTTTACTTTTCCGGCAATATCTGCGATAGCGGTCTCCACGTTCTTAGCGAACTCCGCCTTAGGCTCTACTGTCTTTTTTGCCTCTGCGATCTGAGCCGCGCGCGCCGCCAGCTCTTTTATTCCTTCTCCTTTGAGAGCGGAGCATTCCATCACTTCGCATCCGAGAGCTTTGGCTAATTTTGCCTTGTCTATTTCGTCGCCTCTTTTGCGAACCAAGTCCATCATGTTAAGCGCCATGATAACCGGAACGCCAAGCTCCAGCAGCTGAGTAGACAGATACAGGTTTCTCTCCAGGTTCGTCGCGTCGATTATGTTTATAATTGCATCGGGCTTTTCATTTATAAGATAATTTCTCGCTACGACTTCCTCCAAAGTATAAGGAGAAAGCGAATAAATGCCCGGCAAATCTTGAAGCACGACTTCTTTATGCCCTTTTAGCTTACCCTCTTTCTTTTCGACCGTAACGCCCGGCCAGTTACCCACGTATTGGTTGCTGCCTGTCAGAGCGTTAAACATAGTCGTCTTGCCGCAGTTAGGGTTGCCGGCAAGTGCGATTTTAATCGCCATCAGTTTACCTCCCTAATTAAATTGTACATTTCAGTTAGAATTAGCTATTATCTATTAGAATTCGCTAATGAATATTAGATTAGCCTAACTCATCTGTAAAAAATGAAGCCCCTGCATTTTGGGTACACCAAACAAGTGTACTAAAAACGCACAACAGGGCTTATTTTACTTCGATCATCTCGGCGTCCGCCTTACGGACACTGAGCTCGAAACCGCGAACCGTCACTTCCATAGGGTCGCCCAGCGGAGCAACTTTACGCACTTTAACATCCGCTCCTTTGGTAATGCCCATATCCATTATGCGCTTTTTAACCGCGCCCTCGCCGTGCAGCTTAACTACCACTGCGCTTTCTCCTACTTTAATATCTCTCAGAGTCTTCACGTAGAACCTCCTAAATCATGATTCTGTTAGCGAGACTCTTATCGAGAGCGATACGAGCGTCTTTAACGCTGAGTATGAGGTTTCCGCCGACTTCGGAAATGACGGTGACACTTTCACCTTCTACAAAGCCCAGACCTGCCAGATGGCGGCGCACGTCATCTTTCCCTTTTATGGCTTTAATATAATGTACCTGCCCTTTAGATGCAAAAGTTAACGGCATATTCATATCCCCTCTCTCACCAAATCAACTCATTTGTTACGTAAAACTTTCGTTAGAGTCATCTAACATTCACTTGCATTGTATCACTACTATTATTCATTGTCAATAGTCGCGGCTAAAAAAAGTTATATGCTGCAAACCGCAGTTTATATTAAAAAATACGCCTTAGATTTTGCAGACTTGATATTTTTTCCGCACTTTGATAAAATATTATTATAATGAGTGTTTTATACCAAATTGAGATTTTCTTTCAATTTGTTGTTTGGCATTCCCAATAAAGTATATTGATGAAAAATACTGAAAAAGGAGGACGGCGATCCGGCTCCGCTGTCTCGGGCAGGGTGTCCTCGCCAATATTTACTATGAAATTACTGGAATCGGCAGAAAACTATTTAGAAACAATCCTCGTACTTCAGCTTAAAAAAGGATATGTCCGGTCAATTGATATAGCCAGCGAGCTGCAATTCTCCAAACCCAGCGTCAGTATAGCTATGAAAAAGCTGCGCGAAAACGGCTATATCAACATTGACTCAGCCGGACACATAACTCTGACTGACTCCGGAAGGGATGTTGCAGAATCCGTATACGGACGACATAAAGTCCTTTGCAGCTATCTCATGGCTCTGGGCGTAGACGAGGAGAACGCCTCGCGCGACGCATGCCGAATCGAACATATCGTCAGCGAAAAGACAATGGAATGTATCCGCGCTCACGCCGCCAAACTGGAACAGGAACATCAAAACGCGGAATAATCTCCCCTTCTCCTCTGCCGTATACTGTTTTTAAAAAGAGGGATTGCATAGAAATCCCTCTTAATTTTAACTATCCGGTTAGTCCAGGTTAACTCTTTTTATTCCGAGTAAAAATTAGGATTTTTTCTTTCAAACCTGTTGACATCTTATAGATAACTATGGTACAATTTAAATGCAGTTAGCATAAGCTAACCGCACCAATTATTTCAACTTATTTTTGCAGAATATGAGGAGGTTAACATGAGCATAGTTATCGTAGGCGGTAACGACAGGATGGTCAGACAATACGTAGACCTATGCAAAGATTACGGATGCAGCGCAAAGGTATTCACGCAGATGCGCGACGGCCTAAAAAACAAAATAGGATCTCCGGATCTAATGGTACTCTTCACCGGTACAGTCTCTCACAAAATGGTGGAATGTGCGCGCAGAGAAGCCCGCAGGCAGAACCTGCCTATCGAGCGTTCTCATTCCAGCAGCATTTCCGCTCTCAAAAATATACTTGACAACCATGCACGAAAAGCATGAGCCGCCAGGCCGCTTCGGCGGTCTTTTTTTTGCAGTTAAAAACTGCCGTTTTTGTTTTGTACTTTTCGCAGATAATAGAATTAAACTCATATAACATTACATTTTCTTGTTGAAAGGATGACAAATTTATGCATGATAAGAAATGTGCCATAATCGGCTGCGGATTCGTCGGAGCTTCCGCCGCATTCTGCTTGATGGAGAGCGGTATGTTTTCTGATATGATTTTAATCGACGCCAACAAAGCAAGAGCCGAAGGCGAGGTCATGGACCTAAGCCATGCTCTGCCTCTGATAAAGCCAATGCACATCTGGGCGGGCGAATACTCAGACCTCGGAGACGCAGACTTGATAATCGTAACCGCCGGCGCAAATCAGAAAGTAGGAGAAACGCGCATAGATCTAGTCCAAAAAAACGCCGAAATAATCAAAAACATAATCCCTAAAATTAATCAAAGCGGCTTTGACGGCATATTGCTCATCGTGTCGAACCCCGTAGATATCTTAACTCGCATAGCAACAGAGCTGTCCAACCTGCCTCAAAGCAGGGTTTTAGGCTCGGGTACAGTCCTGGATACTGCCCGTCTAAAGTATTACATTGGCCGCAAACTGGGAATAGACGGCAGAAACGTCGACGCATATATCATAGGAGAACACGGCGACAGCGAGCTTCCCGTCTGGAGCAGCGCAAACATTTCCGGCGTACCGATAAGTGATTTTTGTTCCTTAACCGGCTGCGAAGGCGGCGAAATAGACGAAGCTGCAATCGGAAAACAGGTCGTGGACAGCGCATATCAGATTATAGAAAAAAAAGGCGCAACGTACTACGCTATCGCCATGTCTGTTAAAAGAATCGCGGAGGCTATCGTTCGAGACGAGCATTCCGTACTCCCTGTTTCCAGTCTTTTGACGGGAGAATACGGAATATCCGGCGTCTGCATGGGTATTCCTTCTATCGTAAGCGCAAGCGGCGTTGAAAATATACTCCACCTGCCCCTGAGCAGCGCAGAAAAAGAAAAACTCACCGAGTCTGCCAAAACTCTCAAGGACACGCTGGAAAAGGTGGGCTTTTAGCCGCTGATCTCAGTTTCATGTTCTCATGTATTTTCACTCGGTTTATTAACGCCCTATCTGCATAACAGTATATTTTATTTATGCAGGGAGTGGAGTTCTCCCTCGGCTCGCGCCGAGGTCTCTTAAAAAGCTGATGGCGCAGCTCAGGTTGCAGTGTCATCAGCTTTTTTGTAAAACAATAAAAGCGGCGTTATTGCAGCTTGCTGTGCAGTCTTAAAGCTTAAAGCACAACATCTCGCAGCAAAAACGCCGGCTGAAAATCATCGTTTTTTTCATCATTGTTCAAATACAACAGTATACGGTCCCACATTTACGCTGTCTATAGCGTCTAAATTTATGACTTTATCCAGATTTGTTATGTTCCAGTCTAAGTCGCTGCCCGAGCCGCTTAGCTCGCAGAATGTTCCGTCTGCCATTTTAATTTTCACATCAGTCGAGCTCAATTGCTCCATGAGTGTTTTTTCTTTTACATTGCGCAGGAATACATGGATGGGAGAAATCATAATATCCGCCGCTTTTTGCCCGCCGTCGTAAACATGTCCGCATTTAATTTCAAGCTTGTTTGTCGGAGTCCAAGTTATCGTAAATCTCCCCTCCGCCAGCTTTTGGCAGCCATACTTTTCTGTATAATACTGCAAATCGTCCAATACAAACGTGACCTCTCCGCCCGTAGTTATATCTGCGTTTCCGTCTGCCGTGACTCCAAATAGAATTTTAGCTTTTCCGTTGGCCAAGTCCTGCATATCTTGATTATTCATTATAGTTAAAGCGCCGGTATTTATCTCTCCCGGACGGTCGAAAGGCTTATCCGGAGCGGCTGCAACGGCTTTGTCTACATCATCAGGAGTAAGTCTTCCGTTATACATCGTGATGTCATTTACATCAAAAGACACAAAATCTTCCTTCGAAGCCTCAAGCACCTTTTTAAAATTCACGTTTTCAGAAAAGTCAATTTCCAAAACGGCATAAAGAGCTTTGCCGTCGCCCAATGTTTCCGTAACTCTCAGCGTAACATCTTCATATTCAGCTTCCGCATTTACATTCTGAAAGCCGCTCTTTAACGCTTTTTGCGACGCGGATGTTATCTCCATAAACGAGCGAAAGCCCTCGTCGCAGGACGCTCCCCCTACGCACGAACACAAAGACAACATGATAATCGCCATAAATATTATTAGTACA
>OLRX01001626.1_pt1 | contig 16196 bp, 22 predicted proteins | sample 1672991 | NCBI WGS metagenome assembly OLRX01 (sample SAMEA3136744, study PRJEB25190) | human gut metagenome | biome: human gut; feature: human-associated habitat; material: faeces | place: Austria | collected 2013
CAGATTCTTTTAAACGTGCCTGTTTTAATATCGGCATAGGCAGGGAACTTTATACTGCCCCGTTTATCTGGATTCCGTCAGATAAAGTAAGTATTGCAGAGGGCGATGGAAAGTTAAAAGTAAGAGATTCTTTTAATGTGTCATACATTTCTTATGATGAAAATGGAAAAGTCATTAAAAGTCTGGAAATCCGCAATCAAAAGAATGAGATTGTATGTCAGTTTAACATGGGGAATAAAGTTTCTAAACAGGCTTCTCAAACGGCAAATAAAAACCAGATTTCCGATTACCGTATGGGAAAACTGTATGATGAAATGAAACGTACCGGTGTGACAGAACAGCAGATTGTAGAACGCTTTCATGTATCTTTGGCGAATTTAACAGAGAGAGATTATAAGAGGATAATGAGTGCGTTAAAGAATACAGATACAAGAGCAGCATAAGAAAGGAGATTGTCATGGAGAAAAACAAGTTTATTGAAGAATTATTCTATGAATTATCGTGTCAGTTAGGTAAAGAATTTGAGATGAAACAGAAGCGTGTCTGGAAGAATAACGGTGTATCTTATGAAGGATTGGTTATTGAAAAGCTGGAAGAGGAGTTATCGCCTGTTGTTTCTTTAGACAGGTGCTATGAAGATTTTCAGGCAGGAATCAGTGTGCAGGAGATTAGCGAACAGGTTTTAAAAGAGTACCGCAGGACAGCGGGGAACATTTCGTTATTAAGTCAGCAGGATATATGGAGTTATGAGCGGATTAAAGACCGGCTCTATGTAGAGATGGTGAACAAAGAATGGAACGAGCAGTATTTGAAGCATAAATACTATGTTCCATTTCTTGATTTAGCGGTCGTATATTACATAGATACACAGCCAGATTACAAAGAGGCTCCGTCACATCGAGGGACTGCGGTAACAAAGGACATTTTTAAAATCTGGTCGGTAGAGCCGGAAGTAATATGGAAACAGGTTTTAGAAAACATGGGAAAAGAAAGCCTGTTTTTGATGCTGATCGTGACAGAGGAAGAAAATTCACTTATGACTTTTGAAGATGTTTTGCAGAAAAATCAAGGAGCATTAGCCTTATTACAAAAGAGTGTCTTAGATGAAGCAAAGAAAAAGATTGGAGAGTCATTTTATATGCTGCCTGTTTCAATTTTTGAGTTAATGATAGTTCCCGAAAGCCAGGCAGATGAAGTAGAGGAGATGAAAAAAGCAATTATTGAATCTAATAAAGAACTGCCAGCGGAATACCTTCTTTCAAATAGTGTGTATTATTATGGAGACAAGGGAGAGGCAGAGGTAGCAGGATAGATATTTTGGTAATTAATATGTAATAAAAAACGGAAGAAAGCAAGATGTTTCTTCCGTTTTTTATTTAGACTCTTTTTTTGAAGAGTAGATTTTATGGAACATCTGTATATACTGCTTAAATAAATCTAATTCTGCATCTGTTCCAGACTGTAAAGACTGGATCAAAGAATCCGGAAACAAGTCAATATATTTATTGGAAGAACGGCGACCAAGAATAAGATAGTCAAGGGTGACATGGAATAAATCTGCAACTTCAATCAGTTTTTCGATAGATAAGCGGGCATTACCACATTCAATCGCACTACAATGTCTGACGGAAATATTTAATTTTTCCGCAAGCATTGCCTGAGTCATATGATTTTCCTTACGAAGTTTAGCGATTCGCTCACCCATTAACTTATTTAAATTCTCCATTCTCTCATCCTCCTTTTTTTGAAATCATATAACTATTATATCGACTTGAAAGAATAGAGAAAATGAATTAATACAAGGGATAATATAGAATAAATATATCTATAAAATTAAAAAAATAATAAGTAAAATGAATAAATAATTCTTGCCTATAGAACTAAAAGGTGTATAATAAGAAGTATAATAGACGAAAGGAAACGGTAGACATGAATTCGGATTTAAAAAGTGCTTTAGATTTTGCAATCGGATATGGTTCAGTAGAAAACTTAGAGAAGGATTATAAGTTTCAACGTCGGATTTATAGAATTATCACTTTAATTGAACTTATTATTTGTGGAGTCATTTTGGCGATTAAATTTCATTAATCAAATCTGGGAGGAAAAGAAGCATGGGTTTACTAGAAGACTTATTAGAAGGAACCTCTGCGGTAGCTGATACCTTAGATAAAGGAAGTCAAGCTCTCAGACAGGGGCAGGAAGGAATTGAATATACAAAAGAACGCTTAGACTGGGCGAAATCAGATCGTCCTAAAAAGGACAGAGCCGCCTGTGCGGATATTCGGAGAAAGATGGATTCTATGAGAAGAAGATACATTTTTCTTTGGATATTGATTATTGTCGGTACAGTAGCAGCGATGCATTTCCTGTAGGAGAAGTTTTTTATGAGAGTAGATTCCAGAGAAGATAATTTATGTGCTTTTTGCAAGTATTGGCTTGGAAAGAAAGCAGATGTCAGTCTGATTACAGGAAAAGGGAAAATGAAGTTACACAAGGTTTGTGTGCGTCTTCTTGCAGTAATAAGCAAATTAAAAGTAACAGTCTATGTTATCGCTTTGATAGAGATATTATATACTGTTAATTTTACATTTTTACAAATAATAGGAGGATATAACAATGGGAAAATGGATTGAGTGGATGTGTACAGTATGTGGGGCAAAAAAAATAAGAAATGAGAATGTAGGTAGACCAATGCCAGGCAGATGTTCAAGAAATAACGGAAAACCTCATAGATGGGTAAAAAATAGAGAACACTAAAGAAGCGTTCTTTTAAGAAAGAAGGGATTTGTAAATGTGGGGCTGGGGAACAGCGGCAGTAGGAAATCCGTCGATTAAAAAATGTGCATTTTGCAAGTACTGGTATGACCCAGCTTGTGAAATGATTACACCATCTACAGCCGGACGATGGAAATATAAGATGGGAGTCAAAAGACCTTGCCGACTAAAGAAGAATGTAGAAGTAAAATCTTCTATAAGTTGTTCTAGTTTTGAATGTAAATTATAGAGCGGAATATAGGTACCAGCGGTATGATAGTATATCGCTGGTATTTTGCTAAGGAGAATTGTGTATGAGTAAAACAAGAATTATCGTGCTATTGATTGTAATTTGCACTTGTCTGTCACGATGTGGTAGTATGATAAAAGGTAAAAAGGTGGAAAAACATAGTACCCAGTCAGAATATATGAAGATACTAGAAAGGGAATCCCAGATTGTGAACGATGAAGATTAAGTATAAGGAATACTAATTAGTAGCATAAAATATAGGAAGACAGGAAGAAGTAACATGAAAGTTCTTCCTGTTTTTTTGTGTAAAATATTTACCGAATAAAATTTAAAATTAGTCTATAAAGGACAAGAATAAACCGTCTTGAACGGTAATGAACACATTTTTAAAAATAAATGAATGAGGTGATAATTTATGTATGAGTATATTCCAGAAGTAATGACATTCAAAGAATGTAAAGAACTATTAAAAGTTGGAAAAAATACTTTGCTTGATTTGATACACACAGGACAGATACAGGCTTTTAAGGTGGGAAGTCGATGGAAGATAACAAAGCAGTCTGTAATTGAATTTATTCAGTATAGATAAGTCTGTGTTGAGGATTATTTTTCTCTATGATAAAATAATATTATAAAAAATTATTGTAAGTGATATAGATAAGCGGTAAGGAGGGCATTGTGGATACAGATATTAAAATGTCGGTAAAAGCAACGGATACCAAGGCTCAGTATGATAATAAGGCAAAGCAGCTTATAGGTCATAAAATCATATTGGCTCATATACTGGTAAATACTGTAGAAGAGTTTAAAGGCATGAATCCGGCAGATGTAGTGCAGTATATTGAAGGAGAACCACATATTGGTTCGGTGCCGATAGATGGTGGAGTGACTAATGTAGAAAAACAAGAGAAAGTAATTGGGTTAAATACAGAAAATAGCGAAATCAATGAGGGAATGATACGCTTTGATATTATCTTCTATGTCCGGATGCAGGATGGGCTTTCACAAATTATTGTAAATGTGGAAGCACAGAAAGCAGAACCGTCCAGTTACGATATACTAAATAGAGCGATTTTCTATGTGAGCCGCATGATTTCTTCTCAGAAAGGAAGAGATTTTGTAAAATCTAATTATAATAATATTAAGCGAGTATATTCCATTTGGATTTGTATGAATATGGATGAACACAGTATGAGTCATATTCATCTTACCAGAGATGATATAATTGGCTCTCATAATTGGAAGGGAGACATTAATTTATTAAATATTGTATTAGTAGGGCTTGCAGAAGATTTACCAGAGAAAACGGAAAAGTACGAATTGCATCGCCTGTTGGGAGCTTTACTATCTTCAAAGTTAAATGTGGACGAAAAGCTTGATATTATAGGGAATGAGTTTCAGATTCCTTTAGAAAGCGATATCAGAAAGGATGTGAGCGAGATGTGTAATTTAAGTCAGGGAATAGAAGAAAGAGGTGTTGAAAAAGGATTGGCTGAGGCGGCTATCAGAATGTATAAGAAAGGATACTCTATAGAACAAATCAGTGATATATTAGCTATGGATATCGAAAGAGTAAAGGATATTGTAAATAATAATTAATTTAGGATGAGAGACTTGATTATAGAAGAAATACCATCGAAGTTATAAGACTTCGATGGTATTTTTTATCGTAATAATTCTATATGGAGTAGAGAAGAAAGGCAGAAGTATAGAGTATTTAATCGTGTATTAATTATTTGGGGTAATTAGCATTAGCATAATGAATGTAATACAAAGGATTTTCCATTCGTTCAATATTAGCTTTTGCCCTAATTGTAAGGGGAGAGATACCAAGTTGATTAAATAGCTTCATCAAGCTAGAAAATTTCTTTTTGCCAATATCACATTTAATTTTCTCTAAAGTCTGTCCTTTAGAGCTAGCACGTTCAACCATGTCAATCATAGATTGTTTAGTTTTCATATGGCAAGAAGAATCTAAAATTTTTTGTTTTGCCTTAATAGTTGTTGTAAAATAACCGGCTCCAAAACAAGATTTGATATATCTAGGGATATTGTCTTCTGATAATATATTTGCATTTAATAATATATCTTCTTCTGTAGAAATATTTAATTTCTGCTTCTCTTGTAAAATTTTTAGATGACTCATGCGGAGTTCTATTCGAATAATACCTTTTGCAGCCGAAACTTCTTCTGTAGTATATTTTTTATCTTCGTTTTCCAGTTGTTTATATTTATTATAACAAGAAAATTCAATAAAAGCAGTTGGTGCAGATGTTATAGTAAAAGAATGCTTTGTTGGAACCCATCTCTTTTGAGATGGGTTATATTCTTTCATCCTAATCATATGATAAAGATTATTTCCTTTCCGAAGAATACGCATATATTCTTCGGAAAGACTATTTGCACCCAAATCTATATTTACACATAAATCTAATCGGGTGACTTTAAAGCGTTCAAAAGTGACGAAGGGAGTTAGATGCGTTACATTTAAGAATTCCTTGAGGCGTTTAATTGCAGCTTTTATATCATCCAGGCTTGCGATATAAAGATAAGGATAAACCTTGCGATGAAACATTGCTCTGGGATTAATTTTAATCTTCATTTGATAACGTGTATATAATTTATCGGTACGTCTATCATGATGCTGGCATTTTTTTAGTTCGATAATATTAAATCCCCATTCATCTGTAACTTGAAATCTATGTCCAGTATCAGCAGGTGCCGGATATCCTTTATATATAGTTGTTTTGGGGTTATTTCTGCTTTCAGAATATAGAATATCAACAATAGAGTGGTAATCATGGGAAGTTAACAGAGCACTTAATGTAGCTGTATGAAAAGAATAGAATTGTTTTGTCGCAGACCGTTCAGGACTTTTAGTAATACGCATATATTAATACCTCCCATAATTATCTATATATAGAAAAGAAATCCTAATACTCATAATATTTTTTATATATACTATTTATGTGTACATAGTTGCTACGCTTAGCTATTGCTATCTGTTACCAATATTTTTTTCACATCATTCTCAAAGTCTTCCACATCATTAATCTTGTTATTTTTTATATAATATTTGTATAATTCGCTTAGCTGTTTGCTCCATTTAGTAAAATATTCTTTTGGACGGTTGAATTTTTTACATTGGTAACGCATATTGTTATATAATTCGTTCTTTTTTTTCCAAATAGGAATCGCATTCTGCTTTTCGTTGTAGGTTTTATCATAATTAGACCGTTCCTTACATAGTGGGCAATAATGCATTCGTCGATCAGAAGTTATGTAATAATGTCCACAGTTACCGCGGTTATAAAACTCTTTATTGAAAATAATCTGGTACAATTCCATATAAATAAGCTGTTCAAAATAATGAAAGATATAGGTAGGAGATTTAATGAATGCGTCAAAATATGGTGGAAGGCATTTGTTAAATTTAGTTCCCAAATTATTTAACAGGTCCTTTTTTTCAGAATCAGATAAATCACTTAATTCGAACAGCTTTTTATATTCTTCACGTCCGAGATATTTCGTAAGGATAGAATCATGTCCTATGTGGATATAATCGTTTCCTGTTGGAGCATTTCTCCTTAAAGTATCCCATAATATGTATGGTAATTTTTGCGGAAATGAGATTTGTTCTATATAAGAAAGAGCATCTTGTAAAGGCTGAACATAATCTTGTGTCAAAAAGCAAGCAGTGATTTGAGAACAGGTGAAATTCTTGGCTTCTTTTATAAGAATAGAGAAGTTAGAAGTATAATGATTTAATATAGTAACTAAATTCCTTAAGTCCTCTAAAACAACATAGTTTTTCCAAAAAAATTCAAGAGACTCTTCAAGAGGTTTTGTTTCCCCTTCGCAAGTCAGTTCTATAATACGGTTTTTTAATTTTGAGGCGAAATCTGTCTTCTTTTTGTATTCTAAAGAATCACAAATTAAAAAAACAGGACCCATCCGAGAAAATTCTTGATAGCTTGCTTTTTTTAAATTTCCGCTTATGTTGGTTATATCATATTTCCCAGACGCAAAAATGGGCGCAAAACTTAAAGCAATGCGTTGATATAATAATTCAACTTTTTCATCTATGCTTTTTCCTTCAAAACAATCTGTATTGAGAAATGATTTAAGATAGTTTTTCCAGAATCGCGCAAGATTGCTTTCGATATAAAATTTAACCGCTTCGTCACGAGCAAAAAAGACATGAAGGGAACGTATATTTTGCCAAAGCGTTTTATAACAAGTATTTAGTTCATGCATATCTTTAGTGAAAGCAGTCTTTATATAGGTATGAAAAGCTTCTTCACAATTTTTTAAATTATTATCCATCTTATGGATAAACTTACATAATTCTATATGAAACTCATCTATTTGGTAATAACAAGAGAGCTTCTTCTCTTCTGGAAAGATATCATCAGTAATCATTGAATTTCCATCCTTAGAAGTGGTGAAGTAGTATAATTCTCTGTGTGATGTTAGATTCTTGATATTCTCATAGAAATCGTTCATTTTATATCCTCCTGTTTTCAAACGTTATTTATTGTCAGTATAACATAAAATAATAATTAGTCAAATAAAAGATTTTGTAATTTCAAACGAGATATCTATAAAAATATGTAGTTGGAAATTTAAATACAAAAATGTTGATTTATGTAAAGAATAATGCTATCATTTTGGACGTAGAGATCTTTACGAATAATTTCAGAGAGGAGTGATTACATGGCTAAGAAAAAGAACTGGTACGCTATATGGGGGTCAAATGGACTTGGCATATATAGTACTTGGAAAAAGGCACAAGAATCACAACGGTATCTGGAAATGTCGAACGCGAAAGGCTTTAAGGTTTTTTCAGAAGCAAAGTGTAAGGCATTGAAAGAATACAATGAATGTTCTGGTGATGATTTTCAAGGTCCTGTACCAATCAACTTTACAATACGTCGGGAGCATATAGACGCAATTAAAAAGTCAGGTCTATCCGCAGATGCCAAAATAAAAGTGGTATTTAAGGATAAAGAGCCAAACTTTGAGGAAGTTTGCGTTTAGTAATCTCATTCATGATAGTTCTATCATTTGTAAATATCATGAATATTCGTAGAAACAGGGGAAAAGGGGGAGACGATTCCCACTTTTCCCACCAAATGACAGAGAAAGAAAAAAAGGAGAATCAATCATGGCAAAAAATGATAAAACTTTAAATAATGTAGAATTAAAACAGATGGTGACAGACATTATTCTTGAGTTAAGTAAGTCTGACTCTTATTCAAAAGAAGCAAAGGAATTCATTGCGAATGATAAGTTTCGTCAAGAAGCCTATGGCACATTAAGAGATTATATGGCAGAGGCTATTTCTTCGGAAATGAACAAGCTTCGTGAAGAAAACAGAAGAGATATGGCAGATTGCATCAGGATTTGTAAGAATATGAATAAGAGAGTCTATAAGATGGAGAATAAAATCTATAATCTTAAGAGGGATATGCAGGACTTTAAGGAGGATTTTGAAGATTTTAAAATTCGCTTAGGTGGCAATTTAGATAGGGCATTTTCTTCTGTTGAGAAAAGGATGGATTCATTAAAGCAATCTATTAAAAAACTGAAAGAGTTTGTCAAATTAATGGGCGTAGATTATCATCTAACTGATTTTAGTGATTCTTTTAATAAGACTATGAAAAATTTTAAAAAAGCAGCCAGTCGTAAAAAGAATAGGTATGATAACAATTAGAATTCTTTGAATGTCTTCCATTAAAATTATAGGGAAGGCCCAGGAATGGGCTTTTCCTATAGATTGTTTTTTGTATATAGAGGTGAAGCAGATATGATAGAAGAAAATAAAGTGCTTTCAAAAGAACAGAGGTTTGAAGAAGGACGCGGATTTATAATAGGAGAAACAGTTATCGCAGAGTTTGAGCCAACAGTTACAGAAAGGTATCACTATAAGAATATGAATTCTAATGAAGAATATGATGTGTATATTGTAGTAACAAAAGATATTTATGGAAATACAGCTTCTGGCCGAGTATCTGATTTCTTAAAGATTGACTGGTATAGGGATTTCGGTATTATAGATATTGAATTGTCCAGAAAAGGAAAACGTATTCTGGCGGCAAAATTACAGAAAGAAGCCTGTAATTTAGCAAAAGAATACTGTCATGAAGAAATCGTTGCGTCTCCAGGCTTTTATATAAATGAGGGGGTTCCCATCATGGTAATGGGAAATCGAGCAATGTTGCCAACCGAAGAAAAAGAGAAACTTACAGTAGTATCTTCATCCACATCATTAATGAAAACTATAGATATTATAGATTTAAAGGAAAGAATTTCTACCTATATTAATTTTATGCCAAAGGTAACGGTAGTTTTGTTTTATGCTGCATTACTTGGTGCAATCAAGCCATTGTTAAATCATTTATCTGTGATTACTGACTTTATTATAGGTGTAGTTGCTCCGTCTGGACATTTAAAAACTTCTTTGACAAGATTATATACAAAATGGCTTGTAGATGAAGACGAATTGGAGATTTCTTTTGATGATTCCATTCGAAGTGACGTATTACAAAAAAGAATAAGGCAGGAAGCCGGACAAAATTTCTTAATTGATGATTTACATAAGAAATCCAATACTTACGATCAGAATAAATATAAAGAGCGCTTGGATAAGGCTGTTAGAATTGTGTCTAAAGTTGGTAATTCTGCATTGGTTTTTGTTACGGCAGAATCCTTAAAAGGAACTACTATATTTAGTGGACATGACAGAATCCTTCAGATTAAAATTCCACGAATGAATTCTGAAGATTTAGAGGCTTATAAAATGAAAATGTCGAATATTTCTCATCCTTATATGGCTGAAATTGCAATATGCTTTGTTCAAGCATTACTGGATAATTACCAGGATGTTAAAGTGACTGTGGAACAATATATCGGTAATAAGATTTTTTATAATAAATCTAAATTCGAAATGCCTGAATGGTGTAAAGGTTCCACTAGAATAGGAAATCAGGTACGGGTACTTTACTTAGTGGAAGATCTGTTTTGTCAGTACATGTGTGAGAATGATTCAAAACTGTCTGGCCGTATACAGCTTCATGAAGCTCTTGAAGAAACTGGTAAGATTCAAGTAAAACAATTAGAACAGCTTCGTTTTCGTGAAGAAGAGGAGGATATTCTCTTAGTATTACATCAGATAATTGAGGAAGGAACAAATTGTAAAGATATTCATATTGTTATGACGGAGAGCCAGTATTCTTCTGGTGACAAAAATATGGCATTACTCAAAGATGGCTGTTTTAATATTAAGGGGGATGTTTTAATAAGTGTTTTAATGAAGCGAGTTGGGCGCCCTGTTTCTCTAAAGAAAGTGTCGGATCAATTACATAAGGAAGGTATCTTAGATGAAGATTCCGATAAACGCACAAAAAAAGTAGCCTCAAGAAGACACTATGTAATAAATATTGCAATGTTGGAGAATTATTGCAAATTTCTGGAAGTCGGAGAAGTTTAATTATTCGTTAAAAAAGTGTGGAGTATTGCTCGATAGGAGCGTACTTCACACTTTTTTGCAGTTATATTATAGTTTTTTTACTATTGCAATTCTAATATTATTTTTTCAATTGCATCTAGTTCCTCTAATGAGGTGTCCTGTATGACAGCTTCTATGAATTTCATTCTTTTTTCTAAAGGTATACCCCGGAAATTTTCTTGGAAAAAATAATCATATTGAGAAATAGAAGACTTGAAAGTTCTGGCATAATTTTTGGTAGTCCTTTTGAATCCATCTACTTCAATTACACTTTTATCTAGTAATGACTTCAATAATAAATGAATAGATGTATTGCCCCAAGACCTATTAGTACTAACTTCTATAATTTCTGAAGATGTTAACGCTTCCCCTTGTTTCCATAAAACATCCATAATTTCTCGCTCACTTTTTGTAAGTCGAATCTTTTGTTTCATTATATACTCTTCTCCTTCAAATAATAAAATAACTTATTATAATATTATCATATATTCAAATTTATGTAAAATAAGTTATAGTAAAAAATATCACTATTATTTAATTAAAAAACATAGTTATGCAATTCTGTCGTTATAAGGTATAATAGATGCGTTGATTTTAACAAACCGGAATTTTCAGAAATCTGCTAATTATTAGCAGGAAGTATGGAATCATCTCCTGTTAAGGGTCTTTAATTCCTGAAACCCATGAATTCGGAGGATAGCCTGCTAATTATTACTGCATATTTCTTAGCAATTGCTAAGACCAGGATGGTGGCCGGCGATTGGATCGAAGGTAGATAATATGGGACAGTATAACATTGTGTTTGTTGGTTTCCCGGTGTGGTGGTACAGAGAGCCTTCAATCATAGATACTTTTATGGAGCAGTATGATTTCTCCGGAAAGACCGTGGTTCCCTTTGCAACATCCGGCATGAGTGGCATTGGAGATTCCGGAAGCAACATGCAGGCACTGGCTCCTGGAGCGAAATTGGAGGAGGAAAAACGCTTCCCTGCCAGAACATCCGCAAAGGAACTTGCAGACTGGGCTTCCAGATGGATGTAAAACAGACTGCCAAGCGTGGACAAAATCTCCTCCTTAAGCAGCGAGGATTAGTAAACCAGCAGTATAATTTACGTAAAATAGTTCAAGCATTTAGGTTTGATTGACTCTCAAAGAAACAGATAGTATAATAATTATAAAGATATTGATGATATATTGAGAGGCGGAAAGAAATACTGGTGGATAGATACGCTGACGGTATCTCAGACCGGGTACAATGCTTGTTAAGGCAGGTGATTATGATGACAAAATTTTCAGAAGCATTTAATTTATGCCAGAATAAATTTGTTGAAGAAGGCTATAAGGGTGTCGGGACAATTTACCAAAGCAAATCATACGTAGAGTGGATTATGATCAGTATTTCAAAGATAAATGCGACTACTGTGGTCAAAGGTATGGGTATGATTATCTGGTTTATGAAAAAAATTAAAGGGAATGAAACGAATAAAAATCATACACATAGAAAAACAACAGATTTCTTGTGGAATTATTAAGGTACATATTCCCAAAAGAAATCTGTTGTTTGCTTGTTAAAACATAATACATTGGCAGGAACTATCTGGTTGTCCAAATGTATAGATTGATTCAGGTTCTGAACCTAATGTTGCTGCCAGTGCAGACCATTTATCATAAACAAGAGTCGAAGCCTTTTTTACAGCAGAATAGTCACCAGTGAATGTCACAGTTACCTGGTTGTTATAAGTAAGAGTAGCTGGAGTTTCTATAAAAGTGATTTTGATTGGAGATTCCTTTAAAATACTATCTGCAGTTACCAGACCGATTCCTGCCGGCCCAACTGCAGTAAAGCCGAAAGCTTTGTTTAAAGGAATACCGAATATTCCATTTAGCACTACGCCTGCTCTTGCTGTTGTCGCGATTTCCAAGTGTCCGACTTCATTTATAAAAATGTTTCTTGCGTATTTCGTTACGTAATCCAACGAATAATGGATAGCTTCATAGCAATCATTTACATCTTGCGAACCAATCACTAATAATGTTCCCGGGCCTCCGTATCCTTCTGTATCTCTTGACAATTCAAATTTCAAAAAAACTGTGTTTGTTCTCTTTACTGCCTCATCGATTGCAACGACAACGGTCCCGGTTCCTATCCTTGTCGACAAGATACCTATGCTGGAAATTTCTTCAGGAATCTGCAACAGGTATCTTACAATAGGGTCGAGATTTGCTATCACAATTCCAATAGTATGACATGGGGCTGTCCCAACGTAATGCACAGAATGATTTGAAAGAAGATCTTGTATCATTTACGGTAACCTCCTGGAAGATATTCTTTATTTATAAACAGAGGTATTCATCAATTACAGTGAATCTATTTTAGAATTCCTTTTAGAATCTCCAGCCCTGCAGCAGTCCAGTAAGGAACGGCTGGCATGGTACAGTATATTCTATCTGGACAAATATCCAACACCTTGTTGACAACCTCTGTAGCAAGAGACATGACTTTTTCAAGCAGCTCTGCTTCATTCATTTCAATGACGACATTATGGACTCTTAATTCGATCATTGCTGCAGGAGTTGAAAAATCTCCAGAAAGTGATAAAGAAGCACAATCTTCAAAATTAACCATAAGCAGCTCTTCTTTTTCCTTCGGAATTAAAAGAATTGCTTTGCTAATTGCACGTTCGATAGTCTCTTTTTGTCTTTTGTTCACGGGTACGTTTGTTGTAATGTTGAGATATGGCATGTTAATCCTCCTTTTTCAGTGTGGTGAAGTAAAGTGTTTTTCCTATAAATCAACCAAAGCATATCATGTTGATAATATTATAAATAATTAAAGCATTATTTGTAAGTCGTTTGAAAATTCTATATTAACTATAAATTTTTATAGTTAATTCAATAATTTTGAGTTGTGTGCTACAATAAAGCCCACACAGGAGGTGAAAAAAGTTGTATCAGAAGAAAAGAGAGGAAATAGAACCCTGTCCCTTAAAGTATGTGTTTAATTTGTTTGGAAAGAAGTGGAATGCCTGGATTTATTGCAGCCTTGTAAACAATCCTTCTTTAAGATATACAGAGTTAAAAGATATATTACCTGATATTACAGATTCTGCTTTATCTGCTGCATTGAAGATGTTTATGAAAAATGACATTATAAGAAGAACTTCTTATGATGAAATTCCACCAAGAGTCGAATATTCACTTACTGATAAGGGAAGATCTGCTGTACCTTTTTTACAAGGATTGTGTAATTGGTCGTCATCCTATAATTCAGGTAATCCTGAATATCAGATGACACATTGTTCATATTGTAAATTTAACAAAAAACTTTAAAAGAATCTCTCTAATAAACTTTTTTGGATAGGAGGGGAATAGCCTGACTACAAAGAAACTGATTCCCTGGCAGATGTTATATCTGCTCTTGCTAATTATGCTGCTTGCATCCTATTATATTTCCGGTTATATTTCCGGCTTATTCATTCTTCCGGATGTGACGCTGATAAACTATGGGGAATACTTGACATACATATTATTACATCCTTTCCGCTTTTGGTAGAATGAAAAGACGCATGTCGTCATGGGGACCGCATGTATAAATTAATGTCGGAGGGTTATACTTATGAAAACCTTTAAAAAGTCTTTTATCTGCGATGTTTGCGGGAAAAATCGAGGATATTAAAGATATCATATTTGAATAAATCAATGTAATATCACACTGCATATTATACTTATTCATTATAACAAAAATATAAAATAGTTGTAAAAATACAATAAAAAGAGAATACTTGAATTAGTTACTTGCATATGCTATACTGGCAGTAGCTAAGAAAGAGATTGCGTTCAAGCAGAACACAACAAACGAACCCCCGAACAGTGGCCGCTGTTCGGGGGTTCTTCTTCTTTTTTTAACGGTGAAGTCTCCGTTTGTAGGTTAATTGTCACTGTCGTTTCTATCTAACCATTTGCAAATATAGTAGCTAACGATACCTGCCATAACAGAAACCAAGAAAGAGATTACTATACTCAAGCTAGAACACCCCCTTTCCGTTGTCGGATTGGGTGTGACAACAGGTGTCATTATATCATAATTACAAAGAGGATAAAAGCTTCTAATTCCAACATTGCATACTATTATATTACTTAATATTGCTGAGTAACAATTCTTTTTTGTATTTATAATATGTATTCCGACTGATACCGAGTATCTCTATAACCTCTTTATCCTTCATACTACCATCAAAATCTTTCGCCATCTTTTGAATGCGCTCTTTCATTATCTTCGCCTTCTTTGTCTCAAATGTAGCTCCTTTTTTCTGGCCAATTTGCTTTCTTTGCATCTCTGGCAAAGATTCATTCAAACGCTGTGTAGTTCTAATACCTTCCGAAATTCTTACATGAAGGTCTTGTACCTCTTTTTCCGCCTGCTCAAAGGCAATCCGGATTTTTTCTTTTGTCTCTTCATTCTGAAATTCTGTGATAGCTTCCATAATTGCATCTATCAACTTATCTGTAGATTCTTTGCCGGTACTGGCTATCCTGGTCTTCTTACTCTGCATTTCTTTATAATAAGAAGTATTTATATGAGGTTCCTTTATAAAAATTAAATCAATGCCTTCCTGTAGAAGCTGCATATATAAATCATACCCTTCATCTGCAGAACGACTCATTCTAGATACAGAATCAAAGATAATTGTATCGCCAGTGCAAACAACTGCAAGAAGTTTTTGAAATTGCGGTCGCCCCATTTTTGTACCGGTATACTTTTCACGATAAATTTGCTCAATTTTCTTATCTTTGCAATAATCTTCTATATTCTTTATCTGCCGATCCAGACGTTGATTCTTCGTTGATACTCTGGCATAACCATATATCTTCCCCATTACTATCCTTCCTCTCAAATATAAGTATTTATTTTAACTTTAGTTATTTTTAATACTTATATTTTAACATAATTAATGGATGTCCACAATTAAATTTAATATTTTTTGATATATAGTTATTTCCAATACTCATGCGCTAGATAACCCACCTGATGATTCATGATATAAAGTTCCACAAGTTCATGTACACTGATAGGTATACGATTGATAATCCAATAGTAGGAAAAATCACCGAATGCGATACGATATCAGCTGTCCGATTGACGGAAGCATGATTTCCGGATTCGGATTATACGGATCCTTCGTGAGGCCTTTCTTTCTCTCTTCGAATTTCCAGTTGCACCAACTCCCATGCTCTTTTAGATAAGATGGTATATTGTCTGGTTTTACCATTTTGTTTTTCTCCTTCTGTTGTGTTCGCCAGTGAAAGGACATCCGCCACCAGTTTAAGAACCGATTTTTCAAATTTCTTGCCTTCACTACTCAATGGAGGCGATATTGGCATTTGGCCGAAACAACTTGAAATATTTTGCCCTTCATTATCCCACTGGAGATATGAAGGCTGTTTTGACGAAAGAAAACAAAAAATCCTCCAAATCGTAATGACCGGAGAATATGAATGTTGCTATATTGTAATTTTTATCTGGTAGATATTTTCACGTATTCGTGATAAAATAGAGGGCAGTTATTGACGATAATTTATGGAGGAAGAACATGGCTATTACATATAAAAAGTTATTTCATTTATTAATTGATAGAGAAATGACACCGGCTCAGCTTCAGAAGGAGGCTGGCTACAGTGCCA
>OLRX01001630.1_pt1 | contig 16152 bp, 7 predicted proteins | sample 1672991 | NCBI WGS metagenome assembly OLRX01 (sample SAMEA3136744, study PRJEB25190) | human gut metagenome | biome: human gut; feature: human-associated habitat; material: faeces | place: Austria | collected 2013
CTTTAACAATTTCCTTAGATTCTATTTGCGGGGGAAACAGCTGTCTGAGGGATTCGATACCTGCAATGACACCTCCGTAAGAGTTACCTGTAATGTTGACCTTATCGCTCTCGGCTGTCAGGGTATAAGCTCCTTCTTTTCCTTGAACATCACCCAAGGCAAGGGTGATGGTTCCTTCGCCTTCTTTGACTTTAAGGTCGTAGCCTGTGGCTCTGGAAAGCATATCGGCCAAATACTCGGCTGCGGGAATTAGTTCGGCGTCAATAACACCGATGGAGGTATTACTTTTCAATACAAAAGCACCGTTTGTTTCCTCCAGATGGTTGGTTATGGGTACAATGGATACCTCTTTTGTTACAGGGGGAGTACCGGTACATGCTCCCAACATCAATGTGCCTGCTAACATACAGGCGGTCATTAACTGCTTATGTGTACATTTGGTCATAGGATAATAAATTAGGTTATTGGACAAAGATAACAGAAATATTGGGAAAAACGATATTATTTGGCGGGATATTGGAAAGTAACCAGTACTCCTTTATGGTCTGTAGGCCATACGCCCAATGGTTCTATAAACTTGTCTTTAGATGTTTCCTGAACACGCTGTGCACGGACTATAGAATTTTTCGGACCGAAAATGGCGGCGTCTTTCACTTTCAACCCCTTTTCGGGATAATACCAAATGTAATCTATACGGTCGCGTTCATCTGCTTTGGGAGCCCAGGTTATTTTGTCGGCGGGCTTTGCCGGATTATCCGAAGGATAAGTGAAGCCGGGATAGTTTAATACATCTGGATAGAATTCTCGATAGGCGTCTTTCAATCCGGCTTCGTCTAACAGGACAGGAACTGTCCAGGGGATTACAAAGCCATGATGGTCATACAGGTCTTTGGTCTCTTCAGTCCAATCTTGATGTGACGGTTCATTAAAATCTCCTCCTAAAATGATGGTGTAGCCGGCTGCACGATCTTTTTTTGCCTGTTCAATGAATAGTCTGATGGCGTCATCGCGTTGTGAGGCTACATTTCTCTTTAATACTTCTTCTACGGTAGTGGGGATAGGGATTTCTTCCCAAGTAGAGCCATCATATCCGCGTACATTATAATAGGCGTCATCCAAATAATCAAGATGAGCGGTGTAGACTGCTATTTTCTGTCCGTTTATATCGGCTGTAAGGCGATAGATACTGCCGTGGTCATTCTTTTCGGGAAAAACGGTTAATGAATCAGTGATGGGGTATCGGCTTAACAGACCTGTATCATAGGTATAGAAGGAGTAATAGGTTTCTCCTTTTTCCTTTAATGATTGCACTAGGCGGGCAGTGAAATTGGTGTTTTCGTAATTACGTACTTCGCTCAATGTGACGAAGTCCGGACGAAGACGGGCTATTTCATTCACAATAGCGTCGTAACCACCGGGAATTACAGTTCCTTCTTGCCAAATGTTCCATTGAAGAACGGTGAATTCTTTCTCTTTTTGTGAACATCCCAATAGGAAAGGGAACAGCAAGAGTAGTAAAAAAAGTTTTTTCATATTCTGTTGATTTATAAGGTTGTTAATTCAATTCTAAATTTACTCATATTTTCGTTTAGATTGACAATGCGGAAAACATTAAAACAGATTTTTAGTAAAATGATTCTGCAATCATACCACAAAATGCTAAATTTACAGAACGGAATAAATCACTTTTAAATTCCCATTTATCATCTAGTGGTATATTGCGTATAATCATATTTAATAATTTGTGTCAGTTTGGACAATCAACGGTGAATAAAAAATCAATCAGGAGAATCCATCGCCAGTTTTTCACGTAAAAACTGTCCCGTATAAGATGCCGCACATGCTGCAACCTCTTCCGGAGTGCCCGCAACTACCAGATTTCCTCCCATATTTCCTCCTTCGGGCCCTAGGTCAATCACATGGTCGGCACATTTTATCACATCCATATTATGCTCGATAATGATAATGGTATGTCCGCGGCTGATTAAGGCTTCAAATGCTTCCAGCAGTTTCTTGATATCATGAAAATGCAGACCTGTGGTTGGTTCATCGAATACAAAAATAGTGGGTTGTGCTTTCTCTATGCTCAGAAAATAAGCTAGTTTTACGCGTTGATTCTCGCCACCGGAAAGAGTGGAGGAGGCTTGTCCTAACTTTATATATCCCAATCCCACTTCTTGTAATGGAATTAGTTTCTTCACTATCTTTTTTTGATTGTATTCGGCAAAGAATTCAATGGCTTGATTCACTGTCATTTCCAGAATGTCATAGATGCTCTTGTCTTGGAATTTTATTTCCAGCGTGTCGCTCTTGAAACGTTTTCCATGACAAGACTCACATTCTAGTACCAAATCTGCCATAAATTGCATTTCAACGGTTACCGTACCGTCACCTTTGCATTCCTCACAGCGCCCGCCTTCGGTATTGAATGAGAAATATCCGGCAGTATATCCCATTTGTTTGGCAAGAGGCTGTTCGGCAAAGAGTTTGCGTATTTCGTCGTATGCTTTTACATAGGTTACCGGATTGCTGCGTGATGATTTTCCGATAGGATTCTGGTCTACAAATTCAATATCTTTCACCAGCTGTACATCTCCTTCCAAAGAGATGAACTCACCCGGCCGTTCGCTAGCTTCACTATATTCGCGTTTCAATGCCTTGTAAAAGACATCACGTACCAACGTACTCTTCCCCGAACCGCTGACTCCCGTAACTACCGTCATTACATTCAGTGGAAATTTTACGTCAATGCCTTTAAGGTTGTTTTCACGCGCACCTTTTATTTCTATATAATTGTTCCACGGACGATGACATCGGGGAATCTCTATGTTTTCTTCTCCCAACAAATAGCGCACCGTATAACTGTTACTGTTTCTTTGAAGATCGTTCATGTTGCCTTGATATACTATTTGTCCTCCTAAACGTCCTGCTTGAGGACCGATATCAATGATATAATCGGCAGCACGGATTATTTCTTCATCATGTTCTACCACTACTACGGTGTTTCCCAGCTCCTGTAACTGACGAAGTACTTTTATCAGCCGGTCGGTGTCACGGCTGTGTAATCCGATACTGGGCTCGTCCAGGATATAGAGTGAGCCTACCAAGCTGCTGCCTAATGAGGTGGCCAGATTGATGCGCTGGCTTTCACCGCCGGAGAGCGAGTTGCTGAGACGGTTCAGTGTAAGATATCCCAAACCCACATCCATGAGGAAGTTGATGCGGTTGGTAATTTCCGTTAAGATCCGTTTGGCGATGGCTGTGTCATGTGCATCTAGTTCTAGAGTGCGGAAGAATTCTTTTAAGTCGTGAATAGGTAAGTCAACCAGTTGAGAAATGGATTTTCCACCTACTTTTACATAACCGACTTCTTTTTTCAAGCGTGTTCCATGGCAGACAGGACAAATAGTTTTTCCCCGGTATCGTGCCAGCATCACACGATATTGTATTTTATATTGATTTTCTTCCAGCATTCTGAAGAAAGAATCTATACAGGCCTTATTTCTAGGTCCATGCCATAAATAATCTTTTTGTTCCTGTGTCAGTTCATAATAAGGGGCAAAGATGGGAAAATCGTGGGCGGGAGCTTCATGAATGAATTCTTGTAACCATTCCCCCATCTTTTCTCCGCGCCAGCAGAGGACAGCTCCGTCATATACACTCAGAGCACGGTTTGGAATCACCAGATGTTCATCTATACCTATCACTTTACCGAAGCCTTCGCATTCGGGACAAGCGCCGAGAGGGGAATTGAATGAAAACATTTGGTCATTCGGTTCTTCGAATTTAATTCCGTCGGTCTCGAATTTAGTGCTGAAAGAGAACAGCTGCGTACTTCCGTCAGCAGAGTAGAAGCGGAGGAGACAATTCCCGTCTCCCTCGTACATGGCCGTTTCGGCAGAATCGGTGAGGCGGCTGATACTGTCTTTGCTATCATCGGCTGTCATGCGATCTACCAGCAGATAGATGTTTTGTTTTTTATCTTCGGCAGCTGTTTGTTGCAGAAAATCTTCTATACGGACTATTTCACGGTTCACCTCTATACGGGTAAATCCTTGTTTCAAGTCCATTTCCAGTTGCTGGAGCAGTGTACGGCCTTCACGGGGCATCATAGGAGTGAGAACCGTGTATTTCGTTCCTTTAGGAAAGGAAAGCATACAGTTTACAATATCTTCAATGCTATGTTTTTTCACCAGTTGCCCGCTAATGGGGGAATAAGTCTTCCCCACGCGTGCATAGAGCAGTCGCAGATACTCATATATTTCGGTGGAAGTACCCACGGTGGAACGAGGATTGCGGCTGTTCACTTTTTGCTCTATGGCGATAGCGGGTGGTATACCTTTGATGAAATCACACTCAGGCTTGCTCATGCGGCCCAGAAATTGGCGGGCGTATGATGACAGGCTTTCTACATAGCGTCGCTGACCTTCAGCGTATAATGTATCAAAAGCCAAGGATGATTTTCCGGAACCGGATAGTCCCGTGATGACGACCAGCTTGTTGCGTGGAATGTTTACATCGATGTTTTTGAGGTTGTTTACCTTTGCTCCTTTTATGGATATATAGTTACTTTCTGACATTCTTTATTGAATTTGGTTTAATATGCAAAGATAATTATAAGTTTTCTTATCTTTGCAAGCGTATTAAACAAGAATAACAAAATGAGAGCAAAAACTATTCTTCTTTTATTGATAGCACTACTTTTTACTTCTGTTGTCAGTGCTCAGACACGTTATCCTAAACGTGAGTTCCGCGGTGCATGGATTCAGTGTGTGAATGGACAGTTCCAGGGAATGCCGACAGAGAAGATACAGCGGCTGTTAATAAATCAACTAAACAGTCTGCAAGGCGCAGGCATTAATGCGATAATTTTTCAGGTACGTGCAGAAGCCGATGCCTTGTATAAATCTTCTTATGAGCCGTGGAGCCGCTTTCTTACAGGAGTGCAGGGCAGAGTGCCTTCACCTTACTGGGACCCGATGCAGTTCATGATTGATGAATGCCATAAGCGTGGAATGGAGTTCCATGCCTGGATTAACCCTTACCGTGCCAAGACAAAGGGAACTACTGCCTTATCACCCATTCATCCGTATAATAAGAATCCGGAACGTTTCGTGAATTATGCTGGTCAACTTTATTTTGATCCGGCTTTGCCCGAAAACCGTAAATACATTTGCAAGATTGTGCGCGATATTGTTACCCGTTATGATGTGGATGCCATTCATATGGATGATTATTTCTATCCTTATCCCAACCCGGGCGAAGATTTTCCTGATCATGTCAGTTTTGCGCAATATGGTCGCGGATACAGTAATAAAGCCGATTGGCGCCGTGACAACGTGAATGTGCTGATAAAGGAAATTCACGAAACTGTGCGCGAGTGTAAGCCGTGGGTGAAGTTCGGTGTTTCTCCTTTTGGTATCTACCGCAACAAGAAAAATGATCCGAATGGAAGTGATACACGCGGTCTTCAGAATTATGATGATTTGTATGCAGATGTGCTGATGTGGATTAATAATGGTTGGGTAGATTATAATATCCCTCAGATTTATTGGGAAATAGGTCATCCTGCTGCCGATTATGACAACTTGATACATTGGTGGGCAAAACATGCCGCTTCGCGTCCGTTATTTATCGGTCAGGATGTGATGCGTACGGTGAACAAGGCGGATGCCCGTAATCCATTACAAAACCAGATGCCTGCCAAAATGAAGTTGCAACGGTCGCTTCCTACCGTGCAGGGAAGTTGTCAATGGTATGCTGCTGCAGTGGTGGATAATGCCGGCAATTACCGCACTATGCTGGAGAAGGAGTATCATCGTTATCCGGCTTTGATTCCTGAATCTCCTTTTATGGACGATAAGGCTCCAGGTAAAGTAAAGAAGGTAAAGATGGTATGGACGTATGAAGGTCCAGTACTCTTCTGGACAGCTCCGAAGGCAAAGGACGAGATGGACAAAGCTGTACAATATGTGGTTTATCGCTTTGATAAAAAAGAAAAAGTCAATTTGGATGATGCTTCCCATATTGTAGCCATTACCCGTGACCATTTTTATCCATTACCTTATAACGATGGAAAAACGAAGTACCAGTATGTGGTGACAGCGTTGGATCGTTTGCACAATGAGTCGAAGGGTACTAAAAAGAAAGTAAAACTGTAAGAAGCGGGAGTGTTTCTTTAATTTTAGATTTTATTTTTACTGCCACTGCCTGGGTATTATATTCACGTCCTATCGATGAATAAAGAATTCCGGGGCAGTGGCAGTTGATTTGTATGCCGCCTGTTTTCCGGGTGCTATATTGTTTATGTTGAAATCAGGAAAAGGTTATAACATCTGTAATCCATCTATTGCGGCTTTATCTAATCAGTGATGACAAAGAGTTGATGATTATTTCCGGAGCCGATCATACGGATTTTTTTGATGATTTCCCATAATCGTCCTATTCTCAGTAAAGCAGGAACCCTGCCACTCCGCAAAGTATAATCATTAATATAGGATTGATTTTGTATTTCCGTGTACCTATAAAGGTTACTAGAAAAATAATTATACTGATGATGAATTGATACAAATCTATTTGATAACTGCCGAAGTTTTCAGCATTCATCAAGACGAGTGCAGCTGCTGCCAGCAGACCTACTACTGCCGGACGCAACCCTTTGAATACGGCTTCTACAACCGGATGCTTTTGGTATTTCAAGAAGAACCGGCTGATGATTACCATTAATATGAACGATGGAAAAACTACAGCAAAAGTAGCTATGCAAGAACCGAATATAGCCCAGCTTTCATTGTAGCCTGCATTCAATACCGCAGTATATCCCACATAAGTAGCAGAGTTGATGCCAATGGGACCCGGTGTCATTTGGCTGATAGCGATGATATCTGTAAATTCGCTGGCACTGATCCAATTATATCTTGTTACTACTTCTCCTTGTATCATGGACAACATGGCATAGCCTCCTCCGAAACCGAAGAGCCCTATTTTACAGAATGTGTAGAATAAATATAGAAAAATCATTTGGATGAATATTTATGTTTGTACTTGCCATATATAAAACCTCCCACGCCCGCTATTATGATAATGTAGACTGGAGACACGTCCAATACCCAGATAAGCAATGCGGATACTATTGGTATCCAGACAGTGTAACGGTTTATCTTGGCGGATTTTGCCATGGAGAAAGTGGGAGCTGCAATAAGGGCTACTACCGCCGGGCGAATTCCCTTGAATATATTCTCTACAATTGGGTATTGTTTGAACTGTTGAAAGAATAAGGCAATTGCCAACATAATAAAGAAAGAGGGGAGTATTGTGCCTAAAGCCATTGCCAATGCTCCACGGAATTTACGCAATTTATATCCGATAAATATGGCAATATTTACAGCAAATATTCCGGGTACAGACTGAGTGAGGGCTAATAAATCAATAAAATCCTCTTTGTCAATCCATTTTCGTTTGTCCACTATTTCATCTTGAATTAGGGGAACCATAGCATATCCTCCGCCAATAGTAAATAGTCCTATTTTTAGGAAGATAAGAAATGATTGTAAATAGAAATTCATTTTTTTAATTTTGTTTCATATAAGTGCTTGGTGGAACTCCGTAGTATTTCTTAAATGTATCCGTAAAATATTTGGGATCACTGAATCCCATCATATCCGAAACTTCGGATACGGTATAACGTTTGCTTTTCAATAAAATGCTAGCTTCGTTCATACGTACTTTACGTATAAAGTCACTGGGCGAATCATTGGTTAAGGCCTTTATTTTATTGTATAAACTACTCCGGCTCATATTCATTGCATCACATAGGTTTTCTACGTTCATTTCTTTGTTTATACTACTTTTTATGATGTCGGTAGCTTTTAAAAGAAATTCCTGTTCCAAACTGACCGTCGGATCATCTGATACCTCGTCTGCATTGAATTTGAATTGTGAGAAACGCTTTTTCATGATTTCCCTGTTCGCCAGAACGTTGGTTATGTTTGCTTTCAGTACTTCCATGTCAAATGGTTTGACTATGTATTTATCGGCTTTGGTCTGTAAGCCTTTGATAATACTTTCTTTATCGTTCAATGCGGTCAGCAATATGATAGGTATATGACTGGTTTCAATATTACTTTTCAATATATTGCACATTTTGTCTCCATTCATGATAGGCATCATTACATCCGACAATATCAGATCCGGTTGTCGTTCCTTGATAAAATCCAGTGCTTCTTGCCCATTTCCTACATCAGAAACATTATAGTCTTCCGATAGCGTATGCAACAGGAAAGTACGCAATTCCATATTATCTTCCACTATCAGAATGGAAGCGGCATGTGTTTTGACCGGCTTGTTTTTGATCTCTTTCACCAGTTCTTCCGGATTGCCTTCGATGACAGGCAGCGGGTCAATTACATCAGCTTTTTTGAATATACGGTAGTTGTATTTCCGACTTTTGATAGGGAATGCCAGTTTGAAGGTAGTTCCTACATTCTCTATACTGCTCATTGATATTTTGCCGGCATGGCTTTTGATCAGTTTGTAGGTAAGCAGCATACCGATGCCGCTTCCTGTGATTTGCAGATTGATGGCATTATTTCCTCTGAAGAGGCTTTTGAACATTTTCTTTTGTTCATTGGCGGGGATCCCGATTCCTGTATCTGTAATAGTGATGAACCAATGACTTTTATTTTTCTGAGTTTGCACAGTGACATTGCCCCCCTGACAGGTATATTTCAAGGCATTTGTCATTAGGTTACGGATAATGGAATCCATCTTGTTTCTGTCCAGCCATACTTCCTGGCTTTCGAAATTAGTTTCAAATATGATATTTATCTGTCTTTTGCGAGCATATAAATTGAACTGTTCCAAATAGTTTTTGATATAATTGTTCAATTCGTATCGGGATACATATACAGTGGAGGTATACAGTTCCTCTTTTTCAAAATTAATCAGATTACTGGCTAACTCAGACAGATTGTCTGTATTTTGTATAGCTAGGTTGATATTGATTCTTCCCTGTTCGGACAGGTTTTCGTTTTTAAGAATCTCTCCCAAAGGAGCTTTTATCAAAGTCAGCGGTGTACGTATATCATGTGCCGTGTTGATAAAGAACCGGATTTTTTCTTTTGAATTGTTTCTGTCTTTCCTAAGCCACAAATAACGTAAGACAATTACTCCGACCAGTATAAAAATGATCAGATAAAGAATGCCTGCCCAAAAAGTAGCCCACCAAGGTGGGGTTACGGTTATGAAAAGTGAACGTTCTTCTAGCAAATGGTGATCATCCATCAGGATGGCTCTCACTCTTAATTTATACTTACCGGGACCGATATTAGTGTAACGTATGCGGTTATCGTTCGTGAGTGAAGTCCATTCATCATAAAACCCTTCCAGTTTCCAGGAATAGACGATGTTGGAGGGATTATCATAATTGATGGAAGACACATCCAATGAAAAAATATTCTGGTCGTAATTCAGTATGATATGCCGGGTATCATCAATTTCTTCTTTTAAAGGGGAACCTTTTTCACCAGGCATTACTTTCTGGTAGAGCAGTCGGAAATTGTCAAATACCATTTTGGATTTGAATTGATGAGGCAGCGTGACGGTATCTGCCAGTTCAATGGCTCCGTCTCCACATCCGAAAATAAATTTTTTATCGCGTGTATGTACTCCGGCAGCTTGGTTAAAGTTGGTAGACATCAACCCTTGTTCTTTTGTCCAGTTAGAGAATATTTTTTCTTTTGTTTTGAAACGGGTCAACCCTTTTTCTGTACTAATGATCAAATCGTCTTCCAGAGCAGACAGTATGCAATGAATATTATTAGATATCAGAGCTGAATTATTGACATGGTAATTAGTTACTTTTTCTGTATAATTGTTGTAAATCCATATACCGGAACCATGTGTACCAATGAAAGTGATGTTCTTTTTACTTTGATAAATAGTATTTATGCAGCCTAGTTCGGAGTCTAGATTCACCGCTTTGAGCTCTTGATTGACTTTATTGAACTGATACAATCCATTGATAGTTCCTATCCATAAATTGTGGGCGTCCTTATTGGTGATATAGGTGATAGGGAAATCCATTTTATAACAATGCATTTCCTTTGTATCCAGATCGTAACTTTTCAAGTTGTAATATCCTCCGGCCCAAATCAGATTATCCCAATCCTTATAAATACAACGAATATATTTATCCGGTTTTATGGTGTCATCATTTAATGTCTGGGGAATAAAATATTGTGTGGTCATGTTTTTCTTATCTATTTTGTACATTCCCGACATATATCCTCCTACTAAAATAATTCCTGGCCGGGATTCACATATAGAGATAAATACATGATTTTGATTAGGTGTGTCATGCTGATAAGTTGATAATAAATTCGTCCATTGTTTGGTGGAAGGACGGTAGCAACATACGCCATTATTGGTCGCATACCAAATATCTCCTTCAGAATCTTCCAATATATAGTTCACTTGGTTATCTATCAGTGAGTTGGGATTGTCGTAAGAGTGCTGTATCCATTTATATCCGGGATATTTCTCGGAATACACAGTAATTCCTATAGGATAGACTGCCATCCATAATTTTTGATCATCATCAATATAGATATCATTAATGATATTACCGTTCATTTTATTGGAATGGTTGTGGTCGGCATTTAGAAAATTTGTCAATTCGTAAGTGCACAAGTTTAATTTATATACGCCTGCGCCGTTAGTTGCTATTAACACCTCGTTTTCATTTTCTTTACTTGCTATGATAGAGTTGACATTAATGTCTTGTAGTCCGTTGTGTACATCAATCAGTTGGCGGCTATGGATATTGTATAGATAAATACCATCCAGCAAGGTACCTATTACTAGCATTTGGGTTTCCGGATGAAAATAGATGTAGTTCACTATATGAAAATTATCCAGTTCCGGATGCTTGATTGTTTCTAATCGGCCATGATTCAGTTTTGCACAGTAAATCTTGTGGCTGGATGCCAGAAAATATTGGTTGTTCGTAGATTTTGCAATATATGTGATTTCTTCCTTGATAGGACTTTCCAGTTGAATAAGTTCATGGGTATCTATGTCGAAAAGATATTGTTTATTTTTAGTGCAAAGCAATATATTGTTGTCTTTGGAGTCAAGAAATGAAGCGGTGAGCGGCAGTCCGCTGTTGCTTTTGTCCTTACTGGCAAAATCGCAAACTAGTTCAAATTTATCTTGTAAGGAATTGTACCTGAATAGATGACCGGTTTTTCCTATCTCCCAAACCACTCCTGCCGTATCTGTTTGCAAAGTGTTCAAGTTAGGAAAAAAGTTCAATAGTTTTCCGTTGGCTGTTAAGCTATAGTGTGTGTATTGTTTTCCGTTGTACCTGTCTATTCCTTCGTGAGTGAGAAACCACATATAGCCCTTTTTATCTTTTCGTATAGATAAAACTCTACGGCTGCTCAAACCATTCTGAGTATCCAGATACTGGTATAGTTGAGCAACGGCAGGTGTTACCAAAATAACAAAAAGGCATATAAGTAAAAGAATTCTTCTCATATTATTAGGAGGCAAAATCCTTACAAAGTTCGTAATTTCCCTTAACATATCAAAATCTGTTATATACAAAAAAAGCGGTAATCAGTATGACTCACCGCTTTTTTAGTAAATATAACAAATCGTTTTTATTTTTTGTTCATCTCAATCCATTTTCTAGCATTGACAAATGCTTCCATCCATGGAGTAATCTGATCGTTCTTTATTCTATCAGCCGGATAATAAGCATTTTGCCATGGGAAACAAGAGCGTTCCAGATGAGGCATCATGGCCAAATGGCGACCGTCAGGACTGGCCAGACCGGCTACGCTGTAATCTGAACCGTTCGGATTGCCGGGATACTCATCGTATGAGTATTTCAATACAACATTGTATTGATCTTCATCATATGGCAATGAGAATTTACCTTCTCCATGGGCTACCCAGATGCCAAGCTTGCTTCCGCTTAACGAACCGAACATGACGCTTCTATTCATAGGAACAGTAACACCTACAAACTTGGATTCGAATTTATGTGAATCATTGTGCAGCATTTTCGCTTTTTGGGTGAAGTCGGGGTTAATCAGGTTTAATTCTATCATCAGCTGGCAGCCGTTACATACGCCCAATGACAATGTATCTTTGCGTGCATAGAAGTTATCCAATGCAGCTTTGGCTTTGGGATTGAACAAGAAAGCTCCGGCCCATCCTTTGGCAGAGCCTAAAACGTCCGAATTAGAGAACCCACCGCAGAATACGATGAAATTGATGTCCTCTAATGTCTCACGTCCGCTGACCAGATCGGTCATTGTTACATCCTTCACATCAAATCCTGCCAAATAGAGCATGTAGGCCATTTCGCGTTCGCCATTGGTTCCTTTTTCACGGATAATAGCTGCTTTGATACCTGTCGGAGTACGACGGTCGGGGTTAAGGCCGAATTGTGAAAGTTTGCCGGTGAATGATTTGTCGAATACAAATTCCAAAGGTTGTTTCTTGTAGTTCTCGAAACGTTTTTTGGCGCAGCCGTTCATGCTCTGCTTGCGGTCTAGCAAGTAAGAGGTAGAATACCATACATCGCGCAGATAGTCTATGCCGAACTGGTAAGTCGCATCTCCCTTTTCTACCAGGATATGTCGTTCTTCAGTCGGTTTACCTAATTTTACGTAGCCTATGCCTGCGTCTTCCAAGATTTTTTTCACTTCTTCTTTGTACTTATCTTTTACCTGGATAACAATACCCGGATTTTCGGCGAACAATATCTTGATAATGTCATCTTCCTTAATCTTGTTCAGGCTGATTTCCATACCACCTTCCATATTCGAGAAGCACATTTCAAGCAGTGTGGTAATAAGACCACCGGCAGAAATATCGTGACCGGCCATAATCAGACCTTTATTTACTAATTCTTGTACAGCCAGGAATGCGTCGCGGAAATATTCAGGATTTTGTACAGTCGGTACATCGTCACCTACTTTGTTCAGTGATTGTGCAAAAGCAGAACCTCCCAGACGTAACTTGTCAAAACTGAAATCAATATGGTAGATAGTGCTCTTTTCATCATTTACCAATACAGGAGAAACCACTTTCTTCACATCCGAGACTTCGCCGCCGGCTGAAACGATGACAGTTCCCGGACTAATGATCTTCTCACCGTTAGGATATTTCTGGGTCATAGATAAAGAATCTTTTCCGGTCGGTACATTGATTTGCAATGAGCAGCAGAAATCGGAAAGGGCTTTTACGGCAGTGTACAGGCGGGCGTCTTCACCTTCCTGTGCGCGACATGGCCACATCCAGTTGGCAGATAAGGAAACGCTGTCCAATCCTTCTGCCATCGGGGCCCATACGATATTAGTCAGTGCTTCGGCTACCGACAAAACAGAGCCTGCGGCCGGATTGGCTAAGGCGGCTTGGGGAGCATGGCCTAGAGAAGTTGCTATACCTTTTTCGCCACGATAATCGAGAGCTACTACACCACAATCGCTCAGAGGCAGCTGGATTTCACCTTGACATTGCTGGCGGGCGATTTTACCGGTTACGGAACGGTCTACTTTATTGGTTAACCAATCTTTGCAAGCAACAGCTTCCAGCTGAAGTACGCGGCGGATATATTCATTTAATTTGGAAGTTTCGTATGAAACATTTTCATAATGGCGCTCTACGGTCTTGTCAACCATGTAGGTTTTCGGAGAAGAACCGAACATCTGATCTACTGCCAGATCGAACGGACGTACCCCATCGGCCTGTTCGAAAGCAAAGCGGGCGTCTCCGGTTGTTTCACCTACGGTATACATCGGCGCACGTTCGCGATCAGCAATTTTTTGTACATGTTCAATAGCCGATTCGTCAATCAGCAATCCCATACGTTCCTGAGATTCGTTGGCGATAATTTCTTTGGCAGACAAAGTCTGGTCACCGATAGGTAATTTGTCCATATGAATTAATCCACCGTTTTCTTCTACCAATTCGGATAAACAATTCACGTGGCCGGCCGAACCGTGGTCGTGAATGGAAACAATCGGGTTGTTATCTTCTTCACACAATGCGCGGACTACATTATAGGCACGTTTTTGCATTTCCGCATTGGCACGTTGAACGGCGTTTAGTTCGATTCCCGATGAGTACCGGCCTGTCTCAACAGAAGAGACCGAACCTCCACCCAAGCCGATGCGATAGTTATCACCACCCATTACAACGACTTTATTTCCTTTTTCGGGATGTCCTTTCAGACAGTCGCGCTGAGTACCGTAACCTACTCCTCCTGCCAGCATAATCACTTTGTCGTATGCATACTTCTCGCCGTTTTCCTGGTGCTCGAATGTCAGTACAGAACCACAAATCAGCGGTTGACCGAATTTGTTACCGAAATCGGAAGCACCGTTGGAAGCCTTGATTAAGATCTGTTCCGGAGTCTGGTATAACCATTGGCGGACAGGAAGGATGTCTTCCCATTCGCGTCCCTCATCAGTACGGGGATAAGAGGTCATATAAACGGCAGTACCAGCAATGGGCCATGAGCCCTTGCCACCGCCCATACGGTCACGGATCTCACCACCGGTACCGGTAGATGCACCGTTGAATGGTTCTACGGTTGTCGGGAAGTTATGTGTTTCGGCTTTCAGTGAGATAACAGTCTTGATATCTTTGATAATGAAATAATCGGAAGTGGAATGATCGGCCGGAGAGAATTGCTCTACTATCGGTCCTTCGGCAAATGCTACATTATCTTTATAAGCGGAAATAATCTTGTTGGGATTTTCAGCAGTCGTTTTCTTGATCATCTGGAACAAGGAAGACTCCATTTCCTGACCATCAATAATGAATGTTCCGCCGAATATCTTATGGCGGCAATGCTCGGAATTGATCTGTGCGAAGCCGAATACTTCGGAATCGGTTAATTTACGTCCCAAATCTTTTTCAACCTTCAGCAAATAGTCCATTTCCTCACGGGAAAGTGCCAGACCTTCTTTTTCATTGTATTCTTCGAGGTTCTCGATGTGAACAATTGGCTGGGGTTTGATGTTGACTGTGAAAATCTCCTGGTTCAATCCCTTATACATACGTTGCAGCATAGGATCGTACTCGGCGTTTTCGTCTTTTACAGGGAAATATTCCTCAATGCGTAAAACACCTGTAAGACCCATGTTCTGAGTGATTTCTACAGCATTTGTACTCCAGGGAGTAATCATTTCCCGACGCGGTCCGATGAAGCAACCTTTCAGGTTCTCTTCGTTCTCTACAGTGGCTTCACCATAAAGCCAGCTTAATTTCTGAATATCCTCAGAAGCCAGTTCCTGGCTGACTTCTGTTGCTATTACACTTTTAGTGGGTGTTCTGAAAAATAGAATCATAGCACTTTTATAGTTGTTTTGTTAATTGAAAACTAGTTCTAATATCAAGGGTCTATTAATAAGGTGCAAAGTTATATAAAAGAGACGGGGTATGAAAGAATTTTGAGCGTAAATATAGGTACTTTCGTAAAAAAGTAGCATCTTTGCAGCATGAATTGGATAGAACAAGTAACCATACTCGATTTATTGGTGAAAGGGCTTATCGTCGGTGTAGTGGTTTCTGCGCCGTTAGGTCCTGTTGGGGTACTTTGTATACAGCGCACACTGAACAAGGGACGATGGTATGGATTTGTTACCGGTCTGGGAGCTGCCCTTAGTGATATAGGCTATGCCTTGATTACAGGTTATGGCATGAGTTTTATGGATGATTTCTTGGCAAAGAACCAAGTTTTGTTACAAATTATCGGCAGTATCATGCTGTTCTTTTTCGGTATTTATACTTTCCGTAGTAATCCTGTCCAGTCTATCCGTCCTGTATCTTCTACCCCGGGCAGTTATCTTCATAATTTTGTTACTGCTTTTTTTGTGACTCTCTCCAACCCCCTCATTATATTCCTGTTTATAGGTTTGTTTGCCCGTTTTTCTTTTGTGATGCCGGGCAGTCCCATAGGCTTTCAACTGGTAGGGTATTTGGCTATTGTATTGGGGGCTCTTCTCTGGTGGTTCGGAATTACGTATTTTGTCAATAAAGTACGCACCCGTTTTAATTTACGCGGCATTTGGATTTTGAACCGTGTGATTGGTATTGTAGTGATGCTGATTTCAGTCGCAGGTTTCATTTATA